>Ga0209700_101682_pt1 | contig 45807 bp, 22 predicted proteins | sample SiratroredBW_FD_187528 | JGI IMG/M metagenome (GOLD analysis project Ga0209700, IMG submission 187528) | Root nodule microbial communities of legume samples collected from California, USA - Siratro red BW (SPAdes) (version 2) | ecosystem: Host-associated > Plants > Roots > Nodule | place: USA...
ATAAAAATATATATATATATATATATATATATATATATATATATATATATATATTATTTCCGTAATCACAAGTCTTTTTTAAATCTATGAATGTATTTAATTTTTTAAAATATATAACTGTTTAGTGGATGTTTTACTTTAAGATAAAATGCTTTAATTTTGTTATTCATAGGAATAGTTTCCATAAATGTGAAATCTTTCTTTAAAAAACTTTATATTTTATATAAGACGTGATGATTTATAAATACCTTTTTAAGCGCTTAATTAAAAAATTGAATTGATATATTTTAAATTCTAAAATATTAAGACAATAATATAATTATATGAGTAATAGAGATTAAGTATGAATCAGAAGCTAACTATACAAGAATACAATTTTAAATATAGAGTTGAATGTTGTCTCCACCTTTTACTTTTGGTTGTAAATTCGAAGTAAAAAAAACTTAAATTAAATTATTTTGAATAACATAAATCACCATGTGAATACTTAAAAGACATAGAAATTAAGAATACAAATCCAAAAATATAATAAGATTTGGCGAGATAACCAATAATGAAAACAATATAAGAATATAAATTACAGAAAAAAAAGAAAAGAGAAAAGATGGAAAAGGGTATGGAAAAAATAAGACACAACCTTAAAATTGAACATCCATTTTCATTTTTGACATAAGACTAAAATAAAACTCAAATGTCTTAAAAATTATCAAATTTTATATATGACTAAAAATGAAATATGAGATAAAGAAATGACTATTTGTAGTTGAATTATTAGAAAATTCGAATTAAAATTACAAAACACAAATCTTAAATGAAATGTAAATCTCAATTCTAAACTATTTTTAGCCAAAATTTCAAAATGAATGCAATCTTCAAAAGGTGGAATTCATGTATGTTTTCCTTATATCTTTCACGTCTCACTTTAACTCATTTTCTTGTCTAATAAATAATTTTAAAATTTATATTTAGAATGACTTTCATCTAGTTAATAGACTAAAGTTAATATATTAAAATTAAATCCATAAAATGTGCAAACTATCGTTCAAATGATATCTTTTAATTCAAATTTGTGAATGTTACGTTTTTATTGATGTTATACGTTTTATTCTTAAAAAAATAATTTGCCCAATTAAATTAATTAGATTTAAGCATAATTTTGATTTGTTTATTTTGTTCAATCACCAATTTTGATCTCACGTTTTATAACTATGACATTTGATAAAATTTTATTAAAATCCATAAATTTAATCAAATCCTCAATTTTTGAAATAAGAGATGAAAAGTGTATTTAAGTGAATTATTTTTAATATCTATATTAATCTTCTGCAGTCCCTGCATGCAGTATTATTTGAAAGACATAACGCGTCTCAGACACGGACAGTTGAATGGAATAATGGAATATTCTTTCGCATTTTTTCTCCTCAATATTCGTGTATTCTTTTCTTTTTGTGTATTATTTGGTTTAAACTTATAAAAATATATAATACAATTATGTAATTAAAATTAGATTTAACCATTTTAATGTAAATATATCAGGTGTTAGATTCATGTTTTCTGAGCCACGTGTAAACGTAAATAGTACATACGTGGAGAGATACAAATCCCGTTGAACGTTATCTTGAAACGGAAATGAAATAAAACAAAAACACAAAAACACGTTTCGCGAATTTGTACTCTGTGGATTGGTTACTGGTTAAACGTACAAGGTGCATAAATGGTACCATTATTCAGAATTTATTCAAAAGCACTTATTAGAAAAAAAATTGTAATTATATCTTATAAATTAACAAAAAACCATGTTTAATCCTACAACGAGAATAATTTTGTAAAATTGTAACACTTATTAAAGTATTCATTTTTTATGCTTAATTGATCTTTGTATCAACATTTTAAGCAATGTTTTTGAAAAAATAATAAAGCAAGATTTAACAAGTGCTTGCTTCTTTTATCTAGACAGAAGCTGGCGATGAAAAGTGTGTTTGCACCAAACACACCATCATTTTTCACTTTCAGCGTTGAGGCTAAGCAAATTGAGGAAGTCAGTTTTGCATTAATATCTTTGAACAAATAAATGTCAAAATGCAGAAAAAGTATTGTAAGTCCCTTTCTTCATGACTCCATCTCCTCCTATATGTTTTAATTTGTGAGTTAAATGCAAAAAGATCATCAATTAATTCAAATTGCTTGAAGGAATTAACTATTAAGACTTGTTTGGAATTCAAAGAGTATAACAGAAAGTCAAATAATGTTCTTTGTTTTGTTTTTTCCCTTTTGTTTGTCCAAACTAATCTTCTTAGGATAATCTATTTTTTATTATTATCAATTAATTTAACATATGAAGATGTGCTACCTTCACAACTTGATTTTCCAACTTCCAACTACCAACCAAGGGGTTGGAGAAAGGCCATAAAATAAAAATGAAATTTTGGATATCTTTTCCTACACATTAGAATAAAATTGATATGTATTTTTAAATCTTTCTTCTATATTAATTAATTTTTATATGAGTAGGTTATTTTTTATTTCTATACTTTCCATTTTTCATATTAATTAATTAAAAATTCTATTCCAAGAATCTTGTTCTGAAAATTTATTATAAAGATCTTGTTTTGGAAATCCTGTTCTAGAAATTTTGAAAAATCTGTTATGAAAAAATTCTGGAATGAATAATATGTAAGTCACGTTAAAAGAAAAAAATAAAATGATCATTTTAAAAATTATGGGAGTGAAGGAAGAAAATCGCGGTGCAGGAAAAAAAACCCTAACCTAAAACAATAACAAAGGCCACGGAATTTGAACACGGACCTGAAGCCTGAAAAGGGATCCAATGAGGACAGCTTCTTCCTGCACCTCGATAGCATCTTCCTGCACCTCCATAGTAAATGCTAGTAAAATACATTTTTATCCTTTAAAAATATATTTTAAACTAATCATACATTTTATTTTCATCCTTCCAAAATTTCAAATGACTTGCGGATTACAATTCTTAAGTTATTGAAGATTTTTATAATCCTCAGTCTTTTTTCATACACTTCTATTATTACGAATTGTATAATCCGTAAACTTCGATTTTCAAATTATTTATGGATTACATAATCTATAACTCATAAATTCCTCATTTTAAACTTATATCACTTACTTATTCTACAGTCTATAACTCATATTTTAAGACTAATGTCTTTTATTTATGTCTAAACTTAAAATATTAAAAATTATGAAGGTGCAAGAATATACTATAGAGATGGAGGAAGAACCATCTCCAATGAATTGTGTAGATCGGATATTGAACAAATGTTAAGATATATAAAATACAGTATCTACTTATTAAGAAAAGGTTATGAGTGATTAAAAAAACTAATTAAAAAATAAAATAGTATTTTGATTATCAACAATATCCCAATAAAGAATATTTTATATAAACAAAATTCAATTTTCTAAATAAAAATATATTGTTACATAATTATAATTTTTTTTATTTTTAAAATTTATATTAAATTTTAATATTTTTATTTTTTTAAAAAGTTGTGTATTTTTTATTTTGACAGATATTTTATTTAAATGAGTTAATCTAACGAGTATTAATCAAATTCATACTCCTCCATTTTCTTCAATTATCAACTTTTTAACAAAAAAAAAGTTTATTTTTACATTGTAGGTGAACAAACCTTAAAGTGGATAATATGTTATCTTAAAGAATTGACACAAATGAAATAAATAAATTGAAAGCATATAATTGATAAATCATTTAAAATTGCATTAAGAAGTACAAAAATTAAATATTTTGGTTTGTAGGTGAACAAACCTTAAAGAATATTGTAAGGTATAAGAGGTAGTATTTAAGTCCACCAACTATTTTCAATAATTTTAGACAATCTCTAGGTCTGCTCCATTCAACCCTAACTTTGGGAGCTTAACCTGCAAATTCAAGGACTAGTCTACATACTTAAAACTGCAGTTTTAAACAAAAAAAGTTACACAGTTAATCAATTAAAAAAAGGAATTTCATTTAATTTGATAAATATTACTTGGGTAGATAATATTAAACTTTATAACGATAAAAGAAATACAATACTAAAATAGTAATTAATACGATATTGAATTTTAGAATGATAAATAAATATTTTAAGGTATTTGACACTTAAAAAAGAAATACATTTTTAATAATTAATAGTATTATTAATTATACATTTATAATTTCATTATATTAAGTTTTTTTACTTTACTTTGATGCATTTTTATACCATAATGACTAAAATGGACAAAAGTATTTTGTTTCTTTATCAAGATAGACAAATCTTGCTGAAAAAATAAGATGTCAAAACTGAAAAATTGGTGCCAGCTATACAGTATAAATCCAAAATGGTTAGTCAAAAAACAATTTCAATTAAACGTTCCTGTGCAACAATAAAATATTTGCATTTATGAAACCATTCATGTGCAACAACAATAAAATGTTTTTGCTGTTATTTATGGGTCATTCCTGGGTAACCATATATATGATACGTTTAACACAGTACAGCATATTAGAAAATTAAAAAAAAATATTAAAAATATTTTTTATATTATAATAGTTTTATGAAGTTGAAGATAATATTTTTATAATATTAAAAATTAGAAAATAAGAAAGAACATAATTTTATTTGAAAAAAATATTTTTTTTGTAAAATGTGTAAATTTATAACATTAATATTATTTTTAATTATGGTAAACAAATTAATAATTTAACGTAAAATAAAAATAACGACTAATTGATTTATCTGTCTAACTGGTATCATTTCTTCAGTTTTTTGTCAATTTTAGTAAAAAATAAATATTTTTATCTATTTTAGTCATTACCATAGAAAAATGCTCCAAATTGGAACAAAAATCTTAAACATTAACACGTGTAAGATTCATACTCATCAACACACTGCATAAGGCACACAGATACACCTAACCAACGATAAACATAGACCAGCTAACACTTATATAAATTAAGAACCAAACCTGCACAAAAATTCTCACCAAATTCCTCTCTTCTTTCTTTGTTGTCTCATAATGGCTTGTTATTCCACATCATTTCATCTATTTCTTCTAGTTCTTATCATTTGTTTTGTGCTTCTTCCTTTGCATTTCTCACTTATCCAAGCCAAAACAGATTTGAGTTTCAGCATTAATCTCATTCGAAGAAACTCTTCCCAGATCTTCCCTCATCGTGGTTTATCAGCCAATGTTGGAACTCCACAATCTCCAACAAGTGCCTACCTTGGTCATTATCTCATGGAGTTTTCTATTGGAACTCCACCATTCAAATTCTACGGTATTGCAGACACTGGCAGTGATCTCATATGGACCCAATGTGTCCCATGCAAGAACTGCTACAAGCAACTCAACCCCATGTTTGATCCTCAAAAATCTTCCTCGTACAAAAACATATCATGCGACTCCAAAATGTGTCATGAACTTGACACACGCGTGTGTTCTCCCCAGAAGCAGTGCAACTACACCTATGCCTACGCATCTGCTTCCATGACACAAGGAGTTTTGGCACAGGAAACAGTGACACTCCCCACAACCACAGGGACAAATGTTCTCCTTAAAGGTATTGCCTTTGGTTGTGGGCACAACAACACAGGTAGTTTCAACGACCATGAGATGGGTATCGTAGGTTTAGGAGGAGGGTCAGTGTCGTTTATTTCTCAAATGGCTCCTTTTCTTGGAGGCAAAAGGTTTTCACAGTGTTTGGTCCCTTTCCACACTGATGTGAGGGTTTCTAGCAAAATGAGTTTTGGCAAAGGGAGTGAGGTATCAGGGAAAGGAGTGGTTTCAACACCTTTGGTTGCAAAGGAAGATAAAACTCCTTATTTTGTGACCTTACTAGGCATCAGTGTGGGAAAGACTTACTTGCCCTATAATGGTTCTTCAGAACAAGTTAAGAAAGGTAACATGTTCCTTGATTCAGGAACACCTCCAACTATCTTACCAACACAATTGTATGAGCGAGTGGTGGCTGAAGTGAAGAACCAGGTTGCAATGACACCTGCTAAGAATGACCCTGAATTAGGTTCCCAACTTTGTTATCCAACAAAGAACAATCTTGGTGGCCCTATTCTAACTGCTCATTTTGAAGGTGGAAATGTCACATTGGAACCAATTCAAACCTTCATTTCACCAAAAAATGGTGTTTTCTGTTTAGGGTTCACCAACACTAGTAGTGATGGAGGGATATATGGTGGCTTTGCTCAGTCAAATTACTTGATTGGGTTTGATCTAGATGCAAAATTAGTCTCTTTCAAGCCAATGGATTGTACCAAACACACATAGACTCTTGATCAAATAATGTGTGTGGATTTTGCTTAAAGATAAGGTTTTGGAAAGTTTTAAGATTTGTATTTGCTTTCCTATACCTAAACAAAACAAATAACAACTGAAAAAAAGAAAAGAAAAAATGAAACCTGTTTGTTTAATCAGGAAATAATTTTTTCAAACGAATGCGTTCAAGATTAAAAATTTGTGCATGATTTCTTTTGGGAATAAAATTGTGTGGCAAAAAGAGGAAACAAATACATTTAGGATTGGAAAATTATACGATTTTGAACATTTTCTTTTATAAATGCAAACTTTATTTGTAGATTGTTATTTCCTAGCTCAGTAGGATGAGAAACTCGAGTTGGAGATAGATTTGCTAAGACATCTCTAACCATGAAACTCGTTATGATTTATAAATATAATATTTTATATATTTTTAATATTATTATACTCTATTTGACTGGTGTTTCTTTAAAATTTTCTTTTAATTATAATAATGGTTAAAATCTGTTACTATGTTCAATGAAAATATTTTAAAAGACTTTATTTTGTAACTATTTTAATAGTTAATATAGTAATTAAAATTATTTAATTTTAATTATTAATCTGAATCAATTTTATACTTATAAGAAAGAGTGATTATTTTAACTTTTTTTCTAAAATCATATAAATTAAATTAAACTTTCTAAAATACAAGATGCCAAACTTGTCTTATCTAAAAAAAATTAAATTAATAATTTAACTTACTTTTATTATACTAAAAAAATCATGATTAACACACGGAATATTATACAAAATGAAAATCTGTATATAAAATAAATACTACATATAAATTTGTATATAAATTTAAATCTATATATAAAATCAACATTACATATTAAATTTTATATATAGATTACATATTATCACGTACGAAATTACATTTAGATTTTTACTTACGAATTCTGTATTCGAATTTTATATACAAATTTTATGTACGAATCTCAAATTTGTATATAATACCAATATTATTAATATTAACATTATTAATATTTTTAATAATAATATTATTATTATTACTAATATTATTATTGATATTCTTATTATTATTAAGGTTAATATTATTATTACTATTAATTTTATTATTATTATTAATATTATTATTATTAATGTTATTATTATTATTATTATTGATATTGTATTAATTTTAATATTATTATTATTATTATTATGAAAAGAAAAGTTAATCTAATTCTAGAAATCATTTCATATATAAGCGAGACAAAAAATTTTGTAGTACCAATGGCTTGGTAGATCAATCCATTAATTTTCAATTTCTCTCGAAGTACGAATTAATAATTTTAAAATAAAGTGAAAGAGCAATTCTCTTATACCTAATCTCAAGGATTTTCTTACCTAATTTATGTTGTATGAATTTCACTATTTTATAACCCTTTGGGATGTGTATCAAACTTTCTTCAAAAACCTATAAATAAATGTGAGTAAATAAATGCTACAAAACATGAAAAGTTTTATGATAGATGGAGTTTCAAAATATTTTTTAAATTTTAAAAATCAAAATAAATATCTATGAAGGCTTATAAAATTTTACAAGCCCAATAAAATCACGTAGGACTTACTCTTGGTGTCATGACATGACATGGGGTGACTCTTAGCACATAGAAAATGTTTTCATAAGAGGCTTAGTTACAAACTTTTGATAGAAAATTATATATATATATATATATATATATATATATATATATATATATATATATATATATAAATGCAATAAATACATAAATCTTAACTGAAATAAAAAACAATTAAAAGGAAACAATTTTCTTTAAAAAAAAGTATGAAGTTAAAATGTTATTATATGTAACATTGATCGATCCTTCATTTTTAAAGTGAATGAATTTAATATTAATAAAAAAATAAATATTATATTTTTAAATATAATATATGTTCATTTAAATTTGAGTTCAAATATATATTAAATAGAGTTTTTAATGTTAATTTTGTTTATATATTTGTACTAATTATTATTATTGTTCTATTAAAATTTTCAAATTATTTAATAAATGAAATCTGAAATTTTTAATACTGTTAACATATTAATAAACATAAAAGTCAATGTTATATACAATCATTAATTACACTTTTTAAACTGTTGCTTTTATTTAATATTATTTTCAAAATTTAAGACCACATTAATTACTTTTTATAGTTAATTACATTCTTTTATTTTTCAATGAATATTTCATTAATTTTATTCAAATTGTATTACATTCACACTTAATTCCTAAATTAATCTATCTAACCTATCTCAGATCATCACCACAAAGACAAAGTCATAGACACAATTTAATACCTATATAAATTCAGGTTCAGCCTTTACAAAAATACTTCATCAATAACTTCCTCACAATGGCTTATTATCTCACATCACTTCATCCATTCCTTATAGCTATCACCATTTGTCTGGTGTTTCTTTCTTTACATTTCTCACCCATCCAAGGCAAAACCGATGTGGGATTCAGCATTAACCTCATTCGAAAAACTTCTCTCCAAGTCTTCCCTCATCGTTTAAGAGGTTCATCAGCCATCTCAAGAACTCCACAAGCCCCAGTAAGTGCTTACCTTGGACAGTATCTCGTGGAGATCTCTATTGGAACTCCACCATTCAAAGTCTATGGCATTGCAGACACAGGCAGTGATCTGATATGGACTCAATGTGTCCCATGCAACGGTTGCTACAAGCAACTTAACCCCATGTTTGATCCTAAAAAATCCTCCTCCTATAGCAACATATCATGTGACTCAAAGTTGTGTCATGAACTTGGCGTGTGTTCTCCTCAAAAGCAATGCAACTACACATATGCCTACGGAGGTGGTGCCATGACACAAGGAGTTTTGGCACAAGAAACTGTGACACTCACTTCAACCACAGGGACAACTGTTCCCCTTAGAAGCATTGTGTTTGGTTGTGGACACAACGAGTCAGATGGTTTCAATGACCATGAGATGGGTATCATAGGCTTAGGAGGAGGGCCAGCGTCATTGATTTCTCAAACGGGTTCATCCTTTGGAGGCAAAATGTTTTCACAGTGTTTGGTCCCTTTCCACACTGATGTGAGTGTTTCTAGTAAAATGACTTTTGGCAAAGCGAGTAAGGTATCAGGGGGAGGAGTGGTTTCTACACCTTTGGTTGCAAAGGATGATAAAACTTTGTATTTTGTGACCTTACTAGGAATCAGTGTGGGAAAAAGGTATTTACCCTATAATGGTTCTTCAAAAAATGTTGAGAAAGGTAACATGTTCCTTGATTCAGGGACACCTCCAACTCTCTTACCAGCACAATTGTATGATCGAGTGGTGGCTGAAGTGAAGAACCAGGTTGCGATGAAACCTATTGTAGGTGATCCTGATTTGGATTCCCAACTTTGTTATCGAACAAAGAACAATCTTGATGGTCCTATGCTAACTGCCCATTTTGAAGGTGCAAATGTAACATTAGGACCAATTCAAACCTTCATTCCACCAAAAGATGGTGTTTTCTGCTTGGCATTCACCAACACTACTAGTGATGTCGGGATTTATGGTAACTACGTCCAATCAAATTACTTGATTGGATTTGATCTAGAAGCACACATGGTATCCTTCAAGCCAACAGATTGTACCAAACATACATAGAATCTTAGTTCCTCTGTATGAATTTTGCTTAAAGAGAGGATTTTCAAAAGTTTCAATTTACTCTTTAAGATATGCATTCTATTTGTTTTCTTGTGTTAAAGAAACAAATTGCAAAAGGAAAAAAAAACTTTTAGAGACTGTCTTAAAAAAAATTAAATGATATATATATATATATATATATATATATATATATATATATATAACAATTTGAGTGTTTGAACGATTATATTATATGAAAATAATACAATGTTAGTACTTGTATTACTCAAAATAGTTAGATTTAGTTGCACAATTTCACATATTTTAAACACACATGCATCATATCTAAAACTAACATTTGAATGATCATGTTATCAGTTAAGAAACTATGTTATCATTGGAGCATCATCTGTTCTAGAAAAGAGAGAGTTATCTTAACTTCTCTCTCAAACAAACTTCAAGTCACCACTTAAATTATGCAAATTATACCTTGAACATCTACATTGTCACTTAAGCGATTTTGAAGGATATATGCAATCCATTGTTTAGGTGTTGCTTGAGCGGTATTTTGTTACTTAAGTGGTATGTTATTGTGTGAGCAATATGAGCCCAAAGTGTAAATTTTTCACAAAAACAATCATATAATTTCATGCAATTCAAATTCCAATTTTATAACTTATAAAAACTACTCCAAAACATTGCTTAAAATCTAATTACCAACATATAATCTATATACTTTTTATGAAACACTAATCTTCTTAATAGTCATATACGCATTTATATAATCCATTGTTATTGTATATGCATAATACTATCACAAGTACAATCTTCGTACATTTAAATAATATCAAACTTCCTTTATCTAACAATATCATGTCTATTTAACTTTTTCTTTATATACTTTTATGAAAACAACTAATTTTCAAGTAAGTCCCCAATAATCAAACTCTAAATCAACAACATCTATACTTTACAAAATACTCAAAAAGAAGAAGAAAATAAGTGAAATACATACTAAACAATGAACTACTTACCTAAAAAAAGTTTTGTCAGTGAGACTTGATTCTTTCCCTCCTTAAAATTGTAGTTTAACAATACAATATTACCTTAATTATCTTTAAAACTTAGATAAGAATACTAGATTTTTTTAAGGGACAAAATTCTAATGAAATAAAAAAAAATTAACTTCTATAATATATTTATAAAATTCAAGAATTATATAAACCTTTTGACTTACAAGTTAAAATATATTAATTAATAAGTAATTGATTTGAATTATCTTAATTTAATCATATTGAAGAATAGTCAACTAGGAGCCCAGGGCGCCATATTTGGACAGAAGCGTCAATTGTTTTAGACACGTTGTTTCATATTATTTTTAAATAGACATATCTCAGATTGACAACTATATCACTTGTAAACGGGTTGGAACACTCTTAAAGTGTTCTTTTTTATTTTATTTATTTGTAGTTGTTCAAAAAAAAATATTGAAGAATACTCATGAATGTAGACATTAATATTAATTTTTTATATATATATTTGTATTAATTATTATTATTGTTTCTATCAATTTTTTTAATTATTTAATAAATGAATTCTGAAATTTTTAATATTATATTTAATTTGACTATATATTTAATAAATATGAAAGTTAATGTTACAAGATTATCAGGTGAACTTTTTAAAATATTATTATTATTTTCAAAATTTAATATCTCATTAATTACTTTTTATAGTTGAGTACGTTTTTCTAATTATTCATTTAATGTCATTAATTTAATTAGTTATTTTTATTTATATTTTACTTGAATTCCTAAGTTAATTCATTTAACCTATCACAACTTCTCTTAAGCCATCACCCTTACGACAAAAACACCTATATAAATTAAGCATCCAGCCTTTACAAAAATACTTCATCACAATGGCTTATTATCTCGCATCATTTCATCCATTCCTTGTAGCTATCACCATTTCTCTGGTGTTTCTTCCTTTACATTTCTCACCCATCCAAGGCAACACCGATGTGGGATTCAGCATTAACCTCATTCGTAAAACTTCTCTCCAAACCTTCCCTCAACGTTTGAGAGGTTTATCAGCCATTTCAGGAGTTCCACAAGCCCCAGTAAGTGCTTACCTTGGAGAGCATCTCATGGAGATCTCCATTGGAACTCCACCATTCAAAGTCTATGGCATTGCAGACACAGGCAGTGATCTCACATGGACTCAATGTGTCCCATGCAACGGCTGCTACAAGCAACTTAACCCCATGTTTGACCCTAAAAAATCCTCCTCCTATAGCAACATATCATGTGACTCAAAATTGTGTCATATAGTTGACACCGGCGTGTGTAATCCTCAAAAGCAATGCAACTACACATATGGCTACGGAGATGGTTCCATGACACAGGGAGCTTTGGCACAGGAAACTTTGACACTCACCTCAACCACAGGGGCAAGTGTTCCCCTTAAAGGCTTTGTGTTTGGTTGTGGACACAAAGACTCAAAAGAAGGTTTCAATGACCATGAGATGGGTATCATAGGCTTAGGAAGAGGGCCATCGTCGTTGATTTCTCAAATGGGTTCAACCTTTGGAGGCAAAATGTTTTCACAGTGCTTGGTCCCTTTCCACACTGATGTGAGGGTTTCTAGCAAAATGAGTTTTGGCAAAGGGAGTAAGGTGTCAGGAGAAGGAGTGGTTTCTACACCTTTGGTTGTAAAGCAAGATAAAACTCCTTATTTTGTGACCTTACTAGGCATCAGTGTGGGAAACAAGTACTTGCCCTATAGTGGTTCTTCAAAAAATGTTGAGAAAGGTAACATGTTCATTGATTCAGGAACACCTCCAACTATCTTACCGACACAATTGTATGATCGAGTGGCGACTGAAGTGAAGAACCAGGTTAAGATGAAGTCTGTTACAGATGATCCTGATTTGGGTACCCAACTTTGCTATCGAACAAAGAATAATCTTGCTGGTCCTATGCTAACTGCCCATTTTGAAGGTGCAAATGTAATATTAGGACCAATTCAAACCTTCATTCCACCAAAAGATGGTGTTTTCTGTTTGGCATTCACCAACACTAGTAGTAATGTGGGGGTTTATGGCAACTTTCTCCAATCAAATTACTTGATTGGATTTGATCTAGAGGCACACATGGTATCTTTCAAGCCAACAGATTGTACCAAACATAAATAGAATCTTAATCCATATATGAATTAAAGAGAAGGTTTTCAAAAGTTTTAATTTAAGTTTTTTCTATAATAGTATAATTGGTATCGGTATAGTCTAAAATATGGACAATTTTTATTTTTTTTTATTAAGAAATCTTTCAAAGCATTAGTGACGATTTCCTTATGCTTGTATTCTTCGTTTCTTAAAAGAAATAATTAATTATAAAATTGGAAATAAATATTTATAATTGAAGTTTTCATTTTCAATTATTATTAAACGTATATTTAAATAATACAATAAAAATGGTCAAAATTAATATATATTGATTAACATTGAACCAATATTTAAATAATACAATAAAAGATGTTTAGAATGAATAGGTTTTATTTTAAAATCACAGTCTAAGACTTTATTTTATTTATTTAATGGAAAATAGTTTTATTTTAAGATCATAATCTAACGTTTATTTTATTTATTTAACTGAAAACTGAAATTAAAATGAAAGTTTCAGTAATAAATAATTAATTCTAATTAATTATTTTAACTTTTTTTAAAATAAAAAATATAAAAAATAGTGTGAGATCTTAAATGAAATCATTCTAGTTAGACATGATTTCTTCGTAAAAGAAATCGTGTAAGTTTGACACTATCTCTTTCTAATAAAATCATGTAAGGGTGACACGATTTATTCCTTATAAAAAAAACAACACCTTTAATTCAATTTTAAAATATGCATTCTATTTGTTTTCCTAATTTAGTGTTAAAATATGCATTGCATTTGTTTCTTGAAGAATTAAATTGAAGAAGAAGAAAAAAACTTTAGAGACTTTCTTTGAAATTTAGACTTAAAAATTTAACAGAAAAAAAATTTTCAAATAATAACAAAATGGAACCAAATTCTGCTGCTGCAGTAAACAGTGCTAGTTTAGTAATTATTTAGCATCATATGCTTTTTGGATAAATATTTGACATTAAAAAATGGGAGGAAATAGATAGCCCAATTGTGGTATTTTGGTCAATTTTTTGCTCGTTTGCATTTAATCTTATTTGAAAGTTAGTCATTAAAAGTAGTAATTATAAAATTTAATGTTAAATGTGATTATCTATTTAATGAATAATGATTAAACTTAATTAAGTTTGAAGTCTCTTATATTAAATATTTAAGTATTGTTAAGTTGAGTTTCTATTAAATATTTTATTTATTGATTATTTAAAATTTGTATAATATAAGCCTTTTAACATTATCTCACACTTATATCTTGAATTGTTTATAAATATGGAAAAAAAGTTGTCTACTTTTCATACCATGAGTTAGTTTGTCCTTTTCTAAAACATCATGGTCAACCTTCTCTGGTTTCATTTTTGGCCTCTCATAGTGTATGTGTTCTTATGTCAAAGGCCAATTGGAGCTAAAAATGTTGGGTTGAGAGTTCAACTAATCCACAAGAACTCCCCCAATTCTCCCTTCTACAAATCACATAAAGGTGGCTCATTTTACCAAATTCCTAAGAAATCAAAGGCCCCAAATGATCCCTTCACTAGAGTGACACCCAACAATGGTGATTATCTCATGAAGCTCTCATTGGGAACACCACCAGTGGATGTGTATGGTTTGGTTGACACAGGCAGTGATCTTGTATGGGCACAATGCACACCTTGCCAAGGTTGTTATAAGCAGAAAAATCCATTGTTTGATCCCCTAAAGTCCAAAACTTACACTCCTATTCCATGTGATTCAAAAGAGTGCAACTCACTCTCTCGACATTCATGCTCTCCTAAAAAACTGTGCATTTATGGTTACTCTCATGCTTACTCTTCAGTATCAAAAGGGTTGCTTGCAAGGGAAACTGTCACATTTAATTCAACCAGTGGAGACCCTTTTGCTGTTAAAGGCATTGTGTTTGGTTGTGGACACAACAACACAGGAAATTTCAATGAAAATGTGATGGGGGTAATTGGGCTAGGTGGGGGACCTTTATCTCTTGTTTCACAACTTGGTAACCTTTATGGGAGCACAAGGTTCTCTCAGTGCCTGGTTCCTTTTCATGGAGACCCTAACACTTCAGGTACCATTAGTTTTGGTAATGCCAGTCTTGTTTCAGGTGAAGGAGTGCACACCACCCGTTTGTTCTATGACGAAGGAGCAACACGTTATTATGTCACACTAGAAGGCATATCTGTTAATTTCACATTTGTGCCCTTCAATACTTCACACGTCATAGAGGCTGGGAATATCATGATTGATCCAGCTACACCAACAACTTATTTACCACAAGATTTTTATGATCGTCTAGTGGAGGAATTGAAGAAGCATATTAGTCTACCACCCATTCATGATGACCCAGATTTGGGCTCACATCTTTGTTACAAAAGTAAGACTAATATGGAATGGCCCTTTGTGAGTGCTTCTTTTGTAGATGCAGAGGTGAATTTGAAGCCAATTCAAACCTTCATCCCAATTAAAGATGGGGTATTTTGCTTAGCAATGGCTGGAACAAATGGTGAACCTATATTTGGCAATATTGCTCAATCAAACCTTTTGATTGGATATGATTTAGATAGAAGTGAAGTTTCCTTTAAGTCAACTGATTGCAGCAAGCAGTAGATAAATTTCATGTAATTTTAGTGAAGTGATAGTCACATCTATAGTTGAGGTCAAGAGAAGGATAAGAGATATAACATTTTCATATATCATTCTAAATAAATGTAGTTTTATATATAAAAAAAAAAAGATTCAATCTTCTTGATTCTTGATTATGCTTTTTATGTTATGAATGGTGTTATATTAGTTGAATTTAAGATTTTTTTTTTATTTTTTTTTTCCTTCATGTGAATTGGAATGGCATGAGACCTAATAGAGAGATCTGTTACAACCTTGTTATGTTCGTATATACAGAGGGATCTTTTTTATTTATTTTTATTTAAGAGCTAAAATGAAAATGCATAAGGTTCAATCCAATGAACATCCGTTCTAATTTAGATTAGTAACGTTTTAGAATTAATAACATATTGGAGTAGGTACTTAATATAAATGCTTATAATAAAACATTGATGACTAATTAATAAGTAAATAAATGATTATTCATCCCTTCCTTTTTATTTCTCTCAACTTTGAAAAATTATTCCTTTTCCTATGTTTTTTCTTTAACTTCAATGACATTTTTTTTTCTATTATACTTAGTCCTCCTAGTAATTTTAAAATAATTTACACGTGTTAGATGAAAAGTAAAATGAGTGAAATAAGAAATCACACCACAATTTTATTATAATAAAAACTTATATTTCTTAATTCCTACCAAATAATCTTAAAAGACTTATAATAAAGAACATAAAGAGTATTAAATTATATATGTATATATATATATATACACACACTAGTAAAAAATATAAAAACACAAATAATCTAGAATACACGAAATTTAAAATCATTGGTATAACCTAATTCTATGATTTGTAATATTTTAGCATACATATTTTATAAAATCATTTAGTTAAATTTAATATATCAATTGGATAATTTGATTTGGATTGATTGAACTGTTGATTCATTTAGTTTCATTTTCATTATTTATGAAAATACTATTATTATTATTATTATTATTATTATTATTATTATTATTACTACTTCTTTTACAATATTTTCTCATAATAAATAGTAAAGTGCCTATAATTTTATTATTGGTGACATGTCATATTAGAATAATTCTATTCGCTCTTCATCCCAATTAATTAATAAATCAAATTTTTGAGTTAAATACTTGTTCATTTGATTTTTTCCATAAATTATCTTTAAAAAATTACATGTAAATAGTATATTTATATATAACTTATACAAATTTTAAGATAATTCATTAAATTTTTAAAATCAATCCATTGAAATACATACATGCACGTGAAGACAATTGGATCATACAATTATTTTGTTGAACCTCTTATCTCTTTACATTAAATCCAATAATTTATAGCTTAGTGACTCACGGACCACGGTGGCTCGTTGCTCGTAAATCATCGTGTCGTCAAACGTCAACCCATATTGTCTCGTGCATTTGTTTGGTACGCTGAACATAACACTTTTCAAGAGTCCAAAGTTTTTAATCGTAATAAACATTAAAAAAAAAAAAAAAAAAAAAAAACATATAGTTTCTGACTGCTAGTTGTTTCGGAATAAGTATTACTTTGGATTCCAAGTTGACTAAAAATAAAAGTGAGAACCACAAAACAGTTATCTTACAATCTTGGATTGGAAGTGATTTTTTATATGAATTTGTTTATATTTCATATCGAGTTTTTTCACGTCCCTCCAGAAAAAGAAGAATTTATATCATCCTCATGCATATCCCGGTGGTTTATGTGGCATTTTGACAACATTTTCAACTGAATGTAAGTTATTGGAAGTTAGAAATCATTGAATACAATTCTGCAGAATGAAACAAGAAATCAACATGACTGATTGACTTTTGGGTCTTGAACCTTTTGCTTATCTAAAGAAAAAGGAAAAAAGAAGGGAATTAAGAGGTAAATAGTATATTCGAGAACTCGTCACAGAAATCACTCACATGCTGCTACTGTCTATTTCTTTCTTGTGACTTAACCCCCACCAACTTCCCCACTCACATGAATGTTACGCTGATATGTGTATATATGAACTGAATTCCTCTACTTTTCACATGATTTTGTCCCTTGCTAAAAACTTCATGGCCAACATTCTCTCCTTCCATCTGTGCTTTCTTGTACTGTGTACATTCTTATGTCAAACACTAACCGGAGCTTACAACTCCGGGTTCAGTGTTCAACTAATCCGCCAGAACTCACCAAACTCTCCCTTCTACAAATCAGATGAACTTCATATGCATAGACGTGCCTCATTTTACCAAGTTCCCAAGAAATCATATGCCCCAAATGGTCCCTTTACAAGAGTCACATCCAACAATGGTGACTATCTCATGAAGCTCACATTGGGGACACCACCAGTGGATGTGTATGGTTTGGTTGATACAGGCAGTGACCTCGTGTGGGCACAATGTACACCTTGCCAAGGCTGTTATAAGCAGAAAAGTCCTATGTTTGAACCTCTCAGGTCCAAAACATACACTCCTGTTCCATGCTATTCAGAAGAGTGTAATTCACTCTTTGGTCATTCGTGCTCTCCTCAAAAACTGTGCGCATATAGTTATGCTTATGCTGATTCTTCAGTAACAAATGGGGTGCTTGCAAGGGAAACAATCACATTCAGTTCCACCAATGAAGAATCGGTTGTTGTTGGAGACATCATATTTGGGTGTGGACACAGCAACTCTGGAACTTTCAATGAAAACGACATGGGGATCATTGGTCTAGGTGGGGGACCTCTGTCACTTGTTTCACAAATTGGTAGCCTTTATGGAAGTAGAAGGTTTTCTCAGTGCCTGGTTCCTTTTCATGCAGACCCTCAGACTTCAGGTACCATCAGTTTTGGTGATGCCAGTGATGTTTCTGGTGAAGGAGTAGCCACAACTCCTTTGGTCTCTGAGGAAGGTCAGTCACCTTATCTGGTCACACTAGAAGGCATAAGTGTTGGAGACACATTTGTGCCCTTTAATTCCTCAGAAATGCTTGCCAAGGGAAATATAATGATTGATTCAGGGACACCAGCAACATATTTACCACAAGAATTTTATGACCGTCTAGTGGAGGAATTAAAGGTGCAGAGTAGCCTGTTACCCATTGATGATGACCCAGACTTGGGCACACAACTTTGCTACAGAAGTGAGACAAACTTAGAAGGGCCAACCTTGACTGCTCATTTTGAAGGGGCAGATGTGCAATTGATGCCAATACAAACCTTCATCCCACCAAAAGATGGAGTATTTTGCTTTGCAATGGCTGGCACTACTGACGGAGAATATATATTTGGCAATTTTGCTCAATCAAACATTTTGATTGGATTTGATTTAGATAAAAAGTTAGTTTCTTTTAAGCCAACTGATTGCGCTAATCAGTAGACTATAATTTAAGGTTAGATCAAGAATATATTTGAGATGTAACATCTTCATATAGTATTCTAATTAAAATACTAGTATGCGTGTAATATTGAGTCTGCAATGTTATGTACTGTTTTCATTCAACACTCTTTTTTCTTTCACTTTCGTAAAAATATGGACACTCAGAAGAATAAGATTAAAATATACGATGCATGCTGACGTAGTGGCCTAGCATTTGAACACATATTCCACCTAATTCATTTGCTTGGTTAACCAAGTATCAATATGAAACTTACTGGTCGAGGGAGTCTTTTATATGTTTGGCTTTCATCCCAGATGCAAGCAAGAATGATCAAACAAAATTCAGTCCCCACATAATTACCCTTAATATTTTGATATATAACAGATCATCAACCTTAAAAATTTGTTAGTGATCACATACTTCAAAGAAACACATACATTTTTTTGTTCCAATCTTAGTTATTAAAAAATAATCTTATGGTATATATTTTTAGTTTTCGTTTATCATGACAACAAGAATTTCTATTTGTATGTATATGTATATGGATTTATTAACATACATTCGTTATATTTTAGAAAATGCATTTTAAAAAGTTGTAACTTCCATCTTTTTAAAATAAACTCAATATCTACCTGGTTAAAAATACTATCTATAAAAAAACAAATTGCATACTGTTGGGAACCTTTTCTCTACCATCTGCAAGTTCAAGTGTCTACTGAGCAAAAAAAAAAGTTCAAGAAAGCTCAATTCATGGGATAAAAAATGCCGCATGGAATTAGCTATTCACTGAAAGGCTAAATCATGTACACACCATAATCAGTAGACAGAGGTAAAAGTTCCCTTCCCACACTCTCCAACTGAGATTCGGAGTATTTCTTTGCCAGCTTGGCTTTGCCGGCAACAGAGCCGTCTTGGAACCTAAGGCAACAAAACAGCGGAATCAAGAAATGGCATTAACATTGAAAACTGGTAATATCATCATATAGAATGCTTAAATGCTATACAACATACCAGATGCCAATTCTTGCTCAAAGGTTGCACAGCTACCTGGATCTCTCCCACATTGCGCATAGGAGGAAAGTGAGGAAAGCATAAAATTCTCTTTTTGAAATCATCTTTATCTCTACCCCGAATATATGAACCCCAAGAAGCATTACCCTCTCTTCTAGTATCTTTCAAGAAGAATAAAGTGGAACCTTTACAAAGAGATTTGTACGGTTCCCTAGCATCAAAATCAAATTCATGTGCTGCACTATTACCATTCCAAGCAGAGTAAGTTCTTTCAGAGCGCTCCAGTTCACGGGGAGAAACAATGTTAGGCAGGACTTGAACAACATAACCAAGTGACACTGAAAATGTTAGACGTTGTGCATGATCGTAACATATGGAACGCTGCAAAAAGCTTCTGGGATCGGTTTTCATGGCTTTCGTAAAAAGTTTCAGGCTGTCCAAAGAGTCCAAGCCCGGATAAAAGGGATTTACAGCTTCAAGATGATGAATTGACACAAATGGTGCTATTGGGTGAGAGGATAGAAGACCATGAGCGTTGCCTCTTATATCCCACTGAAAGTTTAAATGAAAAATTAATCCTGATCATTTACGAATTCCAATGAAAAAATGGCTGGATGATAATTATACTGTACATCTAACAATTTTCCTTTCTCCTAGAATCGAAAGAAACTACAAACTAAAAACAAGAAAAGATGTGACCAAAATAAAATGGAGTGAAATGGATTAATTGAATACCTGGTGAAAACCACGCTCCCATGTCAGTGGAATGCCAAGTTCGGTGATACAGGCATGCAGTCGATCATCACTACCATAGAGCTTTGGATACCTCTCAATGCATTCGTCAAGCATCTCAGAGAGAGCCTTTGCAAGTGGTTGACTTATTGCAATCCCACCACCACCAAAGGCCATTGAATGACTGAAATAAGAATTTGCAGAATGGCTCTCCGAGGGGCTACCTATATAAATCATTTCAGAAGAATTATACTTGCCGAGAACATCAACTAGGTTATTCACATTGAAGATGGTATCATCATCACAGAGGACAAACCAGCGCACGTCAGAGAGGCCGAGGCGAAAGCTCTCTTTGACAATGCGAGAAATCCGGAGGCCAGAAGGGTGACCAATGGGATTAGTGTAGCGGAAATATGAGATGTCTTCAGAAATCATGATAGGAGGCAATAAATCGTCTCCAGGTTCTTCAAGCACTTGTTCGTCTAACCACACATGACCACGCATGTCATGAGGACGCCACCACAATCTGACATATTCCTTCCTCCGTTTCCAAAGTTGAGATGATCCTGCTATGCCAAAAACAATATGTTTAAGTGACAAGCCTTGCTGTTCAACAATACTGCTACCATTATGAAGATGATCTTTCCTGGTTCCAAATTGGAGAGCAGGAGGGGGTGTTACTTTCGCATGGCAATGAGAAACACACTTCTTCCAATTGAAAAAGTGAGGTCTACTTTGCCGATCTTTTAAACTGTGAAAGCAACATGTAGTTGCATCAGAGAACACAAGGGAAAGCCAAGCAGTAGTAGATATGAGAAGCGCTGCAATGGCTATGGCGAAGGTTCCAATTCGGCTTTGGCGCCACTGACGGCTTCTGGGTGGACTGACAGGCAAAGGACATAGATGGGAATTCTTGTCATAGTCATGATAGGATGACACAATGGTCTTCAAAGCTTGAGTCATCAGCACCGTCATTCCAATTTGCATGTCTGCCTCTCACTACCAGGAGAGACACAGTGAAAAGGACAAAGGAAAACTATATAGAGAAACTATTTCAGCTCAGCAGCACACGCCCGAACCAAAATTTGTAACGCCCTACAAAAAGAGAAAATAAACAGGAAAAAGTTCCAATTAAGTGCATCACTTAGGATCTATTTGTTTTTGTCAAAAATGGCAATTTTTAGAAGTTTTTTCCCGAAAAAGAAAATTACACCTCGAACCAAACGTGTTACACCCTACAGAATGAGAAAATAAAAAGAACAATATTAACTGCATAATTTAGGATTCGTTTGTTTGGGTGGAAAGTTATAATTTTTTAGAAGATTTTCTAGGAAACGAAACCTTTTTTTTTTCATCTCAATTCAACCTCCTCACCCCTACCCAAAAAATATGTATAAATCAAATGTGCTTCCATTAACACAAGAATCCAAGTCCACATCAGGCAGAAAGCATGTAATCCCAAATAATTACACTAGGCCATTAATAGAGAAAGATGTAACGAGATAACCCAAAGTTCAATTGTTACAAGGATGTCCATTAAGAAAAATCATTACACGGTATTACACTACTTTAAAACAAGCTAAAAATATAGAAAGTAAATGCTGAAACAGGCTTTGTAAGCAGACCCAGAAAAGGAACAAACACGATAACGTCACCGACTAGTTATGCAGTCACTAATAAGTTTTACATTAAGAAAAACTTAAGTTTGAAATTGCACATCCAAAAGCTATACTAGAATTGCACGGAACCTAGTTAACTCGCCTCAAGCATCGCTTCGCAAATCAAAAGGGCAAGGGGGAAAAGGAAGAGTATAAGGGAGACAATCTATTTTGGCTATATTTACACCTTAGTTTTCATGATCATGGTATTGATATAGCTGTTTATTTTATATTATTCATATATACTTTCCAGCTCAATACCTACGAACTGCCATCAATCTATTCCTAAGCAGAAAGCCAAAAGAACCTAATGAAGGTGCAGCAAGAGACAGAAACCCCAAGGCAATGTGGGTTTTTTCAATTGGGGAATTTCTTCAAACAGGTAAGTAGCAGCAAAACAATGACGTAAAGTAGAGGGAAAGGTTAAAATCAGCCAAAAAGTTTGTAACTTATCAAAACCCTTTTGAAAGAAATTGCAGAGAGGGAATTGCAAAAGCGAGCCTTTACCTCACTGAGAAACTGTGGAGTGTGGGGTTCCTGTTCCTGTTCTTGGTGGGTTTCCAAAATGGTGAAAGTGCAGTGATGGTGTTGAAAACTCAGAACCGGTTAAGTAACCATTTGATTTGCTACATTTGCATTGCTCATCTCTTCATCGTCGTGTGATTTTGAAAACGGAGATCGGATTCAGAAGATGCAACCACCAAATCATGCCAAAATCAATAATTGAAGTGTTAAGCTCCGAAGTTTTTGAACTCTGAGGAAATGTCAAGCGTAATCATCACCAATACGTTCACTTTAATTTGAAAATTTTCGAATACCTTTGCTTTCTGTATTTTATTCATGTACATTGATTGGTAGGGATTCATCTTTTTCATTCAAATATGATTTCTGACATTTCAGTTTCACAGTTTTTCTTTTGCCATTCTTCTTACAGTTTTCTAAATTTTATTTTACAGTTACTATATAAATATATTTAAAAAGTTAACTATAAAAACTCAAAATTAGAAAGTACTACTACAGCTACTTTATGTTTAACTTTAAAAAATAAATATAATTATGTATTGTTATAAATAAATAAATAAATATAATTGATAGAAGAGTAATTAATTTTTTTCAAAATTTTGAAAATTATTTATAAATAAAAGCATGGATCTTATTTTCATGTTTTAATATTTATGAGAAATTTTCATCAATAAATTATCCACAAATAAAATAATTTAATTAAATTCTTTATCATACGCAATTTAAATAAAATATTAAGCATTAACATATCTCTTAAATTCTTAAAATATCTTTCCCGATAACATTAGTTCAAAGTGGTAACAAGAAGACATCGATTAAGTACTATGTGGCTATATCTCTTATCTAAGAGAGAAGAATCTTAAATATATGTATTAAAAAAGAAATTCATAATAAAAATTTAATCTCATATTAGGATTAAAGATCATTTTAGTCAAAGCTAACGGATCAAATAAGAAATATAAAAAAACACAAAGAGATTATAAATAAAAAATTACTACAATTAAAATTGACAAGTCCGATATATCACGATCAAGAAGAAAGTTTACTATTTTAATTTGAAAATTTAAAAATTGTACTGAAATACTTAAAGAAAAAATTCCTCTTATCAAAATCAAGCCTCAACTTCTAAACAAATTTATATTATAAATACAAGAATTATTTACAAGAAGTCATTTATAATATAGACCTAAAGTAATTTATATTAAAAACTAATATATAAAGTATATTTAATTACAAATACAAAATAAGTAAAATATTGTTGAAGGCCCAATTTGAAAAAATAAAACAAAGAAATCCAAATTAAAAAAACTAGAAATTAAAAATCTAACTGATTTTAATATTAACCCAATCCTCTCAATATCAATATGTTTTGTAGACCTTTATTGTCATGAAATACGAACTTATCAAAAATATTAAAGAATATTAAAATTAATTATATATTTACAAATTTGACAACTAATTCAATCTAAGTTAAGCCTATAAAATTTCACTTTGGCAAAAAAGAGAAATATCATTTATAGTCTAAACAATATTTATTAGTTTTAAAATTAAAGACTTGTTATTTAAATCATATTCATTATTTTTGTTGTTCTTTTAATTACTTTTCTTCTCTAAATTGTTTTTATCATTACTCACTCAAATAAATTTATTCTTTAACAACAAAACAAAATAATATAGTAATAATTAAAAAAAAAAACTAGATATGTAACTTGAAATATAAGAGATTGAAGTTTCACAGTTTCCCTTCACTGACTATTTCTTAATCATGTTAGTTAAGATTAAATCTTTCTCTTGTACTTTTCTAACATTTTTTTTTCTTTATTTTTCTTTTTATTTCTTTTGTTCTAGGTTTCTTTTTTATCATTTCCTTTCTTTCCCTCTCTCTTTTTTTTTTTTCTGAACTTTTTCTTTTCTTTTCAAATATTTTTTCTATCTCTTCTATTTTTCCCACCTCTTTTTCTCTCTCGCACACAAGTATATGGAATAATCCAGCAAATTGGATAGTGATAAAAAGTATTTCATAATCTTCCCACCTGTAATATCTAAAAAACTAATTTTAATTCGAAAAAATCCTAAATTCTCAACTCTAAATTTAATATCTTTTTGCTTATATTTAAATATTTTATAATTATAAATTCATCTTTGTAAGATTGGTATTTAAAACAAATTTTGATAAAAAAAAATTCTTCAAATACATCTATATGAGTAAAAAAGGTTAAAAATTTAGAAAAAGTAGAATGGTTGACACAAATAGAAAAACAAACACCTCACTGTTCACCAAGTACTTGCACTCAATACTGTTGAAAGGTTATCATATGCATCAACTCAAATTCCTTTATCAAAACACTTAAACTTGATTATGACTTCACTAAATCATTTAAAATTAATCTCACCTTGTCCCAACGACACTCTTTAAAAAACATTATTTTATTATTATAAACAGGAGTGTTATCGAGGTTTTAAATATAAACTTTAACCTAATAATTTTCTTGTAAACTTTTAATTATTTTCAAAGGAATTTGTTAATTTTTTTAACTGGGAAAAACATGTTATGTCCTACAAAATTTGTAAATCTTGCGGATAAGTCAGTGAAAATAATGTAAATTCACACATCTTTAATTTAATTTTATCTTGTGATAAATACAAGTAAGTACATTTTAGAGCACAGGCCACGAAAATAATCACATAGTTTTCTCTAGCTATGTACTCTGTACTCTGAAATTCATTTGTATGCAAGTGAATTTTAGTTTAATTTTTTAAGTTGTTTTTCATCTTAAATCATGATACCATTAATCAATGGACCAACCATTGTCAAGGCTTTATCATCATTTTCTCTTTTTACACTGATTTTTTTTTATAACTATGTTTATATTTTCTTACAAGATTTCTTTTAAATTATCTCTTATATTACTATGAGGAAACTGATTTTATTTTTCTATAAGTGATTATAGATTTTTTTTAAAATATATTTTTAATCTATTTTTCAAATTATATATTATGTACTATTTTTCCTTTAAGAACAACTAGAAGTTCTGTAAGAATCTCCAACAACATTCATTACTTGACTGAGATGATAACATTTATTTCATATACCACCAGAAGATATGACAATGTATATTATCACATGTAGCTCAGAAAAATGCTAATCTGCCCTCCAAAAAAACTAAAATAAAGTTTTTTTGAAACTCATTAGAATCTTCATTCAACTCTGACATGAATATCCAAGGAATTTCAGAGACACAAGCTCCAATATTGGACAGCTTTGGAGGACAGAAAATGAATAAAATAAAGAAACATGTGATGGAATATAAAGTGTTACTGAAGACCAAAAAGAAGCAAAGCTCCTACAGCACCTAAACCAGCAACAAGTCCAACAATAACTCCAATAGGAGGCAAGCCCCCACCAATAGCTTTTCCAGTATTAACATCATATCTAGCAAACCTCTTCTTTGGTGCTTGACACTGAGGACATCCATATGTGTCCGGCTGCACAAGATCAAATAATATGAGAATGAGAAAAGCACTCTACATATTGATAATGATTCAATGTCAACAAGTACCATCTCAAGAAGATGAAGTTTCCTGTGTTTGTAGTTGAATCAAATATCATTTAATGGCTATCATGAAATCCCTTAGTATAATACCACATAAGAAAGTTGCTAATGCTGACACTAATACTACATCAACAATAGTAAAATGTTGTCCCCTTATATGAGGTTACCACATACATCATGTAACATTGTTGAGTTTGGTCAAAAACCAAATTATGAGGAATATTAATCACAATGAAATCCCTTTTAATAACCATCATGAAAATTGTTGATACCAATACCATAATAAATTACATAACAGGCATTCTAAGTTAAAAGAATGGGTGCTTGAAAGAGGGAGGAAGAGCTTAGAAGCAAACTTTTACCTGCTCATCAAAAGGTTTCTGTAAGGTGTATATGTATCCACAATCAAGGCAAATGTGAGTAGCTCTTGCCTGCATGCGAGTTCACTTGATCAACAATTTAATGTAAAGTGGACATAATATCATCTTTAGTCCAGACAACAAATAATTAGGAGGAAGAACAAGAATGTCACTTCAAACTGATTCTTGCCTTTTGAGCATCAGTCAGTTTTCTTCCAAAGCGAGGAGGAGCAGGACGCTTTGGGAGCCTTTTAACGTCTACCTCGGCACCTCCTCTTGATAACAAAAGATGGAGAATTTAAGATGTTAACTCATTGCAGCTGTTAGGCAAATGATAGAATAAAGACATAATGGCATGAAGATTAGAAAGACTACAATATGCATCTTATGTCTATCATAGAATCAAACAGATGAACTTAAGTGGCATGATAAGCCTTTCTTCAGTTTTTTTATCAATTGTTTGTGGTGTTGGCTCCTCATGGTAGCCACAAATTTACTAGAGAATTAATGCAATTAAGAAGAATGAACGGAACAAAGGTGGATAAGAAAACCTGCTGACAACAAAGTAGACAGAATCAGGCTTTGCTTGGATTGCGGTTTTAGTAAATCCAAGCTTATCCGCAGGCCACAGTTCATCTCCAAAGAAACTGCTAGTGTAAAGAACTTGGTCCCCTGACTTTAGCCCTGCTCTTGCTGCATTCCCACCACCATCAACAGCCTATAGAAGATAACAAATTCTCATTCACAAATTGGAATCATTCCATTCAGTACATCATTGTGAAAGGGAGCAAGATACTAACAGTGATGACAACACCCCCACCAGGCTTTTGGCCTAAGGTGAGGCCAAGAGGCTTGTCAACCTCCACCTCAATTGTCTTTGAAGCTCCAGCAGTTCTTGCTGCGATCTCAAGTCTCCTCCCACTGATGGAGGAAACGTTCGTTTTCTCACCAAGGAATGATTCTGACACACCCCTTTTGGCTTCCTGAAGTGAGAGACCTTGTAAAGATGTTTTCTGCAGATACAGGAGCACATGGTTTCAATTTGTTAATCTGCAAGCAAGAAATAATCACATGGTTTTGTACTACTACATATCCATGATTCTGGCTAATTTCCACACAAGTTTTTGAGATTATCAATTTACAAAAAAAAAATAGTAACTTTGGAAATTGGTATGAGACCATTGTAATTTTGGATCATGTAATACTTTATTGTAAGAGAGAAAAAAATAGCAAGTAGTAGTACCTGGCATTGAGGAGGAGTAAGTGTCTTGGAGTGTGTGAGGTGAGAATTTTTTAAGGAGGGACTCCTCCTGGTGGTGAAGGTGGCTGAGAATGAAGTGGAGGAACCGGCAACCACCGCTGACATGTTTCCGGTGAGATATGTGGATAGGAATTCACCACCAAACAAACACACACTTTTGCTCTGAATAATAGAAATGAATAGAGGAAAAAGTTTCTCCTTTTCTTTTTATTTTCTTATGGTGTTTTTATTTTATGTTGAGAATAGATAACACTAGACTGGTGGTGGAAATGAAGACACCAAACAACTTCACTGTATGGCCTCAAGCCATTCAAGGACTGTAAACTGTTGTTGTTAATAGTACTTCCCAATTCACATCAACTTGTGTATTCAAGGCCTCTTGTTTTGCTCTTATCCAACCAAATCACACATTTTTTTCTGCACCAAAAAAAACACATTTTTTTTTTCTGTACCATGTAAAACATACGCTCATGTGAAAAAGAAAAACCTTTAGCAGAAAAGAAAATTAAAATTAAATAGGGCATCTTTAGTAAATAGGAGGAGAACAGGCCCTTTTTGGCAAATAGTTAAAAGGCAAGAACTTTGAAGTAAAACCCTAGATCTGTTGGTTGTTCATTGCTTTGCCTTTGAGTGGTACCAAGAGTGAGAAGTTGTAGCAAGGGAAGAAGAGGAAGGAAGCGGGAAAAAACATAGCACACCAAATTGACGCTCTTAGGTTCGGACCCGAAGGGGTTAAGAGTGACTTTATCGCTTCCCACACACTCTTCAATCTGTCCTCGAATCTGTAATCACTTTCTCTCAACTTCCTGTGTTAGTTTTTTTTTTCACTTTAAAGCTTTTTAAATTTCTAGCGAGAATCTTGATTAGCACAACATCAGCATTTGTATCTATTTCCCCTTTTCATTAGGACCTTTTTTTTTGTGGAAAAGAAGATTTGGAAGAAATTAGAATTTGATTGTGATGAAGCTGATTATTTCGTTGGAATTGTTTTGGTGTCAAATTCCGGTCTGTCTTCTGGTCCACCCTTAAATATTTTGCTTTAATTTGTTGTTTTAAGCAAGAAGAACAAATGAAGTGATGAAAAAGGCAACGTATGATCAATTTGTCTGAACTGTTCTTCGCTGAAGATAACCTTGACAAGTAAATATTATTTCGGTGTTATACTCCCCTCTGTGTTTCGAATGATCTGGGTTCTTCTAACTGTTTTGAAACTAGCTTAGACAGGGTTCTCCTTGATATGGGCTAGTATTTGGTAGTATTTATGAACCTAGCTACATTTGTGTGATAAACATTTTATATGCATTGATATGCATAGTATATAGGACAATCTCACATGGGGATATGTACTCAAAACATGTACAATGAATACGAAAAGGGCTATTAACATGTAAAAATGGGTAGTTCTGGTTCACATCTTTTGTGGTTAAGTGGGCATTACTTACTTGTGTTACGAATCTTCTGTTGAGTTTTATCAAAGTATGCATAACTGAGAAGAGTTCACAGAAATACACGATATTGAAAATTGTTATTTCTAGGAGAATACCATTTATGTGCTTCCGAATTATTATCATTTGGTCTAAATTTAAATTGTAAAATAACCTGATTTAGTTCTGAAGAAGAACATTAATTCATATTTAATATTTTACAAACTTAGGAGCTAAGGTGAAGTGATCCCCATATTACAAAGCTTGGAAGTTTCTCCCAAATCCTATAATGGAAAATAGGGTGAAATCCGAGAAGAGAAGCAGAGATCGACACCTGGAACGTGACGACAAATACCATCGTGATTCCAAAGACCACCACAATCATCGTTCAGATACGGATCACAAGCGTGAACACAAGTCCAGGGACAAGGAAAGGGATAGGACTCATGACAGAGATGGAATCAAGGACAGGGATAGGAATTATGATAGAGAAGGAAGCAAGGACAGGGATAGGACTTATGATAGAGAAGGAAGCAAGGATAGGGATAAGCTATATGACAGAGAAGGAAGCAGGGATAGGAATAGGGCTTATGACAGAGAAGGAAGCAAGGATAGGGATAAGGCTCACGAAAGAGAGAGTAGCAAAGATAGGTCAAAGGTGAAGCGTGATGATGGTAGGGAAGATTTGGTGGAATCACGGTACTCTTCACATTCTCATAAGCGGAAAGAGAGGGAGCACAGTGAGGACAGAGACGGTGAGGATAAGAAAATTAGGGTTTCTGAGGACAGGAAGGAAGGGAAGAGGGAACGGAGGAAATTTGGGGACAAAGTCAAGAAGGAGAACGAAGAAGATGGTGATAATGATAATAGAGGCATTCATGAGGCCATGGTCAAGTATGAAGACACTGAAGGTGCCCATGGCTCAGCTTCTTCCAAAGACACTGTAACTGCCCAAAACGTGAGTTTCTTTCTTTCTGTCATGTTTCTCTTTTAACTTTTATATGGTGGTCACCGGTTTTAACTTTTCTTGGTTATAATTGAATTATAATATGTATGCTTTCGTAATCTTCCCAATACAGAGTTCTGGTTTAGAAATCATGTTGAATTGTAGGTTTTACTTTCAGTTATTGGCTTCCTGCTTCGTGAACTAGAATAGGTTGCCAATTTACTTGAACACTATGAGATAACCCCTGTGGTCCATCTATCCATATGTAGTTTGATTGACTCACTTAACCTTATTGATAATTTGGTTTGCAAAAGAGATGGTTTGTGATCTTATACTTCCTTCATTGTGATTTTTCTTTGTGTTCAGCTTAATTACATGCTCACTTCTCTTACTTCTGTTTCCTAGTTCCTTCTCTTTTATTGTTCCTCTTGGAATACTTGAAGAGGGACAGACATTCACTGACATTTTATCCTTTTGCTTTCAGGGTGCCTTGGGATCACTTGCTGTGGCGCCCATGAGTGTGCCTGAGACATCTTTAGCTCCTCCTCCTTCACTTCCTATCAAGGTATCTTTGAATTCTACCACAAATGAAAATAAGGGCGTTAGTATTACCAGGTCTCATGAGGTTACTGGAAAATCTAGTACAGATGGGTCATCTTCAACTGCTGGAAAAGCTGGAAGCCTGTCAATGGATGCCCTAGCTAAGGCTAAGAAAGCTTTACAAATGCAGAAAGAGTTGTCAGAAAAGCTGAAGAAAATTCCTCAGGTAAATTGATTATTATTTCCATTAACAAGTACTTACTGTCAGCTGGACATTTCTCTTAAATAGCTAACTGATGATACTGATTTGATTTTTTTCTAACTGTACATATTCCTCTGAATGCATTAATTGCTGCTTTTGGCTGTGTAGTTGAATAAGAGTTCTACCCAAAATTCACAAGGAAGCTCAAACTTGGGTTCAAACAGTGAATCCGCCTCTGCAGTCGCATCAAAAAGTTCCACCTCAGCTTCTTTTGGTCATGTTGCAAATATGTCAATTTTCCCCTCTGCTGCTTCTGCTAATCCTCCAGCAAGTGCCACCACTGCTGCTGGTATTGTAAATGCAACTCTACCCAACTTGGAAGCTGTCAGGCGTGCTCAGGAGCTTGCTGCAAGGATGGGATTTCGTCAAGATCCGCAATTTGCTCCTTTGATAAATATGTTTCCTGGTCAGATGGTAACAGATGTTGCTATTCTGCAAAAGCCAACAAAGGCCCCAGTTCTTCGTCTTGATGCTCAGGGGCGGGAAATAGATGAACATGGAAATGTTATTAATGTGACCAAGCCCGTCAACCTTAGCACATTAAAGGTGTGCTGCTTTCTTATTTGTCTCCTTTTTTCAGTTTTTTTCTTTTCTGTTTGGGATTCCTGTCTTAAGGGTGGAATCTGGTGTCTGAACATTACAGGTCAACATTAACAAACAAAAGAAGGAAGCATTTGAAATACTACAACCTGTATTGGATGTTGATCCGGAAGCAAATCCTTATTTTGATGCAAGTATGGGTATCAACAAAACAAAGCTCCTGCGACCCAAGAGGATGAATTTCCAATTTGTGGAGGAAGGAAAATGGTCAAGAGATGCTGAAACAATAAAATTAAAGGTATATACTGCATCTGTCCATCCCCTTCTCCCATTTTCTAGTGCCTTTCCCTTTTACGTAATTCTTTTCAATTGCCTTGTGTGTGATCTGTTATTTTTATTTTGACTCATGCAGAGTAAATTTGGAGAAGCTCAAGCAAAAGAGCACAAGGCCAAACAAGCACAGTTGGCAAAGGCAAAGGCTGCTCCTGATATAAATCCCAACTTAATAGAAATAACAGAGAGAGTTGTAATTAAAGAAAAACCCAAGGACCAAATTCCAGACATCGAGTGGTGGTAAGCTTATACTTAACTGAACTACTGCTTTCGATGTATGTTTGTGTTTGTTAAACTGTGCGGATTATTTAAGGGTGTTATTCAAATGTCACTAATTTTGCAATCAAAATTTAGCAGGTACACTGCATACGCCTGTTTCGGTAGTTATCACCTTATGTTCTTCTGTTTGTGTTGTTTATAAACATGGTTATAGTCACGTTAGAAATTATACAAATTGACAAACCGGAATAAACCACCCTGGCTGCTTTATATAACTGTTACAGTACTAGTTGAATATAAAACAAGAAAATACTAATTCTAGTTGGTAAATTGTACCTGACAATGAACAATTTGACATGAATATCTATTTCCGATTCTAGTATTTTCTTTCTTGGGAGTACTTGTTTTCTGTTCCATTGTACCTCTGGTTGTATGTAAACATTTATTCAGTTAACTATTTGATTTTATCAGGGACGTGCCTCTTGTGCATTCTGGAAGTTATGGGGACATTGATAATGGAACCATAGGTGAGGATAAACTGAAAATAGAAAAAATCACTTTCTATGTGGAGCATCCTCGTCCTATTGAACCACCTGCTGAGCCGGCTCCTCCACCACCTCAACCACTCAAACTAACTAAGCAAGAGCAGAAAAAACTCCGCACACAAAGACGAATAGCCAAGGAGAAAGATCGACAAGAGATGATAAGACAGGGCGTCATAGAACCACCAAAACCAAAGGTCAAGATTAGCAATTTAATGAAAGTACTTGGCTCTGAAGCAACTCAAGATCCTACTAGGCTTGAAAAGGAGGTACGCAGCGCAGCTGCTGAGCGTGAGCAGGCTCACATAGATAGGAATATAGCACGCAAGCTTACTCCGGCCGAGCTCCGGGAAAAGAAGGAGAGGAAGCTGTTTGATGACCCAAATACACTGGAGACAATTGTCTCTCTTTACAGAATAAATGACCTCTCACATCCAAAGGCCCGCTTCAGAGTTGATGTTAATGCTCAAGAGAACCGTTTGAGTGGATGTGCTGTGATTTGTGATGGCATCAGTGTTGTTGTTGTTGAAGGTGGAAGCAAGTCGATTAAGAGGTATGGGAAACTTATGCTTAGACGCATTAATTGGAGTGATTTTTCGAAAGAGAAAGAAGAAAATGAAGATTCAGATGATGAAAAGCCTGCCAATAAGTGTGTTCTGGTGTGGCAAGGAAGTGTTGCCAAACCCAAGTTCCATAGGTTCAGTGTTCATGATTGCATCACTGAAGCAGCTGCCCGAAAAGTTTTTGTGGATGCTGGTGTTCCCCATTATTGGGATCAAGCCATCAACTACGTAGAAGATGAAGCTGTTTGATTTGTCTTCCGGTGTTTTCGTTCTTTGTTATTGGCCTTCCTTGGCTAAAATGTTGTGGTGAGTGAACAGTTTTACAATTTGCGTCATGCAGTGTTTTAACCGTAACAATAAACAGGATAGCGGCTAAATGCTCCCTTGTTTCCTGCGGCCAATGGTATCTACATTTGATACATCCTTTAGTGGTGTAACCTTTGTCATATCAAAGATGCAAATGATTGTATGCGAAAGACAATATTTGGTTAAAATTTTGGTCTTTTGGGTTTTGATTACCACGTTTCCTAATTTTAAGTATTGACCTTTGGTTATTTAAAGATGGGTCACGAAGGTATTCTTATGCTGTAGGTATTCTTATGCCAAGGGTTTTGTACTTTGAGGAAGACATGACCTTAAGGTTTGTTTGGATTTCAAGATGGATATGAGAAAGTAGATTTAAGTTAATGGAAGTGTGAGAAAAGTTTAGTTATTTAGATTAAGAGAAAGATAATGAGATTTAAGTGAAAAATTTATAAAAATTTATGAATGATGAAATGTGTATAATTGATAAAATATTTTTTAGTTTATAAAATTATAATTAGATTGTAAGGTCTCTAATATAACTAGCGGGATTTAACTTAATTCAATTTTACCAAATGAGATTTATTTTTAGTTAAATAATTTAAATTGTGAAATGATAAATGGATTATATTTCTTTTAGCTTTAAAATATATATTAACTTCTGTTAATGTATTACTAAAATAACTATTATACTTCATGTAATTTTTACAAATACTTTTCTCTCTCGTGATTTTAGTAAAATAACATAATCTCCCAGTAAAGGCCAGTTTGATTTTCTTATTATTTTAAAACTAACATATTAACTAAACTTTAAATTAAAAATATGAAAATTAAGAATTAAAATTTTAAAATATAAAATTAAACAATACAATTATATATTAATAATAACTAAAAAATTATACTATCACTTATTGTCTTATAAAAATATAAAAATATATTGAGAAAACATTGCTTTAATTTAAAAAATAATAAATAATTATTAAATATATGAATATCATTTATTAATATACGAAATGTATATGTTAATTTTAAAACTAAAATTATGATTAAAAATTTAAGGAAAAATGGACGTAATTTTTTGTATAATTAAATTCTTCAGTTTTTATTTATAAAAATCTTTAAATTTTGTGACTTATCTTATTTAAAATTTAAGAGAGATAAATGTGATTTTTATATTTTAAATTAGAAAGACAGAGTATAGCCTGATTTAAATTTACATTTCTATTTAAATTTCTATTTTAAATTAGAAAGACATAGTATAGCCTGATTTATGCTTCTCGAAAAATGTGTTAGCCATGTGATCTTTTGAGTTGAAAACATCTAAGAGGCTTTTGTTCTGAACAAGGGAGTATTAGAAAAATGCCTACTCTTAAGAATCTGCATTTTTTAAAAAACCAGATATGCAGATGATCCTCAAGAACAGTAATATCTGAAGTACTATGAACTTTTAGTTAAACTCTTTCATAGAGAGAATTCATAGTATTGTGATTTTATATTGACACAATTTCTGGTAATTAGGGAGAGAATTCACAGTAGTATTATGATTTTATATTGACACAATTTCTGGTATACAGATGACCTTCATAAAATATCTTGAAAAATATACCATTTGTAAGAATTTCCAAAATAGGTTTTAAGTATCTTCAAATTCATACTATGTTTCAATTGCGGCCCAATTCTATTTTTATTTTTTTTTTCAATAAGTTCGTAAAGAATTTTGAAAAATCTTTATTTTTTCTTTAATAATCATCAAAAAGACATTAAAAATGCAATGTTTGAGAATTAATACAAACTAAAATTAAAAGCTTTGACTCTGCTCATTATTTATTGTGAAGTATCTTTCCTTTTTCTTTTCAGTTTGTATCTTATATTTCTTATCCTTAGTGTACACAACATAACAGAAAAACAACGGTGACACAACATATTTACGTGGTTCGTCACTTGTGTTTGTGACTACGTCCACGGGGGAAAAGTGTTCTTGTTTCCACTGATTGGTATGTGTATGTTACAATAATGTACATATGGAAACCCAACAAATTCACCTCTCTGATTATTGTCTCTCCCTACAGTAATTGCTTTGCATGACACTGTTTATTCCCTCTTTGATTTGAGATACAGTAGATACAACAAATACAAATTCAGTATTAATTCCTTGCTTATCGTATACGATTTACGTTTGAAAATGGCTCAGCTCTGGCTTTCGGCGCAGCCTTAGCTGCTGATTCTGGTGCTCCAAACACATTCCAGAATCTCAATGTTTCATCTGCAGCAGCGGATGCTACTGTGCAACCATCTGGACTCTGATATTAGTTGACATAACAGTAATTAGTAAAAAGTCTCAAAAGACAACAATCTAATCAGATTTGTGCTCAACAAAATGCAAAAATGAATCAATTACCTGGGCCATGAAAAGAACTCTGGAAGTATGACCAGTGAGCTCAGCCATCTTGACCATTGAGGGGTATTTCCAAAGTGTTAACTGATTCTGGGTGAAACCATGAGAGCTGAGTAATTCCCTCTCGTTCTTGTTCCACAGCAGGGAGCATACCTGAGACCCAGTGTCAATTGAGTTCAAGCATGCACCTGTGTGGGTATTCCAAAACTTGATGCACCGATCACCACTGCCTCCACCTGTAGCTAACAAATTCCCTTGGAAGGGACACCAAGCAAGGGCCTTTACAGCAGAGGTATGATCTTCCAGCCTGTGAAGCCACTGTGTTGTGGAATTAGACGATGCAGTGGCTCTATCCCAGATGTAAAGTAGATTATCATTACCCCCGCTGGCTAATTGTGAACCTGAAGCTGACCACTTCAACCCACAAACCTCTTGCTCATGTCCGCTATAGGTTTCAACAATATGTGATCTGATTCGTACATCATTGTTGATAATTCTACCATCCATCCCTCCAGTTGTGAGTACGTGGTTATTCCATGCCAAAGATCCAACTCTCTGTCTGTGTCCACCTCTCAAAGTCCTCAACTGCAAAAATTAATAACACTATTAGTAAAGGATAAATGAGTAGTTTATTATAGATCTTTTATAAGCCAAAGATGATATAAATACATACCTGTCTATTTGAAGTTGTGTCCCATAGTTGCACTTCAGAGTTGTTCAAACCAACTGCAATATGCCGTCCATCTGGAGCCCAGCTAACGGATGTTACAGGGCCATCTTCGTCCTCAACTGTAACAAGTTCTGAAGTAGAACCATTTGTTGCATCCCACAAGTACACTGTGCTTCCGAGTGCTATGGCAAGAACATTGGCGCTTCCCCAGTCCAACAAATTGAGGTAATAGTCATCCACAAGATCCGGAGCATCCAAAGTTCTCTCAGAAGTCTGATGAAGACCGACAAATAAATTAGCACAAATTTCAAAATAATGACATACCACACAAACTAAGCCTCTTCAAATCCACTTTCATTGAAATAAAATCTCACTAGGGTCTAGTCAATTAATGGTTTTCCACATAGTCATCCCACTTAATAAACAAGGGACCACACCCCACTTGAGACTACAACTCCACTTGGACCAATCCTTGCTTACAAACGGAGGAATGAAATAAATTAAATTGATGGAATGGTAAACAGATTTTACCTGAGGAATAAATCGTCGAGGCTTGACTGATTTATTATTATCTTGGATATGAGTGGATAGCTCGTGGGGGATTAAGTCAACTGGTGCAGGTGGCTTGTTCTTGAAGGCGAGAATTCGAGTCCGGTTCATGTTTAAGGATTCTGCAAGCTGCTTCCTGTAGGCCTCTCGAGATGGAGAGCTCCCAACTGGGTTTTCCTTACCTTTATTTCCATCTGTGAGCATGTAGTGAGCATAATCAAAGTCCATTGCCGACCGATTTGGTATGAATCTGTCCAACTGATGGGTGATCAAAACAAAAACACAATCAAATTGGTTATTTTTCAGCAACTAATTGAAAGTGAGATATACAGATTTATCATGTTTGGATTTGAAACCCATTCAAAATCTAAAAAAAATAGAACTTCTAATTATTTAGATTTGAAACCCTAATCCAAAAAAGTTGTCCCGACAATCATGCAAATTATACACAGATTACAATCAGGGAAAAAAATATTGCAAAATTTTCTCACATTTTCTTTGGAACTCTTTCTTTGAATAAACTGTTCTTGAAGAGGGTAGCGTGATCGTGTCTTGAGGGTTCCGGAAGAACTCAAAGATCCTGCATCCATAGTTAGAAGAAGAAAACAAAAACACAAACCAAAAAAACAGAAAACAATATAGACACAGCGCCAAAATGAAAAGAAAATAAAGCACAAGGCAAAATCAAAATCCTGCAGAATCAGATTATTAGACAAAACGAAATCAGTCGTCAGAAGTGATTAGTAACAAATGACAGAGAGAGCGTTAAGTGAAGTTCGAGTGCTGGAAAATGAATAGAGAGAGAGACAGAGACAGAGAGAGATTTAAATGGTGAAGGTTTTGAAGTAGGATTGTATATATAGTAGAAATGGTGACTGAAAGATGAAAATTAAGGTTTTGGAGATTAGGCAGCAACGGCTATTTTTATTTGTTTTTGAAAACAACCGTTGTAAAGCATATTGACCAAATTGTCCTTTTATGGGCGATAATAACTAGGTCAGAATTGATAATAAATTATAATAATACCTATAAATTGTTAACAGACAAATGTCAGAGTTTTTAAAAATAATTCAAATAGTACATGCCGCGTTATTATAAAGTAAAAATAATTAATGATATAAAATATATTTGAATTTTTAAATTTAATAAAAAATTATTGTCAGAAAAATGACAATTTATACTATACAAACATATTTGTAATGAAAAAATAATAATTTATCTATAAAATAGATAAAAATTGATTGAAAAATTATTATTATCTTGCAACTTTTTTTGTAAAATCAAAAACTATTTTTTTATATTAATATATTTTTAGTTTAAAAATATTTAGTTTATAGTTTTTACTCATCAATGTTTCTAATAATTAATTTACTCATTGATTATAACTACTATGAATAATATTTTAATAATGCTAATATTATAATACATTCTTGAATTAATCTAAATTCGTCCGAAACTTTTGTTCTAAAGCGTAATATTTATACAAACAATATATATATATATCAATATCTTGTATCAATAATATACCAATATAAAAAAAATATTTTATTGTATCAATAATATACCGTAATATCATTAATTATTAATTCAGTACTTAGAGTAGTAATTGAAATTAATATTACCAAATATAATTGTATATCAATTTAAGATATCTGACAAATGGATATTTTTTAAAAAACTTATTTTGTTGCCGATTTATATTATATGAGCGTTTCTTTATAAATCGAGTAAGCAAAAATTAAATTTTCAAAAAGACATGACTTGCTATTTTTTTAATTTTTTTCATATGCATGTAATATTGATTATGTGTCAAGGATAATGTCAACTTACAGAAATATTATTAGTAAGGATTATTTTATATATATATATATATATATATTATATGCATTTCTACATAATATAATATTAACAACTGTCAATTAGTTGTTACATTTAGTTAGAATAAAATATATAAATTAATTTATTAAATTGATATTAAAATTTTATAATTTAACATCTGGACATTCTAAAATAAAAACCACTATTCTCAATTATAGTTAGTTTTTCTTTTTAAAAAGACATTCATAGTTGTTATTAAAATGCAATTAAATACATCAGATTTTAGTTATAGTCTTTCCATAGACAATCAAATATTCATTATTATATCCATTATTTATTATTATAAATCAAAGAAAGATTTTATAACAAGAAGTTGAATGATTTTTTTTTTGGGGGTTATCTTTCTATTTACATGACTAAAATATTAATATTTAAATTAAACTATTATTATTATCAGTCATATTTTACTATAGTAAAAAATCATTTTTTGTTTTTTGTTCAATATAATATATATATTTTAAGTGAAAAATAGTTTAAGTTTTTGTATATCCTTATAATAATATTATCATCAACAATTGTTGGCTAAATAATAACCTTACATGAAAAATTATTTACAATAATATTATCATTGACAATTGTTGTACATTAAAATATCGACAAAATTGAATGTTTTTTTAAACTTGTTTTGCTACGGATTTATATTTCATGACCAGTTATTTGTAAAACAAGTAAGTAACTGTTATTATCTTGAATATTTTTCAAAAATCACAACTATCATTTTCGTTTTTCACTTTGAATATAATTAATATTTTAAAAATCTTTTAATATTCATACAAAAAATCAAAAACCGTCTTTTATTTTTTTAATTTAACATATATATATATATATATATATATATATAATTCTTTGACTAAAAAATGATTTGATCAAATATATAATTTTACTTATTAATATTATTAAATATTATATTTAATAATTAGTTAATCATTAATAATATTACGTGACTAATTAGTCATAATAATGTGTCCGTCTATAATTATTGTAAAAAAATTAAAATTACAAAATAAAATTGAAGTTTTTTTAACTTATTTTGTTATAAATAGCAAGTGGTTATTACTATCTTGCATCTTTTACAAAGTCACGAACTTTTTTCTAATTCAGTATGAAATAAATTTTTTAAGTTAAATATGACGACAAACAATATAGATAATTCTTTATTATGTTACTTTTTTTTTTATGTGAATAAGCAAAGTCAATAATAATAGTCAGTTATATAGGTTGAAATTTAACTTTCAAAATTAATAGTTTACCAATAAGATTCATTTCAAAATTTCAATATAGCCAATTCTATGTTGTTCTTTAATTTACTTTGACAAATTAACAAAAATCAAGGAAAATCACAAAAAATTAATATTTTACATTATTGACTTGTGTATTTAATGTATAAATGAGTTATTATGATTTACATAAACAATTATATAATGTAGATTATTGTGGTAATGTTTATGAATGATATAATGAAATATGTGTTTATTTATTGTTCTCATATCATAAATATAAAACAAGGTTAGTATGTGTTTGTGTGATTGTATGTGTATTAAGTATTAAAACTTATATTGTAGATATATCAATACTTCATTAAGTACTTAAATAATATAAATTTCTAGGTTGTGAAAAATTAAGATAGATTTTATTACACGAGTTTATGATATTAAATATATTAAGTTTGTCTTTATCCACGAAATTGAGGTTTGCATGTTCAAGGTATTAAAATAAGTCACATATTAACTTTTTAAGAAAATATAATTAATTAAGTGTTTAGATGAAGTTAATAGATATTTGTGAAAATAGGATTAAATTGTTTTTTGATTATTATTTTTTCAAGTCTTTTGTAAATATTGTCTGAATACAAATATTTATACTATTGTTATGTATATTCAAGTAATTAGTTAGTAAGAGATAGTTCAATTTGACCATGTCTTGCATACACAACCTTAATACCTAATAATTTTACTTGTTTAAACATTTTAGTTATAAGTATTCACTTAATATCTCTCCTTCATCATTAATTTAATATAGATAACAAACTATGCTTAGTTTTAAAATAAATGATTAACTTTTACTAAATAGACTAATGTTACAAAATATCATATGATTATTTTTTGGGTTCGTAGTCACTTTTTGTTGTATCTTGAGTATTTATTTAGGGTCGTATCCACTCTTGACATCTTTGGAGTATTGTTTGGGTTTGTAATTACTATTAGCTAACTTTTTGAGTATTGTTGACACTAACACTCTTAGTCTAACATAGTATTTTTTTAAACAATATTCACTTCTCAATAATAATCGAGCATTCTTTACCAAATAACTATTTATAGCTAAAACAAACCAATTGTATAAATGATGATCAACTAGTCACCGTTGTTGAAAAGATAATCATACTAGAGAACTAGAAAGATAAATTAATATATATTAAATTTGTGTATTTTTTTTATGTCAACTATTATTTTATTTTTATAACCTACACTATCTACGTATTTCTTGTTGAATAAAAAACAAATAGAATTGTGCCATGTATATGAATAAAATGTATGGTGATGAAAGACATAGTCTATAAAAAAAATAATTTTATAGTTAGGTTTAAAAAATATTATTTTTGACGAATGTAAATAGTTTTTATGGTATATTTATTTTTCTTTCAAAAAAAAATATAAAATTTGTGAACCTTCTTTCTAAAGTAATTAAAGATGATAGTGTATATATTTAAATAGTATAGTACAAATTACACGATAAAAGTAAAAATTGTATTAATATTAATTTTTTAGAGTTTGATTAGAATTTAATAAAAACACAATCTAATATAATTATATAAATTACTAGGTTTAAAGTTTTAAAATACTAATTTCTTATTTTTTTATTTAATAGCCAAATCCCTGTTTTAATTAAGAATTAATAAACTTCTTTTACTTATCTAAATTCAAATGAAAATAAAGTGTCAAATTTAACTGAGTAAATTAATCAAAGTCACGCTGTGAAAATTTAAAAACATTGCTCCAACACGATCCACACATGTCATTATATGGCTAACCAAATCCTATAGTGAAAACCAATGCTTCTAGAAGGTTCAAACATATGTTTGGCCGTGGAATTTTAATTAAGCAAAGTCAAAATTGAAAACCCTAAAAGTGAAATTTCCCAAATCTGATTGGAATCCTGTGCCCTAACTCACGTCGCACTTATCGGACTATCCACTCACGACGGTTCCGGGGTCCTCCGTTCATCGCGTCTCTTCACCGGCGGCAGAGCCACCGCATTGACTCTCATCGAGAGCGAAAGAAAAAAAGAGAAAATCTGGGGAAGCGAAAGAAAGCGAAAGGTAGAGGGAGAGTTCGAGAGATGGAGAGTTCGGGGTTGGGTGCTGTGGATTGCGACGTTGGATCGATTGTGTGGGTTCGAAGAAGGAACGGTTCGTGGTGGCCGGGTCAAATACTTGGTCCCGATCACCTTTCTGCTTCTCATCTCACCTCTCCTCGTTCAGGAACTCCCGTTAAGCTTCTGGGAAGGGAAGATGCTAGCGTGTAATAGTCCTTTTCATTTTGTTATATTCTTATTTATTGAAATTTGATAACTTGTATCTGGTTTCATTTTGGTCCATGCTTTTGTTGGTTTTAGTTTAGACACTGACAATTAAGTCAATAAATGTTGAGTAAAACTGTTCTGCTGAAATTTATCTGATTGTGAGGATATGTGCATATACTATGCTTGTTGAATGGTTTCAATGAGTCAGAAAGTTATCCAGACACGTTCTTGTTATATCTAACGTGCTGCTGTATCAATTGTCATTGGTATTTTCATTCTATTCTTCTAATTTTCTTTCTGTGGGTTGGTGTTGTTTTAAACAGAGATTGGTACAATCTGGAGAAATCCAAGCGTGTGAAGACATTCCGGTGCGGTGAATTTGATGGATGTATTGAAAGGGCAGAGTCTGCCCAGGGTATGCCCTTAAAGAAAAGAGAGAAATATGCTCGCAGAGAAGATGCTATTCTTCATGCTCTTGAACTTGAGAGGCAAATGTTGAAGAAGCAAGAAAAAATAGGTGTTGCTTCTTGCTGGACTGATTTTAGATTATATTATGTACTGTTAAGAAAGGCGTAGTCATGTATCCATAACTAGTGACATTAAGAAATGAGAATGAAAAAAACAAAGTCACATGCTACATCCTATGAAGAGGATTGAGCTCAAAATTTCCTTTGAGAGGTCAGCTCTCATCCTCTGATGATATAATGTTGGTTATAAACTAATAGCTGATTAATGCACCCTTACGCTAATGAGTGATGGTTCTTTGCATAGGAAGTTAAGTTCAAGCCAATGGTAAAACTATTTAGACAAAAGAAAAGTAGATGTTGGATTGAGTGAGAGATATGTAATAAAGTGGCCAATGCTTTGTTTTCAGGACTGGAGCAAGTAGGTGTAGCACACCGATCAAAAAGGAGCAAATATGTTTATTTTCCAGCTGAATCTAGTGATTCTCTGGATTACAAGGAGATTCCTGCTAATGTTGCAATGTCAGCTTCCCAACTTGGAGGGGATTATGCTTATTGCAGTTCTTTGGCTGATGAGAGTGAATCTGCTTTTATGGATGTTGTTGAATCTGATTCTTTTGAAACTGGGTCTGCTAATGCTGATTCAGATTCCTCTGAAATGGAACTTGACAAAGATGATGAGATGATAACACTTTCAGGTATATTAAGATATCCCCATATTTTCTCTTTCATGTTAACCAACTGGTGAAGATGCTCTTTTTTGCTTACAATTTCTTGTAGGCAAATTGCTTTTCTCCTTCCATTCTTTAAGTCAATAAAAAAAGGATTATAGATAGAGAAACTAAGTATGGAGCTGGAAGTATACAAAAAGAAATGTAATAAAAATGCATGAGTTCAATCTAGCAATCCAGTCTTAAAAAAATGGTGACATTATTTAGTGTGGATTATGCATTAAAGCTGAACCAATTATATATGTTGTCAGATTGGAAGTCAACATGGTTTCTGTTGTGTTGTAGCACTACCTGCCTGTTTCACAGAGAGAGGGAGAGAGGATAACTCTTTTATGTTGTTTCAAATATTCATTTTCACTCTTCTGATGTAATTGTAACCACAGAAACTTTTCATGATACTGAAGAACAAGAAAGCACTAGTAGTGAGGAGCTTGATGAGTTAACAATTTCTCGAGACATTCCTCATCTCTATCCTCGTGAGCATATATCAGGTAATGAAGCGGTATCCAAATGGAAATTAAAAGGAAAAAGGAATAATCGTAATCTTGGGAAGAGGTTTGTTGGTGCTCCTGATGGGAGAGGTGTTGTTTTTTATGGAGCAGACGTGGAAGGACCGAGAAGCCGTTCAAATCACAGGAGATTGGATCCGAGTTTTCATTACTATGTGAATGGTAGTAGTGATGTTTTTGATGACATAGATCAAAAGTTTGGGCTTGAAGACGACTATTCTCCAACTTCCAAAGCACTAGGAAAATGTCAAAATGAAATTAGTCATGGTGTTGAATGGGATGAATGGGCTCGGGAAGATCACACTGCTTTGAAAGGATATTCGAAAAGTAGAGGGTTTGCTCCATTATATGGTGATCGTTATAATTTTGATGGAAGGAGGTCGATACTGGTTGATGTAGACTTGAAGGTTCAAGCAAGCTATAGGAAAGCACCTGTCCCCATTGTTTCTATCACAAGTAAGTTAGATGGGAAGTCAATAATAGGGCATCCAATCCAAATTGAAACCCTTAAGGATGGTTCATCGGATAATCTTTTTTCTGTAGTTGACGAGGGAATTGCCTTTGAGGGAAGTAGTGTACTTCCACCAGCTTGGAGAACTGCAAGGAGAACAGCAAATTTTCGTGTTCCTCGTCCCCTTGTATTGTCATCTAATGGTGTTGAGAGTGATGCAGATTTTTCCATAGATCAAGAAAGAAATATTGAGTATAAGAGATTAAATGATGGAAGTTCCAGTCATAAGGCAAACCTTTCCAGGAAGAGTGGCTTTAATGAAGACAGGAAACCCACAAAAAAGATGCTAAAGAAAGTGAGCTTGTCATCATCTAATCAGAAAACTAGAACTCTGTCTTCATTATCTATTGAAAGTAATCATGGTAAAAATCAATTACATGATAGAAGTTTTTATCAAACAAATAGGTTGATTAAACCAGAGGTCTCTGAGCTCACCACTGTCGCTTGCATACCAGTCAAATTAGTATTTAGTAGATTACTTGAGAAGATTAACAGGCCACCTTTAAAAGCAGCTAGTAATGCGGCTTTGTCAAATACTGGTGTGGAGAGAAAATAATAGGTTACATGTACATTGTTTATATATGGGAACAATAATTTTAGCGGTGGTAGCTATTTGTTGGGAATGTCTTCTTTCTAACAAAAGAGAAATCTTCTGAGATTTATTGTTAGTTTTTTTTTTTTTTTTTTTTTTTTTTTTTTTTTTTTTTTTTTTTTTT
>Ga0209700_101683_pt1 | contig 45794 bp, 25 predicted proteins | sample SiratroredBW_FD_187528 | JGI IMG/M metagenome (GOLD analysis project Ga0209700, IMG submission 187528) | Root nodule microbial communities of legume samples collected from California, USA - Siratro red BW (SPAdes) (version 2) | ecosystem: Host-associated > Plants > Roots > Nodule | place: USA...
AATAGTGAATCTAACACGTGTGTACGAGTTGAATAAGTCTAGCTTAAGAATAGGGTTAGTGGTTAGGTTAGTGGTTAGTTGCCTTAATAATGGGATCATGGGTCCTACTCTGCATGCAAACAGTTACGTTGTTTTGAATATAAATACTATACGTCCCACACACAGTGAGACACAGTTGGCAAAACTCTGATATCCTAATCATTATGCGCTCGTCCATTTTATTGGCCACGACGGCTTTTTTCCCATTTTGGTGCAGTTTTTAATTTTAATTCCTAAAATAAGTAGAAAAAAATTTATTTTTTAAAATGGGTAAATTTTGCTAGTTAGATATGTAATTTCAAATTAGTCAAAATAAAAGTGACATGCTGGCGATTTCAATTAATGATATTAATTAAAATTATTTCTCTCTCTTTATAATCATTTTTTAATTATTTGATATTAGGATTGTTAGGTTTAACAATTAATAAAAAAAATAATCATTATATAATAATAATTAACAAATAATTTTTTAATTATTTAGCACTATGTTTATTACTTTAACAATTAATAAAAAAATAATAATAGTAATTAACAAAACTATAATAAAAAAATTAAGACATACAAATTTATTTTAAATTAAAACAAAATAACATAATGATAATAATCATAATAATTCACATGAATTTAATAATTATTATTATTATTTTTAAATTAAAATAAAATAACATGATAATAATAATAATTAATAATAAGTGAATTCAATAATAATAATTATTTTTAAATTAAATTTGTATGAAATTATTCTTATTATTATTATTTAAATTAAATTCATATGAATTTAATTAAAATTATTATTATTATTATTATTATTATCATTATGCTATTTTATTTTAATTTAAAATAAATTTGTATCTTTTAATATTCATGTTATAGTCTTGTTAATTATTATTATATAATTATTATTATTATTATTTATTTTGTTAATTGTTAAACTTAAGGATCACAATATCAAATAATTTAAAAATGATTGAATAGAGAGAGATAATTTTAATTAATGTCATTAATTGAAATCGTCATGTCACTTATATTTTGACCAGTTTGAAATTATGCCTATCTAATTAGCAGAATTTATCCATTTTGATAAATAAATTTTTTTCTACCCATTTTAGGAATTAAAACTAAAAACTACACAAAAATGGGAAAGAAAACCTAAAAAATGTGATTGAATTATATAATAGTTTATGTACGTTGGATACTTTGTAGCAACCACATATGCACTCTCATTTACGTGTTTAAATGAGAGTCAAGTAGTTGGCATATCTTGCGTGTTGTGTGACGTTCAAAATGTGATCGAATTATATGATATTTTATATACGTCGGATCCTTCGTGGCAACCGCATATTCACTCTCAGTTACGTCTTTAAACGAGAGCCAAAGAGAACGTAGCTCACATATATTGAAAGTTGCGTGTAATGAACGTAGATTAAAAGGAAATTATGGAAACGTGAATGAACTCAACGCTACCTTCTATTATTATTGTGTATGTGACATCGGAGCAATAAAGGAAAAAAAAGAGAAAACGAATAAGGAAATGATAAACAACTTTCATAAAATCATTTCATTCCGAGACAGGGGATCGGGATCAATCTTTTCGTATTTTCTATCTTTTTAGACAAAAACTTTAATATTACTTGCCCAGATTAATTATGACAAAAACTTTAATATTACTTGCTAAATCAATTATACCTATTCACTTAAAAGTGAGTTCTTTAGTGAGTTCTTTTAAGTTTAGAATTTTTTTCTCCTTTCCTGATACAATATATATAGCCACGTGTTTATCTGTAATTTTCTCAATTTTTACCTCATTTACCCTTGTTCTAACTTGCTTACATTGCGTCATATTAAAAAATTCATTGAATTATGAGTTGTGATATTTGACACCTTGACGTTGACACTCTTGAGGTGTGAAAATTAATATTACTTGTGTGTCCAGCGTGGCAAAAGTGTGTTTTGAGATTAAAAAATGTAAATTTTTGATGGGTTTTATTTTCACGCTTGGTGTTGATGTTCCTAGGCAGTTTCCCTCTTCGCCAGTTTTGCTTTGCCAGGGTTTCGGTTCGTTTGTGTCGTTTTGGTTGTGTTGATGTTGTTGCCTCCGCAGGTATTGTGGTTGGTGGTGGTGAAGGGTTCCGTTGAGTTTGGTATTGGGGTTTGTTTGGACCGTGGAGTGGTGGTGCATTTTCGACAAAAGGTAAGTCTTTAATGAGTATAACATAAAAATCTAGAAGGTGTTAAACAAAGGATTGAGGAAAATCTAAAAGTGCAATGTTGATGTTGGTAAAGTGGAATTGTATGTGTTAGTTGTCAAAACTAGATCAAAAATGTTCAAGCAATTTGGTCACTAGTAACCAGAGATATTTCAATTATGTTAGAGTTTTATAACCAAAAAAATCAACTAAGGAAGTTTCTAAATCAACTTATACAACTTAGTTGCTAGAGTAGTAGTTTTTAGAAACACTACTCTAGCGAAATAAGTCAATAGTGGCAAAAGATTGTGAACTGGAAATCATCTTCATATGGGGAAGGTGGGGATGTATGATAGAAACTGGCTTTGGCTCCTTGTTTGATTTGGAGTTTCACATTGAATGAAGTATGGAGGAGGCAGCAGAAGTAATGAACCTAGTGTATAATTCATGGGTTAGATGAAGTGATTTAGAGGAAAAAGTAGATGTGAGAGAGGTGATGCCAACTCTCACAAGGTGCCTAGGCTAAACATAAAAGAGAACCTAACCTAGAGGTGATCACAAGAACAAGTGAAGTTGAATTTGGATAGCATTTATCTATTCATTCCATGATGAAAATGCAATAGGCTAGCATACTTATTTATAGTGCTAGGGTAAGCCCAAAGTGGAGTCAAATTCAGAAAATTCAAATTCAAAAATAAAACCCTAGATCTAGAAGAGTCAATGAGAGCATGACATGTGACCTTCACACTTCTCATGCCTCTTTTTCACATTTAACACATGTTTAATATGTTCTTTGCTTTATGTGCAACTCCTTGTTCACTAACTTCAAGCTTTGGATGTTCTAGGGTTTGCATTGGACTTTAGAAAGTTAATTTGATGTTTTTTTTTATTTTAAAAGTTAATTTGAGCCTTTTGGCCTCAATATAATCGAGCCTTTCAACTTTTTATGCCTTTCAACTTTTGAGCCTTTCGACTTTTGAGTATTTCAGCTTTTTGAGCCTTTTAGATTTTGAGTCTTTCGACTTTTCGAGCCTTTCGATTTTTTAGCCTTTCGGCCTTCGAGCCTTTCGACTTTGTAGTGGGACTGTTTTCGCCTTTGAGCATTTTGGATTTGTAATGGGCCCGTTTTGGCCCTTCAGCCTTTTGGCTTTGTAGTTTTGGCCTTTGAGCCTTTTGCCTTCTATATCATTAAGCCACTCGACTTCTATATCACTGAGCCTCTCGGCTTTTTAAGCCTTTTGACCTTTGAACCTTTCAGCTTTCTAGCTTTTTGGCCTTTGTGCCTTTCGGATTTTGAACCTATGACATTTTTTTGTATCGTCATTCAGCCATTGGACCTTTCGATCGTGGAACCTATGACGTTTTTCTGTATTGTCATTTGACCATTGGGCTTTTTAGGTCTTCAAACCGAAGACTTTTTTCCGTATTATTGTTTGGCCATTGGGCTTCTTAGGCCATGGAACTAAAGAACTTTTCTGTATTATAATTCGACCACTAGGCTTTTTAGGCCGTGAATTGAAGACTTTTATCGATTGTCGTTCGGCCATTGGACTTTTTGAGCCGTGAAATCGAAGACTTTTTTCTGTATTGTCGTTCGGCCATTGGGCTTTTTGGGTCGTGGAACCTAAGACTTTTTTTTTCCGTATTATCATTTGGCCATTGGGCTTTTAGGGCCATGGAACTGAAGACTTTTTTCGTATTGTCGTTCGATTATTGGGCATTTGGGGTCGTGGAACCGAAGACATTTTTCCTGAATTGTCGTTCGACCATTAGGCTTTTAGGCTGTGGAACCGAAAACCTTTTTTGGTACTATCCTTTGGCCATTAGGCTTTTTCAGCCATGGAACTAAAGACTTCTTTCCGTATTGTGATTCGGCTATTGGGCTTTTTAGGCTGTGGAACCGAAGACTTTTTTTTGTATTATTATTCGGTCATTGCGCTTTTTAGGCCGTGAAACCAAAAACTTTTTTTCTGTATTGTCAATTTAACCATTGGGCTTTATAAGTTGTAGAACCGAAAAAAAATTTCTGTATTGTCATCAACCAAATTTTTTTCAGAGTGCTTATAGGTTGACAACCTGACGTGACATTACACCCAGGTTACAACTGTACGTGGTTCTTACGTGGTTACTCTTGTCTTATGTGGACAATACTGAAAAATTCACAAAACCTTTGAACCTTCTAAGTGTTTAACCTTATATACTTAAGTGTTTAACTGAGCATTACTTTCTGACCATACATCCAAACAACCATCTAAGTGTACCTATGGCCTTCCCAGCTCAAATCTTCACATATTTTTAATTCTGGGACGAATAAACAAGTCTGCCATTACATGATCCTATAATTCCCTACATAAGTAAGGAATGAACAGTACTCAAAAGCCCACTGCAACCTTTGAACCTTCTAAGTATTTAACCTTATATATTTAAGTGTTTAACTGGGCATTACTTTCTGATCACACATCCAAACAACCATCTAAGTGCACCCATGGCCTCCCGAGGTCAAATCTTCACATCTTTTCAGTTCTGGGATGAATTAACAGGTCTCTATTCCTTCATCTTATAATTTCCTAGCACTACCATAACTAAGGAATGGACAGTCCTAAAATGCCCACAAAAACCTTTGAACCTTCTAAGTGTTTAACCTTATATACTTAAGTGTTTAACTGGGCATTACTTTCTGACCACACATCAAACAACCATCTAAGTACACCCATGGCCTCAACCCGTCGCGGTCGCAGCTTCTCCTACGCTTCAGCGTTCTCCCTTAAACCCACAAATACAGAAATACCACATTCTGTCATCGTCGTCCACCTTTCTTACCGTTTGTCGCGCGCCACTTCCCACCGTCCGTCGCACGCAAATTCAACCGAAGGTTTTCGCTTTTCCCTCACAAACTCTCTACATTCCTTCGCTTTTCCCTCACAGACTCTCTACATTCACTCGCCAAACCCAACCTTTCCTTAAAGTTTTTCCTTTTCCCTCACAGACTCTCCACATTCCACCCACAAAACCCAACATTTCTTTTCAAACTTTCTAAAAGAGACTCTCCACATTCCACCCGTAAAATCCAAACTTTCCTTTTAAACTTTCTAAACATAGGAAAAAACCTATAATACCCCTTTCTACGAAATACCACATATGCCCCTCAGTCATGTAGGAAAAATTTGTCACATATATCATTGGCAAAGGGTTAAAAGATTGACAGCCACGTGTGATTGTAAAAAAAACATTTTCCTTTTTTTCATATATGAATATGCAAAATGTGTTAAATAGCAATAATAGAATTTTAATAATATCTAAGATTTAGTTTTCCAATAAGGTATTACCTCTCCAAACTAAACATAATAACTATTTTCATGGAATGTTTATCGTAATATTAATCTTCAATAAATATTACCAAATTTATTTCTCCAACATTCTTTATATTGTAATCTAATAATCATTTGAAAATTTTTTATATCCTAATAATGAATATCCTAAAAATCAAAATACGTTGTGACGAAGCTCCTAAGAAATTCAGACTATGACACTTAAGTGTTTCTAACAATTCCTTTTATCACTCCTCTAACACTTTCTAAAAGTTATTTAATTCAAAACTTAAAGTCGAAGACTATTTTGTCAATAAGTTAACTAATCAAAATATTAATTGAACTGACAAGATTTTCCGAAAGTTTACATTATAACTATTATGTTTAATTTTATTTTTTTTAACAAACAAGTACATTTATTTAACTAAATATTTTCCTAACACTTTTAAGTTATAATTATTATTATTATTTTCTTTTTTTCATTTTTTCGACTGGCGTGAAGAAGTTTTAAACTTCCCTATTATTAAGTATTAAATTTTTATGCTATTGACTAATGCTAAAAAATCATGATATTTAAAAAGAAATCAATGGTCCACTATAAGAGGAAGTTGACATTTTTCCTAGAATTACGATCTTTCATGAATAGGAAATAATTAATAGTTTGTAAAGATTTAAAATTTAAACATTTTTAAATGTTATTTTAAATTTTTTTCTAAATATTGATTAATTATTAAGATACTATTATTTTTATTTTGTTTCATTACTTATTATCCTTGAAAATAAATCACATTTAACCATTATTACTTATTATTCTTTTCCCCCTCTCTTTCTCAGACTTTCAACTCTCCTGAAACCTTGAAGGTTAATATAGCAATGTCAATGCCATCATAGTGAGAGATTGTATTGAAAGTTAATCCCAGAGTAAGAAGAATCACCGTCAACCAGAAGCACTACGCTGTTCACGCGCCGCTCCCGCTCACCCAGCCATCTCCGCCGTCTTCAGCCCTGTCACCATCGCCGATGAGTATCACCACCTCGTCGCCAAGCCTTTGCCGTCGCCGTCTCAGGAAGAATCACACCTTCGCCGCCGAAGCCCAAATGTCTCTTCCCGCCACCGACCTTATATAGTTATACGAAATCATAATTTAAGTCAGGGTGATTTTTAACAATCTTCTAATTAAATCTTTCTTATTAGCATGTATTTATGCAATTTTGTGGTGGTCATGGATTTCCTTTCCGACCTCCATAATTTTATTTTGAACTTAAAATATACTTAGGGTTTACTTAAGGTTTATTTGGATTGTACAATAGATTTGAGAGAGAGAATAGATTTAAAATAATTTGAGACAAAAGTGTTGAAAAATTTAATCGTTTAGATTAAAGAAAAAATGATAAAATTTAAATAAAAAATTTGTAAAAATTTAGAAATAATAGGATAGATATAAAATAAATATTTTAATATTTTTAATATATAAATTATAAAATTACAAATATTATTATAATTAAAAATCAAATATAATTAAAATTATATTAATATAATTTTATTATTATAATTATTATTTATAATTTTTATTATTATAATTATTATTTTTAATATTTTAATATTTTTAGTTTTTTATGTATTAATATTACTAATAATTAACTTATATTATTAGTATTTTATAAAATTAGTATTAACATTTTTTAATTTATTATATTATTATTATTTTATAATTTAATTAAGTTTATTATTATTTTATTGAATTTCTTCACAAATCTTGGCTGATAACGAAGAAAAATTTTTTGCTCCTTCCTTCCTTCCTCGTTTTTTTGTAATAAACTATTATTTTATTCATTGAAGTAAATGCTTTCCGCGCATTTCATTCTTTACTTACAGTGGAGCCGTGGATGCAAACAGGCTCTTAAAAGACAAACTAAAATTTAGTTTATTTGAAATGGAGATACTAGATGGTTTACATCTCATTAATTTCTTTCCTTTCCTCGAACAATGTAGGTATGCTTTGTTCGTTTCTGAAAACGTTGTGAGGATCAACCTTGGTCTTCACTGTAGCCAATCTCTTGAAATTGTTACCGAAATACTTGACACCCCAAAAGCTGGCTTGGGTGTAGCTTGTGTAGCCATCGTTATTTACCCCAATGTCAAGATCTCTGTAATTAATATATGCAGCTCTAGGAGAGTTTGAAACATAAGGTTCCATATATTTATACACTTTTCTAATCCAATTCAAGTGCCTTTGTGCAACCTCGTCCCCTTCCTCTAGCCAAACGACCCCATAGTGAATATGATATATGTATCCAGATCTGTGACAGAACGGAATTTCAGATTCCGAGATCTCGTACATTCTGCCTCCATAAGGAACGAATTGAAGCGCAGCAAATTCAACCTTATCGTCATAGAGCAAACGCAATAAGCCTTGTAATCCATCAAGAGGAATGGGTTTCGTCACATAATCAGATTTTCCTTTGAATCTCCCTGTACGAACTTGAGTTTTGTTGAGCAAAGTTTCAGGGGGTTCATTGCCTGAAGTTCCAATTATCATAGAATTGAAGAAGACAACTGAGCCAATCCAACTCGTCTCTTTACAGTCTTTTCTGTCCAAACCCAACTCTGGGAAGCTCTTTTCCATCAATGGAATAAGCTCTTCTACACCTCCGAGAAACATGGATACAAAATTGGCTTGTATTGTTAGCTTTCCATGTTGACGTGAATTTACCCTTGCCAGGTCCATCCTAATCATTATGCGCTCGTCCATTTTATTCGCCACAAGCTGCCACTTTTGGATTATCTCGATTGCATTTTGTTCCAATGTCCTTGAAACACTGAACACTGCCACAGTTGATGGAACTGGAACTAGTTTTACCTTCCAATCCACGATGACACCAAAGCTTGCTCCTCCACCTCCTCTAATGGCCCAAAACAGATCCTCACCCATGGCTTTTCTGTCAAGCAGATTACCATTCACGTCTATTATGTGAGCATCAATGACATTGTCTGCGGCAAGACCGTACTTACGCATCAAGAATCCATAACCACCTCCACTGAAGTGGCCACCAATGCCCACAGTGTGGCACACCCCAGCTGGGAAGCCTAGGGTTTTGCTTTTCTGGCTAATACTGTAGTAAAGTTCACCAAGGGTTGCCCCAGATTGAACCCACGCAGTTCGGTTTTCTACGTCAACTTTGATTTCTCGAAGGTTTGAGAGGTCAAGCATGACAAAGGGAACCTCGGCAACGTAGGAGAGACCCTCGTAATCATGGCCTCCGCTTCGGGTTCGAATCTGAAGGCCATGGCGTTGGGAACAAAGTATAGTGGCTTGAATATGGGAAACGTCCAGTGGTGTGACAATGACAACGGGTTTTGAGCTTGCGTTCAAGAACCTATAATTTCGAACGGAAACATCTAGGACAGAGGAGTATGAAGAGTTGGTTTGGGTGTAGAGAACATCGGAGATTGAGTTGGTGTTATGGGGATAATCGTAAAGACATTGAACAAACTCTTGATGAGTATCTAGTGGAGAAGGTTCAAAGGAAAATAAAAGAGCAATGACACTAGCCAAAGTAAAATAGGAGCTAAAATACTTCATTTTTATGGATGGTTTGTTGTTGATATGAGAACTGCATTTTGGGAAAGAGTAATGCGGTGTCTCTAATTTATAGTAGTCAGGGGTCTCATGGTAACATCCGTAAGTGTAGATACCACACCTAAAACAAATAAATATCTTTTGAGACCCCTGTAAATATGGTAACTTTATACTGTAAAATTTTGGATGGTAACATGTAGGAAGAGGAGTCTGAAGAGTTTGGTTTGGTTGTAACTAGGAGCTTAGATAGTTCATCATTTTTATGGATGGTGGTTCTTGATACCACAACTGCAATTTCAGAAACAGTACGGAGTCTCCAAATTTATAGTGGTCTGTAGTCTAACGTGAACATCCATGGTAGAATTATCCATGGTATAAATATTAAGTTTAATAATGCAAGAGTCAAACATTTTTCATATACTTTTAACCGATGTTGACCAATAAAAAAAATTATTATAAATTTTTTTATCAACATAATGGAGGAATAAACTTCCAATTGATATATTTGTAATAAATTATCACGATAAAACGTGATTGGATTATATAATAGTTTATGTACGTTAGATACTTTGTACCAACTACACACGTACACTCTCATTTACGTGTTTAAAGGAGAGCCACAGACAAAGTAGTTGGCATATCTTGCATGTTGTGTCACGTTCAAAATATGATTGAATTATAAGATATTTTATTATGTAAGTTGCATACTTCGTAGCAACCGCATATTCACTAAACACAATACATGCCGATAAAAACAAGTGAACTGTACGATGAATACATTTAGTGAATGCATTTAAGAACAACCTTAAAACCATGTGCAATCAAACCAATACAAAACAAATGAAAAGCACTGCAGTGAACTTCCCTAATTATAAACAGATGAAAACAGTGGAGTGTAATCACAATTCAGAGATTTTTTTCTTCAAGATTTACTTTATTGATTTCTTTATCAAAAACACAATTTGCTCACTAATAATGTTCACTATTCACTTCAGAATGGTCTCAATTCTTTGTATATCTTAAAAATTAGTCTTATATCTTATTTTAATTCTCTTCAAAACAGTTTTTGGAAAACAATTGTAAAGATTTTAGAAAACAATTATAATGGTCTCAGTTCTTTGTATATTTTAAAAAATATGTTCTTATATTTTATTTTAATTGTCTTCAAAACAGTTTTTAGAAAACAATTATACTTTAGTAAATACAATCTGAAAATCAATTTAAATCGATTTATTTGATGACTTATTGATTTTGAAAAATAATATTTTACAAAAATCAATAAATCATTTTTACTTAAAACCGGTATGGTTGAAGTTTAAGGTATACAAATTGATCAACCTCAAACTCTACTTCTCGTCTCTTAGTATCAACATGTGTCTGCTTACACAACTGAGGTTTCTGCAAATTTAATTTCAAAGCCTCCAAATCAGCATAACGATGTTGTAATTGTTTTTGTAGCATGGGTAATCCCCTATTTCAGGTTGGTATATGTTTTTACTTAACCCAAGTGGAGATCGTTTGTGGTAGTGTTGTCGGCAATCGAGATGGTAGCGTTAAACTGAATGGATCCACCTGCAGAAAACTTTCTGTGTCAGTACAGTAAATCTGTAAAAAAGTGTTTAATAGTTATAATAAATTTATGAAAAGGTGTTTAAGAGTTTATAAATAAGAGAATAATAATATAGATGATACTCATTGTACCTAGATCATATTTATAAGACTTCGTCATTAAAAACTGTATATTTCTCTATAATGATTTTGAATATTAGGAATCACAAATTACCATAATATAATATCAGAGGTCAATTAGAATTAATGAAAGTAAATTGAGATCATTCGTAATACTTTATTAACAGATAATTAAATAATGGGCTGGCCCATAATAGGTTCGATTGAAACTGGCCTAGTAATCGGGTAGGTATAATATCTAATTAATGGTGGAGGGTCCTTGCCGAAAACTACTCGACAGGGAGTCGTTCCAATTGCTGAATGTAATGACGTGTTGTAGCTACACACCACCCACAGTAGTAGGTGATACTAGTCCCTGGAATTGTCTTTACCTCCAAGCAACGATTAAAAACTTCCATTTGGCCATCTATTCATGGTGATAAGCGGAGCTACAAGCCAATAATATTCCATGTTTTATGCAACATTGTTCCCAAAATTTGCTAATAAAGATTTTATCTTGGTCTGATACTATGGATTGCGGTAGACCATGTATACTAACTACTTGCTTGATGAATGCCTCCGCTACTTTGGTTGTTGTGAAATCTCCTAACAGCAAAATGAAATGCGCAAACTTTGACAAACAATCTATGACAACCATTATTACCCAACAAACAACCATGTGTCATTGGTAAACCGGTTATGAAGTCCTTGGCAATAACTTGCCATGACTGAGATTGTAGGGAAAGTGATTGTAATAACATTGTAAAGAGTAGTGTGCTATATTTGACTTGTTGGTATATTACATATCTCTTCACATATTCTTTTGTCATCTTAGCGATGTGTTTCCAATAGAATTAAGTTATTATTCTAGTGAGTGTTTTTCGATACTGAACATGCATCGTGAAATTCAAATAAGACGTGGTTCGTCAATGGTGAAGTGACCATGTCTCCTATGATTGAATTGTGAAATTCGGACAAGATGCGGTTGGTACTGCAGTGGCGGGGATTTATTCTTAACGTAATTAATTCATTTTTTAAGATAATTTTATCAATAATATTAAACGAGTTAAAATTAATTCATTTCTTAACGTAACAGTTAATTTTTAATTTATGGTAAATTCGAAATACTAGAATTACTTCATAAGTTGTTTAAAATTATAAATATTACCACCATTAAATCACTTTTCGTTTCTGGAACAATATTAAAGGATTATAACATGAATTTGTTGCAAGATTTAAAATATCTTTTTGTAAAAATAGGGCGAGCGGATCAACTAAGATGAAGCAATTATATTTTAATTAATATTGAGATTATCAGGGTTGGTATTGCTCTTTTGTGTTTAGAAATTGGATTCTAGAGGAATTATTATTTCTTTTTTGTTATTTTTTAATAGAGCATTTTTAAAGTGTTTTCATTACTTTTATTTTTTACTGTTAAATAAAAATTTTAAAAATTATTTTATGTGGAAGATATATATTGTTTATATGGAGAGAATATATCAAATGATGTAATTATTCACCGATGATGGCTTTATAGCGTACTTTTTTTTTATTAATCCAATTATTTTATCACAGTTATGTATTTTATAGCATATACACTCTCATCTACGTGTTTAAACGAGAGCCAAAGAAAATGTAGCTGCCATATCTTGCGTGTTGCTTCACGTTAAAAATGATATTGTATTATATAATATTTATGTACGGTCCGTACTTAGTAGCAACTATATTTTCAATCCCATGTGCGTCTTCAGACGAGAGCCAAAGAGAATGCAGCGTGCTGCGCGTCATATTAAAAATATGATTTAAAGTTGTAATAGATATCACGGGTTATTTGAAAAAAAAAATAAAATGGGAATAATTTAATTTCAATAAATTATGAAAAAACTAGTATAAAAGATCCAGACATATCTTTTTCAAGGCAGTCATTAGATGGATTAGATTATGATATTACTTACTAAATTCATTGAGGGAAAATATCAAGTAGATTTAACACAAATGAGTTAAGAATAAATTCATATAAAGATTAAGACAACACCTCGTAAAAATAAGAAAAATACACAAGAAAGAATGATTCATTTGTGTATTTAATATTTTAAAAATTAACATATAATTAGACAAAGTTTTAACAATCATATTGAAAATAATTTTCAAAATCCAGTTTAGAAATATTAAAAATAATTTTCAAAATTCAGTTTAGAAAAATTAATTTTAGTTAGTTATCAATTAATAATATCAAATTCAAATAAGGATAGAGAGATATTACACTCGGTACTTTTATACTAATTCATTTGAAAAATTAAACTACGTCCACAAACTAATGTTGTAAGATATAATTCAAATATTATTTAGATCTAATCACTCTTGAGTAAACATTAAATATTATTTGAATTATAGTCACTTCTAAATAAACATTGAGTATTCTCTGAACATATATCAGTCTTGACAATAAATAATGAGTATTTTTTAAACCTAGTAATTCCTACCAAACACTTTCTCCATCTTGTGTTAAAGGTAGTACTACAAGAAAAATCACATTAACCTACAGTAAAAATTCATATATAGTGAATAAAATTCATATTCAATCTAAAATTATTTACGGATTACATGCAGACAAAAATCTCTAGGTAATCAGGGGGTAGGTAAAGTAATTATATACAGATTTTACGTACGGATTAAATCTGTAGATAAGTACAAAATATTTTTTTTGAAAAATATTTATTATTTCAATTATTATTATTATTATATTTGTATTATTATTATTATTATTATTATTTATTTACTATTATTAGAATTACTATTACACTTTTATTACTAATAATTTAACTATTAACAACACTTTCATCTTTATTATTCAAAAAGTGTTGTGAGAAGGATTCGAGCCTAGGACCAACATCAACTTTGCAATCATATACTCATTATTAATAAGTATAATATTAATAATAATAAAAATAATAATCAAATCAATAAAAATAATATTAAATATAATATGAATAATATTATTAAATATTGAAGTTAATAATAATAATATTAAAAATAATAATAATAATTTTAATAAAAATAATTATTAATATTAACTACAAAAATGTTAAATTTACCTATAGATTGAGATTCGTATGTATGTACGAATATTTTCATATATGAAATTTGTAGGTAAAATCCCTAAATAATATATCTGTAGATAAAATACGTATGTGTGAACACCAAATTTCGTCTGAGTGAAACAACACCAAAGTTTTTGCTATTCGCACCCCCACTTTTATTTTTTGGCCATTGGCCCAATTTTTAATTTCACCCCTTTATTTCCCTTTTCACTATCTCCTTATAACGAGTGTTGTGTTTTGAGGAGATTTGTAAAATTCATTTAAATTAATTAACTAGATGAGTCTAAATTAATTGCATTGTTGAAAAGTTGCACAATTCAGTTATTTGAAAAAAAAAAGTTGCATGGTTTAGTTATTGTACAAAAACAAAAGTTGCATGGTTAACAAAAACAAAAGTTGCACGGTTCATTTATTGAACAGAGACAAAAGTGACATTGTTCAGAAGTTGCAAGTTTCAGTTATTCACTAGTACAAAAATCACATTTTACAACAGTTTTAGAGGGCATACAACACTGATTTTTGGAACCGCTATAGATTCCACCACTGTAGAAAGTCTTTGACATACTACAGTAGTTAATCGTTGTAGTAGATATGAGATATCACTGTAGTTCTTAAAAAACCCGTTGTAAGAAATTCACTTTTAAGAGATACTACAGGTCGTTGTAGTATAAGGCAATAGTTGTAGTATCTTTATTTAAAGAAATTAAAATCAGAAATTTCCTAATTTCTTTGATAAAATCTATAATCATATAATAAAATACCATAAAAATTTTTAGATTTTTTTTTACAATTATAGATAGGTGAAATAGAAAAAAAATATGAAAAATACTAGAAAAAGAAAAAACAAATAGTAAATGATTGAATTTTGGAATTTCTAGAGGCCTAATTCCCTTTGAGAATTGGCCAAGGGCTTCGTTATCTCAATTCGAACAACTTTCATTTTTGAAGCGTTTCAATCCGAGCTCTTTATCAAAAGTTATGGTCGTTTGAATTTTTTTCGCCCTAAATTTTTGCAACTCAAAATTTGTGATAAATTTATACAATATAAGAACTCTACCATCAAATATACACTAAATCAAGTTGTTTATAAAAAAGTTAGATAAAATAAATTCTAACTATTTTTAATGAATTTTACAAAAGTGCTAACCTTTTCCAAAGAGAAGTCGTAAGGGTGTTGAACCAAGCATTTCCGATGGAGAAAAGATCACACATAAAGTATATAGCATCCTCAAAAGCCCGCAACGTAAAAAAGTTAGCAAACCACATATGTCAAAAACACTAAAGAAAGAAGATGAAAGTAACGAAGGAATGAAATAAGTGTGAGTAAGAAGAGCAAAGAACACACTGCATAGAGAGATAACGACGCGAGATGGAGGGAAAAACAAATAATGAAAGAAAGAAGTCAAAATGTTAGGTTAAAAATAATGTGAAAGGATTAAAACATGAGATACTACCGTGGTTGGGAGCTCCCAACTACTATAGTATCTCCCTCGAACCTAATTCTTAAATTCGAGAGAGATACTACAACGGTTGCGAGCTCAACAGCTTTAGTATCTCTCCACATAATTTTAAAAATGCCACCGCATTTTTGTTTACTGCGGTTGTATTTTAACTATTATTTTATCCTGTTGTAGAATGTGATTTTTCTACTAATGATTTAACGAAAAACAAAATATGCATTGTTCCTTTAACAGAAAACAGAGTTACACTCATTGGAAGCAACAAAAAGGCTCTTATTCGTTCAACATGAATTCAATGCATTGAATTGTCGAATTTTTCATTTTAAAAGGGGAAGGAGTATAACTTAAAGGTTACGAAAAGTTATATTCCTATATGCACATTATTTTCAATTAGCACACTGAGAATTACATTCACAGAAAGCTATTTTCACCGAGAGCAATTCGCCGCAGAATACTCACACCAAGTGTATACGATTTCATTAAAAAAGAAGAGAGCATTTCGGAAAGCATTATAGAAGTAGAAGAGCAAGAAAGCAGTAAAGAACAAGGCTTCAGAGGCTTCAAGAGGTATGTCTGAAAACTTGATACTATGCGAGCATGAATGTTGGTCTATGTTGTCTTTTCTTTCTTGATTCCAATTTATGTGTCTCTGTTTTGTGTTTATCATACAATTATTATTTCGTCTCTTCCTTCCTGAATGAAACATGAGTGAAAAAAAATAAGAATTCTCTTCCCAGAAAGCATATTCGAGAGAAATTAAATACAGAGAATAGGGCACAAAATAAATTCGTTGGTAAACTGGCGGGAAATTACTGATGGATTTATTCGTAAACTAATTGTTATTTTATCAAAGATTTGTTGATCGATTTAATTTATTGGTAAACTGGCGGTAAATTTAGCAACTAATTTAATAATAAATAATTTAATGATAAATTTTTTTGTTGATAAATTTGTCAATAATTATTGACAAAATATATTTATTGATAAATCTATCAATAAATTAATCATAGAATTTTCTCAGTAATTTTCTATTGATATTTGATAGTTTTTTTTGTGATTTTAATATATTATTTATTACTAATAAGGAAAAAGTGAAAAAGTATTTATTGTAAATGATGAACGTTACACCAAAAGTGGAGAAAAAGTATGCATGATAACAGAAAGGCCCAAAAGTATTTGCTCTTCAAATAACAGATTACTTATTTTTTTAATAGGAAGACAAAACATGTTTAAGCCATAGAAAGTATATATATATATATATATATATATATATATAGAGAGAGAGAGAGAGAGAGAGAGAGAGATGCTGGAAAGAACAGACATGATACGCCAACTTATTAGGCAGCTAAGTAACTTGCTAGATGTGATAATTACGGACAGCTGAATGCCACCCTGGGATTTCTATCTGTGTCCCTCGGGCAGTAGAGAAGGTATGCTCTGTTCACTCCTGAAGAAGTTACCAGGGTCGACCTTAGTTTTCACTTGTGCCAATCTTTTGAAGTTGTTCTTGAAATACTTAAAACCCCATACGCTGGCTTGCTTATAACTTGTGTAGCCTTTGTTATTTACTCCAATGTCAAGGTCTCTATAATTGACATATGCAGCCCTAGGATGCTTTGAAACGAAAGGCTCCATATAACTGTAAAGTCTCCTAATCCAATTCATGTGTTTTCGTGCTACCTCATCCCCTTCTTGTAGCCAATGCACTGAGTACTGAATTAAGTACAAGTTTCCTGATCTGTGGGGGAATGGAATTTCAGACTCTGAAATCTTATCCATTATGCCCCCAAAAGGAAAGACTGTCATCACGCCACCTTCTGCCCCATCTTCATAAAACAACGGCCATAACTCTTCTAAGGCAGATTCAGGAATGGGATTCCTCACAAAATCAGATTTTGCCTTGAAAGCATCCGTTACTGTTTGACTTCTGTTCAACAAAAGTTCACGGCTTGGAAATCTCAAAAAATAAAGGACTGATTCTATCCAGGTCATCTCACCACAGTCTTCTCTCTTCAATCCCAGTTCTGGAAAGTTATCTTGCATCAAGTGAATGAATTGGTCCACACCTCCAAGATACGTGGATTGGAACAAGGCTTCTATTGTTGACTCTCCTTTTTGGCTTGAATTTACCCTGTGAAGTAAAATACCAAGGCCTATGTCCTCGTCTAGTTTACTTCCCACAAGTTGCCACCTATGAACAAGCTTGGTTGCGTTTTGTTCCAATGTTCTGGAAACTCTTAACACTGTCACAGTTGGTGGAACTGGAACTAATTTTATCTTCCATGCAAGGATGATTCCGAAGTTTCCACCTCCACCCCCTCTAATAGCCCAAAACAAATCCTCACCCATGGCTTCTCTATCAAGAAGCCTTCCTTTCACATCAATCATGTGCGCATCAATTACATTATCAGCAGCGAGGCCATATTTACGCAGCAAGAATCCATACCCGCCACCGGCAAATTGCCCACCAACTCCTACAGTGGAAAAGGCACCTGCTGGAAACGCAAGAGTTTTGCTTTTCTCACTGATCTTATAGTAAAGTTCACCGATAGTGGCCCCAGATTGAACCCATGCAGTGCTTTTGTTTACGTTTATTTCAACTTCTCTGAAGTTTATGAGATCAATAACTACAAATGGTACTTTAGCAACGTAGGAGAGACCCTCAAAGTCATGGCCACCACTTCTAATTCGGAGTTGCAAGCCATGGCGTTGGGAACAGATTATGGTAGCTTGAATGTGGGAAACTTCCTGAGGTGTGACAATGACAAGAGGTTTTGGAGTTTTGTTGGACGCGAATCTGAGGTTTTGAATGGAAATGTGAAGTATAGATGAATAGGAGGAGTTGGTTTTGGTGTACACAACCTTAGAGATTGAACTGGAGTTGTGAGAATAACTCTGAAGACATTGAACAAAGTTTAAATTAGTATCAACTGCGGAAGATTTATATGAAAATACGAAGGCAATTACGACAACAATGAAAAATGAGCTCAGTTTCATCATTTTTTGTTCATGGTATGGCATTCGTGGTGCCTATGGGATCATTCTCATTAGTCTCTTATTTATACTATATTTGATGATAATGTGAACTATGTTTTTTAGTTAATAAACGTTTGAACTCTACGTTATCTAACCTATCGTTAAATATACGATGGACAAGTCAAGCACGTAAAATAACTTATATTAGCTTCAATAATGCAGGCCATGCGTTGATCGTTGAGTTTAAAATAAATAAAAAATGCTATATTATTATTTATATAATAATTTTTAGAATATAATTAGTCTATTTTCATTACATCACTAATTTTAAATAATCCTCTTTCTTGTTAACCTGTCTTTCTCATAATTGTATATGTTGCTCTTCAAAATTGATGTACTGGAATAATATTTTTAAGGAATACATATATACTAAAACTAGCTATATAGTCAAATTACGTAGGTAGAACTTTTCAACTTTATTATTTTTTGTATTTAAATAAAAACAATTATAGTCAAATTGACTACAATAGAAGTTACACTACTATATATGTCATATATAGTAACACTAAAAAAAATTTAAAAAATATTACATTTAATAAGATTTTATCAAATGTTATTTTTATTAACATTTTTATATACTAATAAACATTTATAAAAATATTATTATAAAATTTTAGTAACAGTTTTTTAATAGAAAGGTGACTCTTTAAAAATATTAATAAAATTATTTAGTAACATTTTTCAATAAAAAAGGTGACATTATGAAAATATTACTAAAAGATTTAGTAATTTTTTTTTCGTAAGGCAACATTGTTACGAAATACACATATTTTTTTAACATTTAACAAACTAAATTCTTTATCTTAAAATAGAATAAATATTTTTTTAAATATTAAACAAATAATATTTTATTTAATAGATTAAAATTATGTCATTTAATATTGATTTCCATCATAATCTAAACTAAATATAACTTAAACAAATTATTTATATTTAGTTAAATTTTAATATTTCCAAAAATAATTTAATAATAATATTTTTATCATTATCTTAATTATTTTTATATCATTCAAAGTGGTTGATTTTTCTATATTATTATTATTATTCTTGTTTCATTTTTATAAGGACAATATTATATAAGTAACAAATTAAATGTGAATTAATGCTGAATGCTATCTAAGTATTAAGTATTGTACTTTAATGCTTTATTGTAGATAAAACTTTGTATTCATGCAGATTAAGCTTTTTGTGAACTTCTTTTTTATTAGAGAAATCTTTGTAATGATCTCAAACTTGGTCTTACCTGATTGATTAAATTTTATTGCTAATGATTATATTGTAGACTTTTACTATTAATACATCTTAAGGGTTAAATGATATTGATAAGTAAGTTCAATTTTTCAAGTCATACTTAATCAAACATAGAAAAAGTGCAACTAACATAGAACAATATTTAAGTATATTGTTATAGTAAGCTGATGTTAATGTAGGGAGCAAATCTTATCAACTCAAGGAGTTGATTGACTGTTCTTCAATCCTTAAGTAATCATGATTAAGAAATTAATTTTAGTTAAGAACAAAACAATTATATATGTGAATTGGAAATGCACATCTTCTTAAATTTTATTCAATCCCAATGATCAATCTTGTTTTATTTATAATTTTAATGTGCACTTTTTTATCTTTATATATTTATCATTATTGACAAATGAAACATGACCTTCTAAGATATATTTATCCTTGTATACAACAAATTCACTTTCAACTATTCAAGTATTTTACAGTTGACTCAATCCATTTCTACAGTTGACTCAATCCATTTCTCAAGAAACCTAGTTAAGGTTGTCAAATATTATTTTAAGTACATGATAGCTTATTGAATCTTTTGACAAATTATTATTTTTTTTAACAACGAAGAATAAATTAATAGAAGCACTTTAGGAGTGCTTCAACCTTATTACAATCCTATAAACTATCCTTTAACATATTACTAACTTAACTATCTAGCTTAATTCCACAAAATATTTAGCTAAAAAGTCACCTCAATTCCTCACATCAAGATATAGAGAGTCATCCCTAACATACAGAAAAAATGCTCAACAACAAAGACCCCCAATTGTATTATCAACTGCCCACTATGGGAGAACAAACTGCTAATAACTATACAAGGTCTACCTTTTGCTAACATTATAGTTTGAATCTTCTTGTATCTTATAACATGTGTTTTCCTTTCCCTATATCTTCAACACCTCAACTTTTATATTTTTATTCTTCATTCTCCAACGTCCTCTTCCAACTTAATCTGGGAATATCTGGTACATTAAATATAGTACCAACAAATGTCAATCTTTTGACAAATTGTAATTAAGATAATTGTTAAAATAGTTACATTCTTTCTTTTTTTTAATTCCGTTTGTGTAAATTCTCTCTTCATTCACTTTTACAATAATTTCTTCTTTGGTATTATTTGATTTATGCTTTTTAATTTAAATTAAAATTGAAAAGAAAATCATTTTTAATTTAAATATAACAAAACATAAAAATGTGGTCTTATTCGACAGCAATTTTAAACCGCCGTTCACGTCTAGTTATGAAAATTTAATTACATAATAAATTGATTTCAAATTGACATCAATTAGATAGGCACAATAGGAAATAATTTAATTCTGCAGATTTCCCGTTTTAAATTTCAACGTATTAATCTGCTCATATTCTCTGCATAATCCAGTCTATTAACAATGAAATTGATTAAACTAAATACCGTTGTAAAGTACAGTATTAATAATGAATTGAGATTTAATTAGAATTGAATGCTTGGACATGGAGTCTTACGAATTCTAGAACTACAGAATAATATATACTCCAGCTGATAATTTTATGAAAATTGGAAATATATTTGATATGTTAGCAGTGGCGGCTCAAGGTTTTAAAAGGCTGTAAAGCGAATAAAAAAATTGGACCTTTTTAAATTAAAAAAATAGGCCTTTTTAAATTAATAAAATAATTAAAATTATGATATTTTGATTTAAAATTTATTTTTCAAACTTTTTGTAATGTAAAATTATCTATTAAATTATCATAATTAATTTTATTTAAAAAAAATTTCAATAGACAATAAAGCTAATTCGTTTAATCTTTGAGACATTGTTAATCTTAAATAAATAAAATTTTATTAGTTTAAGTTTTGATAAACTCCTTTCAACTGAAGCGACTGATACTGAAATTGTTAAGATTATTCTATGTGTTATATATACATTTGGAAAAGAATTTATTCTTTTATATAATTAAAAATGTCAATTGGTTTATCATTTTCCAATCCTATAATCTTCTTATATTTAATTTTGAAAATAAATCTAAGCCATCAAGATCCAATATATTATCATGTTTCAAATACTTTTCAAGATTTAAGCATTTTCAAAATTACACAACCCAATAATTTTAAATTTTTAATACTAAATCAAAAATCAAAAATATCTTTATATATTTTAAATTGTTCAAATCTTTAATAACTTTTCATTCGTTTAGGCTCTATAGCCATTTTAGAAGCACTTTCTTTTTGGTAGAAATAAATGCATTTTCAAATTCATTTTTTCTATATGTTTCAAAAAATGAAAGAAGACCTTTTAATTGTTCAATGGCCATATTAATACACATATATCACACTGAATATAACTTATAAGTATATAAAATAAGTCTAAGTTAAAAAGATAAAAACTGATTGTGAAGACAATAAACTTGATAGTAGAGTCTCAAGTTTCCTATTTTAATATTATCTTTGGATCCTGTCCTTTGGTATGTCTTTAAATATAATTTGTAACTTCTAAATTCTCTTCCATGAATATGCACAAATTATTTTAAGAATAATTAAACAACAATGAAAAAAAAACTAGGATCAATTGATCAATCTTTTATATTATTTTTTCCTAATATTGATACATTCAAAACTAATCAAAGTAAACACAAACTCTTCCTCGATCAATCTACTGTTCAAAGTCTCTAAGTAATTAAAAACCAGTTGAAATAATATATGGAAGGAAAAGGAGATAGAGGAAGAAAGGAGAAATAAGTGAAGAAAAAAAGAGAGAAGCAGAAGAATCTGACAATGATATGACATATAAAGAGATGATATTAATTCATTAGAATATATGTCCAAGATTCCTTGACTGTTGAATTTTTTTAAATATTATTAATTTATTATAAGAAAGTTTCAAGAATATTATTCATTAAATAGTATTTATAGTACCAATATAAATTTAAAGTCATTAAATAATATTTATAGTACCAATGTAAACTTAAAGTTAAGTTAAAATATTTAAATTTTTAATTAAAATTTTGTTAGTATAATTTTAAAATTAAATATTTTTAATTTTATAATAATATGCAAGTATTAAATTTTTTTGAGGCCTTGAGACCTAAAGCATCTTAAAGTTAAGTTAAAATATTTAAATTTTTAATTAAAATTTTGTTAGTATAATTTTAAAATTAAATATTTGAGACCTTCGTAACCTTGATGTCTAAAGCATATTAAATTTTTTTAGATATTTGAGACCTTGAAATTTTTTTAAATATTTAAGACCTTGAAACCTAAAATGGTTGCTTTACCTGCTTGGCCTTGAGCCATCCCTTTATGCCAGGCTCTCTGTTTTTGAAAATCAAATTTAACAGAATTTTCATATACCCTGATTTAAAGAAGTTTTTAATCCTTCAATTATTCATTCTTTTGAATTATAAGCAGCTAATTGCACTGCCAGTCAATTAGACTTAATCACTGTACTGTGCAACGTTCTAAAGTATTCTTCTGGTCAAGAAAAAGTGTTTTTTAAAAAGACTGATATGAATGCTAAATTTGTACAATAGGATATGTTTTAATATTATTCCTGATTCAGCTCACATCTCCATAATAGATGCTGAAAATCTGTTGAAGTGATTTCAGAAGACACCTATTACTTGTTTTGCTTAATTTTATGAAAGGCTACCAAAATTAGTATTTGAGTGCTTAGTAACTTTATTAACAGTAATAAATTTATTGATTAAGGAGTGTTTTCAAATTTTCTAAAAGTTGGAATCTGATATGAAGAAGTTGCTAATACCATAATTAAGGATTAATTAGTTGATCTGGAACTGATGCGGAACAGGATTTGTGAATTTGACCTTGCAATTGAAATTCAAATATGCCTTATGAAACTGCAACTGCCCAGGGTGGCTATTTCTTTACAGGAATCAATTCATGATTTTAATCTCATTAAATCTTAACAAGATGGTGGCGCGGTGCTCGGAGTACGAGCGATTTGAGGGGGCGGCGGCCAAGCTTCTCGATGCAGCCAGCAACGTCGATGGACATGTTACGGAGGAGGAGGAGGCGGCCAACGATCAAGACGATGTTGATGGAGAGGGAGTCCCGCAAGTGCACCACGTTCAAGATGCAGCGCCTCCGCCGGCGGAGGGCGGTGATGGTGGAATCTATGGTGCCGATTGTGATGCAGGATGCTCAGTAAGTGAAGCCGTGGAGAAGGCAGTGGGAAAACACCATATTAATGATGTTGGCAACGGCTGTTTGCAACTTGCTCAGTATGAATTGCATTCGCCGGTGGAGGTGTTAGATGAGTCCATTGATATACGTGATCAGGGTGCTTTCAAATCATTTTGCAGAGCCATTGGACCAACAAGTGTTTCTTAAATCTAGAAGGATGTGGCGAGGAGGGCCGAGCTCTAAGCGAGAACGACTGTTTCTTAAATCTAGAAGGATGTGGCAAGGAGGGCCGAGCTCTAAGCGAGAACGACTTATTCAAAGTGGGGATAACGAATTAAGTCTGAGGACCGGTTGGTTACACCTTCTCTATCTAATTCCATAAATGATACTAATATTTTTAATTGTAATAACAGGTTAAGGGGTTCAAACAAAGAAATAGAAGAACTTAGGCTGTGGGGAATTCCTAAGGAGATAGGCAGAGAATCGATCGTTATGAAGATAATAAGTCTAAATGTTTGGGATTTGGGAGGAGATGTCTAAGTGAAAGTAAATCAAAGAGTTAATTGTTACGGAAAAACCTGAATTAGGGTGTTCAGGAGACAAAGCTCACTAGTGTGATTGCTATCAAGTGTTTTAGTTTATGGGGGAAGCAATGAAGGTGGAGACACTATGACAATATGGAATAATAAGATTTTTAATTGTACCAAATTTGTGAATGGGAAAGGTTATGTTCTAGAAGGAGAGTATAAAAGTCCTCCTTCAGATAAAGATGTCAAAGTAGTCATTATGAATATATATATATATATATGTTCTTTATCATGGTAAAGAGAAATTATTGTTATGGAGAGGAATAGAAGATATGTTGAGAAGTGTAAACAGCTCAATTATATGTGTGATTGATGATTTTAATTCAATTAGAGTTGTGTCTAAAAGGAAAGGGATCGGTAATGTGTCGGTGAATAATTGTGATATAGTTAGGTTTAAGGAGTTTATAGAGAAGTGTGATCTAAAGGACATCCTTTCAATGGAGAGGAAGTATATATGGTACAAAGCTAATAGGACTGTTAGGAGTAGATTGGATAGAGCTATTGTGTTTGATGAATGGTTGATACAATAACTGAGAACAGATGTCTTGTGCAATAGTTGTGGAAAGTAGTGTTATTGATTGGGATCTAAAACCATTTCGTTCATTTGATGTGTGAGAGCAATCAGAATATAAAATTTAAATCGAATATATTTAGAATCTAATTACATATGTCACTAAAATTTTGATAGCTAATATTAGATATCAACCAATTATTTTGACTTAATTGATCACCAAATTTAATTATTACTTTTATTTTATAGTTATTTAACAATTAAAATTTAATTTGTTGATTATTTTAATCATAGTATCTAATAGTTAACAATTTATCTCTAAACAGCCTTTATCTTATATGATTTGATGATAGCTGTATGGAATTCATATTACCAAAAAAGATTTCAGTAACGGAACCTCTGTTGTTTAAATGAAAACAAAGGTTGTGAGAAAAATATACTATTAAAAAGCCCTACAAAATTTGTTTTCATAACCATTTAGTTTTTATCATATTTACTTTTTATGGAATTTGACATTAACGGTGATGATGAAACTAGAAAAGTTCTTAGAAAAGTTCTTATATTGTTTGAATGAATCTAGAAAATTTGGAAGGCTATTCTCACGCAAAGTAGGTAATGCATGCTGTCAGTTAATGTATCACTAAAGAAGGGTTTTAATGGATAACCAAAACCAAATATGGGCAAGCGTTTACATTTCTAATAGGACCCAGATGTGAGTACAAATTAAATATATTTATGGGATAAAAAAAAACTCAACAGTCGATATAACTACATTAAATCCGATATATTAGGGATTATTTAACCACTCATCGTTCAAACAAAAGTTTTGTAATTGGATTGGATCTAATTTTTTTTATTCTCTGCTGATAAAAAAAATATAAACTATTTTACAGTTCAATCGTTTTTCACGTGATCATTTATTCTAAATATATCTATTCGATGTTCATTTCCTTTGTTATGTTATAAAATTTTGATTGATAAAATAATATTTAATACCTCACTTATATATATATATATATATATATATATATATATATTTAAAATATTATAATATATAACTTTTAAAGTATATAAACAATCATTTAATTATTATCGTGTTTATGTCTTTATTGAATTTGACATCAGCAAGGTAATACATAAGGGGTGATGTTATTTTAACATTACTGTTCGAATTCCACACTAATTTAATATTAAAATATATTATTATTTTATTAATATATAATATTTTATTAATTAAAGACAATGTCAAATAAAGGAAATATGTAATATATAAGTTTTAAAATATATAAATAACCATTTAATTTTTATCATATTTACTTTTTATGGAATTTGACATTAACAAGGAAATGATGAAACTAGAAAAGTTCTTATATTGTTTGAATGATGCTAGAAAATTTGGAAGGCTATTCTCACGCAAAGTAGGTAATGCATGCTGTGAGTTAATGTATCAGTAAAGAAGGTTGTTAATGGATAAGCAAAAACAAATATGGGCAAGCGTTTACATTTCTAAGAGGACAACTAATACCACATGTGCTCAAGTAAACACAAATTAAATATATTTATTGGATAAAAAAACTCAACAGATAAGATATATCTACATTAAATCCGAGATAATAGGGATTATTTAACCATTCATAATGCAAACAAAAGATTTGTAATTGGATTGGATCTATTTTATTTAATTGTTTGTTGATAAAAAAAAGATAAACTATTTTATAATTCAATTGTTTTTCACGTGATCATTTATTCTAAATATATCTATTCAAAGTTCATTTCCTTTGTTATTTTATAAATTTTTTATTGATAAAATAATATTTAATACCTCATTTCTCTCTCTCTCTCTCTCTCTCTCTCTCTCTCTCTATATATATATATATATATATATATATATATTCAAAGTATTATAAGATATAACTTTTAAAATATATAAACAAACCACTTAATTATTATCGTATTTATTTCTTTATTGAATTTGACATCAACAATGTAATATATAACTATGATAAAATAGTTGGATTGATAAAAATAATGTGCTATACAAGTTATCATAGGTGTAATCATTATATAATTTGGTATATATTCTCTACATATAAATAATATATATCTCTTCCACATAAAATTATTTTTTAGATTACTAATTAAAACATATTAGCTTCATCTCAGTTGATCCTTACGCCCTATTTTTACACAAAACATATTTTAAATCATACAACAAATTTATATTACTATCCTTTAATATTGTGTAGAAACGAAAAGGTGATTAATGGTGGTAAATTTTTATTGGACGTTGCTATTAAATTCTAAATCACAAAAATATGTCATGTGAATTTATTTTCCAGCATTTTGTTTATAATTTTAAAATACTTATGAAGTGATTTTATAGAAATTTATCCAACATTCGAATTTTATAGAAATTTATCCAACATTCGAATTTTATAGAAATTAAAAATTAAATGGTACATTTAGAAATTATTTAATTTTAACCCATTAAATATTGTTGATAAAATTATGGCAAATTTTTCAAATTAGTGTAATTTTTTTTTTAAATTCCCAAAATGGTGCATTTTTAATTTTATTTCCGGATATGATTGAGTAAATCATGCAGAGATTGCACGATATCATTGTGAATAAATCGTTTTATTATTGTACGATTTAATTCAAGATATATGAAATCAAATCATGAGAAGATAACACAATTTAGTTAAAGTAATGAAATTGTGAAATAAATGTACGGTTTTAATTGATTAATTGAAATCCGTATGCTGCTAATGCAAGAGTTTACGTAATTAATTCTCTCACCTTTCTTCTCCTATTTTTCCATGTTGTATTGGATTGTGCATATAAAATTAAATTAAAATTAATGCATAGTGATAAAACTGTTTTGAAAATTTTGATGAAAATGAAAATGTAGTCATTGAAATTAATTAATTGTCATTTAAGTAATTAAAATAAATGTGAAATTAATTTGAATGGAATAATATGAAGAAAAATTACTTATTTTAATTTAAATGGTTTATATATAGAGAAAATTTAAATTATTTGAATTGATTAGTTTTTAAAATTTATTTAATTTTTTTCCTTCTTAAAAGTACTTAGGACTCTTCTTTTTCTTTATAAAAATTCTGAACTTACAAGCTTAATTTTGGCTTCCATCACTTCACTCATTGCCTCTTCATATGAGTCAACTTCTCCTGCCACACCTAACCCTATTGCACATCTTATTAAACATTCGACTGGAATCTCATAATCTTCAGGAAATACAGAACACAACAACAAAAGTGATTTAGCTTCTGCAGAATCTAGATTATCGTAGCTCAACTGTAAACACTTGTAGGGATCTTGCAAACCTTTTTCAATATTGATCGGCTTAGAACTTTTCAATCTATTCAACGCAACACGCCATATCATCTTGTTTTTGCCCTTCAAGCTGCTGGCAACAGCTACAATGGCAACGGGCAATCCCTTACATTCATTTGAAATTAATCTTGCCAAATGCTTAATGGTTTGGGGGTGTCTTCAGATATAAGCGCTTTGTTTTATGAGAAGATACTCAAACATCATCATGTAGAATTTATTCTCAAATATTATACACCATAGTGACCAAGGAATCATGATGAATACTGCATTTAATAAACTTAAAAGTAAATTAACAGAGCAGCTTATTTTATAATGGTTTGTAGTGCACCGAAGAAGATCTATTTGGGTCGCTTTGAGATAAGAGGAGGTATGCTTTGTTCGTTTCTAAAGAAGTTTCGAGGGTCAACCCTGGTCTTCACGCGTGCCAATCTGTTAAAGTTGTTATCGAAATACTTAAAGCCCCAAATGCTGGCTTGGCTGAAGCTTGTGTAACCATTGTTATTAACTCCAATGTCAAGGTCTCTGTAATTTAGATATGCAGCTCTAGGAGACTTTGAAACATAAGCTTCCATGTAATTGTACACTTTTCTAATCCAGTTGACGTGCCTCTGAGCTGCCACATCACCTTTTTCTTGCCAAGAGACTAAGTATTGAATGTGGAATATGTTGCCAGATCTGTGTGGGAATGGAGTTTCGGATTCTGAAATCTTATCCATCACGCCTCCATAAGGAGTGAATTGAACGAAAGCATCTTCAGCCTCATCTTCATAAAGGAAGGGCCATAACCCTTCTAACCCAACATCTGGAATCGGATCTCTCACATAATCAGATTTTGCTTTGAAGAACGACACACCGTTTAATTGAGTTCTATTCAGCAAAACATTGGTGGGTTCACTGTAGTTGAATCCAGCGATGAAGAGAACTGATTGTATCCAACTCATCTCAGTGCAGTCTTTTCTCACCAAACCCAACTTTGGGAAGCTCTTTTGCATCAAGGGAATGAGGTCATCTACACGTCCGAGATACACGGATTCAAACTCCGTTCGTACCGTTAAATTCCCATTTTGACTTGAATTTGCCTTTTTCATGGTGATCCTAATGTCTAGGCTCTCGTTAAGTTTGCTTGCCACACGCTGCCACTCATGAAGAATCCCCGTTAGATTTTCTTCCAACGTCCTTAGAACTCGGAACACTGTGACAGTTGATGGAACTGGAACTAGTTTTATCTTCCAAGCCACGATGACTCCAAAGCTTGCTCCACCACCTCCTCTAATGGCCCAAAACAGATCCTCACCCATTGTTTCTTTATCAAGGAGGTTACCATTCACGTCAACTATGAGAGCGTCAATTATATTATCAACAGCAAGACCGTAGTTACGCATTAAGTATCCATAGCCACCACTGCTAAAGTGGCCACCAACGCCCACAGAGGGGCACATACCAGCTGGGAACCCTAGTGTTTTGCTTTTCTGGCTAATTCTGTAGTAAACTTCACCAATTGTTGCCCCAGCTTGAACCCATGCATTGCTGTTTTCTACGTCAACTTCGATTTCTCGAAGCTTTATGAGGTCAAGGACGACAAATGGAACCCCAGCAACGTACGAGAGACCCTCGTAATCATGGCCTCCGCTTCGGGTTCGAATCTGCAGGCCATGACGTTGGGAACAGATTATGGTGGCTTGAATGTGGGAAACATCCAGTGGAGTCACAATGACAAGGGGTTTTGAGCTTCCGTTGAAGAACCTCAGATTTTGAATGGAAACATCGAGGACAGAGGAGTAGGAAGAGTTGGTTTGGGTGTAAACAACATTGGAGATTGAGGTGGTGATATGGGGATATTCGTAAAGACATTGAACAAACTTTTCACGGGTATCTAGTGAAGAAGGTTCAAAGGAAAATAAAAGAGCAATGACAGTAGCGAAGCTAAAATAGGAGCTTAGAAGTTTCATTTTTTATGGATGGTTTGTTGTTGATATGAGAAGTGCTATGTGAGAAAGCGTAATGCTGGTGTCTCTAATTTATAGTTGTCTGGAGTTTAAGGTTAACATCCATAACTATAGATACCAGGTTTATCAATGCAACCGCCAAATTGTTTTTATATTATTTTAACCGATGTGAACCAACTGTGAAAACAAATTTTGTCGGCCTTTCTAATGGATAGAATATACCAAATTATATAATTATTACACCTATGATAGCTTATCAATCCAACTATTTTATCATAGTTATATATTACCTTGTTGATGTCAAATTCAATAAAAGAATAAATATGATAATAATAAAATAGTTGTTTATATATTTTAAAAGTTATATATTATAATATTTTGAATATATATATATATATATGAGTTATTAAATATTATTTTATCAATAAAACATTTATAAACATAACAGAGGAAATGTATATAGATATATAAATATTTTTTATCAATAAAAAACTTAATAAACATAATAGAGGAAAATAACTTTCCAATAGATATATTTATAACAAATTGTCGCGTTAAAAATGATTCAATTATATAATAGTTTATGTATTAATTTTCTTTTACTGAAAAAAAAAAAGTACGTTTTTAAACGAGAGCCAAAGAGATGTATCTTGTTAGACCTGTTTTGCGTGTTGTGTTTGGTATCCTGATAAGATTTTGTGAACGATGAAGTCATTCACATTTTCGCTATGATTGTCTTAAAAGTCAAAGGTGATGTGTGTATAATTGATTAATGCATGAAATAATAAATTAGCTAATATTAGTAACAAGAGATACCACTTGTGGGTTATCTGAGACCATAAGGAGATTAACTTCAACCCGTAACTCACCTAAAAGATTAAGATATTTTAAGATCTTATAAATAATATGATAGAATTTATAATTGTTACATTAAATTTTTCTTTAATAATGATTATTATTATTATTATTTTTCATATTACTATTTTTATTCTCATTATTATTATTATTACAGTAATAATTATTATAATTATTCTTATCATTACATATTATTACAATTATGTTATTATCATTATTATTTTGATTTCTATTATTATTTTATTACAATAATAATAATAATAATAATAATAATTACTATTACTACATATTATTCTTGTTATAATTATTATCATTATTCTTATATTTCTTATTATTGTTATTATTATTATTTTTTATTATTATTGCCAGGTTTATCAATACAAGCGCCAAACTGTTTTTATATTATTTTAACCAATGTGAACCAATGTGTGAAAACAAATTTTGTCGGCCTTTCTAATGGAGAGAATATACCAAATTATATAATTATTACACCTATGATAGCTTTTATAGCATATTATTTTTATCAATCTAACTATTATATCATAGTTATATATATCACCTTGTTGATGTCAAATTCAACAAAAAAATAAATATGATAATAATAAAATAGTTGTTTATATGTTTAAATATTATTTTATCAATAAAAAACTTAATAAACATAATAGAGGAAAAGAACTTTCCGATAGATATATTTATAATAAATTGTCGCGTTAAAAATGATTCAATTATATTATAGCATTTCAAGGGTTCGAACCTTTATATAAAAGAAAAAAACCTATCTCTTACATTAAACAAACTCAAGTTATAAAGTAAAAAACTAAGCAATATTAATATAATTAGATTAAAAAAATCCTAACAAAATACAATTTTACCGAAAGAATACTAATCCTAACAAAATACAAATCTTATCGAAGAATATACACAGTAAAATAAACCTAAATCAAATCAAAAAACGTCAAATCCTTCTCTCGAGAATTCAAAACTAGAATAAAATCAATCTACTATAATAAGAAAATACAATGGAAAATCAAGTTAATAACCTTCAACAATACTAAATCATCTTCAAAACTTGTGCAGAATCAAAGTCTCAATTTCTTACTCAAAATAACATATCAGCATCTAAATCTATCTTGCATCTCAGTATTGCACTACCCATCAAGGTCTGTAAACCTTTTTAAACGAGAGCCAAAGAGATGTACCTTGTTAGACGTGTTTTGCGTGTTGTGTTTGTATCTTGATAAAAGATTTTGTGTACGATGAAGTCATTCACATTTTTGCTACGATTGTCTTGAAAGTCAAAGGTAATGTGGATGTAATTGGTTAATGCAGTTACTATTAGTAACAATATTAGTAACAAGAGATACCACTTGTGGGTTATATGAGACTAAGGAGATTAACTTCAACCCATAACTCACATAAAAGATTAAGATATTTTAAGATCTTATAAATAATATGATAGCATTTATAATTGTTATATTAAATTTTTCTTTAACTATTATTATTATTATTATTATTATTATTATTATTATTATATTTTTATTGTTATTACTTTTTTTATTTTTCATATTACTATTTTTATTCTTCTTATTATTATTGGAGTAATTATTATTACTATTATTATTATTATTATCATTATCATTATTCTTATTATTATATATTATTCTTATTAACCACAAATTAATTGGTAGTAAATTTATTGATTGATTTTATGCGTTAGTCATTACTGACAGATAATTTGAAGATTACTTTATTGACTGGAAAAATTTATCAATAAATTGAACGTTAAACTATTCATCGATAAAATTCGTTGGTAAATTTATCTCCAATTGATTTGTTGGTAAAATTTGTTGATAAGGATATTTTACTAATGGATGTGTATTCGTTTGTAATTTCAAAATTCTTGTAGTGACACCACCTTGTGAAAACAGGAAAAATACAGAAGTGATCGAATTAATGACCGAATCAGTGATCAAATATATGATCGGATCTTTGACCGAATCAGTAACCAAATTTTTCAATCATTAATTTGGTCACTAATAGTGACCAAATTTTTCAGTCACTAATTTTGGTTACTATTTAGCAATTTTCTAGTAGTGAAAAGCCACTTGGTTAAACTTGGTGACAAGGCACTCGGCCAGGCTTGGTAAAAGGCACTCATTAAATTTGGTGACAAGACATTCAGTTGAACTTGGTAAAAGGCACTTGGTTTGGCTTTGGTAACAAGCACACTCGGCTAGACTTGGTGACAAGGCACTCGGTTAAAGGGCACTCAACACTCGATTAAAGAGAACTCAATTAAAAGGGCTCTCGGTTAAAGGACACTCAGCACTCAGTTAAAAGGAACTTGACTAAAAGAAACTCGGTTAAAGATTGTTGAAAGGCATACTCGGTTTATGATTGGTGGAAGACACACTCGGTTTACGATTAGTGGAAGACACACTCGGTTTACGATTGGTGAAAGACACACTCAGTTTTAGATTGGTGAAAGGTATACTCGGTTTAGGATTAGTGAAAGACACACTCAGTTTTTGATTGGTGAAAGACACACCCGGTTTAGGATTGGTGAACGACACACTCGGTTTAGTATTGGTGAAAAGTGTACTCGGTTTAGGATTGGTAAAAGGCGCACTTGGTTTAGGATTGGTGAAAGGCACACTAGGTTTAGGATTGGTGAAAGACACACTCGGTTTAGGATTGATTAAAGGCACACTCAGTTTAGGAATGGTGAAATGCACACTCAGTTTAGGATTGGTGAAAGACACACTCAGTTTATGATTGGTGAAAGGCACACTCGATTTATGATTGGTGAAAGGCACACTCGGTTAAAGTTTCTGACAGGACACCCGGCTCGGCCTAGTGCTCACTCAGTTCGACTTCGTAACAGGGCACTTGGTTAAACTTTCCAACTACTCCAGCATCTATGCCATGCATCTTGTACCCTAACGTCACCAGAAACTTATTCATCTCTCTCCCTTACTGCTAATGCTCTTCTCCCCACATCTTGGCCTTCCTATTGGGCATAGAAAAATACTCACCTTTGACACCTCTACTGCTACGGGTCTCTTGGTGATGTTTTTTGTTTTTTTTTTTTTTTTATTTTTTTTTTTTTTTTTTTTTTTTTACTTTTTACTTATTATGATTGATTAGTAGAATATAAAAATAATACAAAGTTCAACACAATTCAAGAATTATACTTGAGTGAGATTCTGGTTTTGTTTTTTAATTTATTTTCTTTCTCTTTTTGCTTATGGGTTTTAAGTGAAGGATATGAGGATGAAAAGAATAAGAATGGATTTTTTTATATGCATCAACTGGTGTGAGTGAAGAGTATAAGAGCAGAGATCAATCATAAATGTGGGAGAGATGAGGATTGAACAGAATGAGAAGGTCATTTATAAATATATAATGTGATATTTTTAAGAGAACAACGTAACTTTTCCTCTCCCCCAAGCGTTTTTCTATTATCTCCATTTAGCAGGATTCAATATGAATCAATGTTTTCTTATTTCCTTTTAACATGTAGGTCAAAACATATGATATGAAACAATTTTTTTTTATTTTCATTTAATAGGCGGGTCTTTTGCTAAAAACAAATGGTGTGAAAGAGTGGTATGCAATGGAAAATTGGGGTTGTGAGGAGAAGATTTGAGTCATGGCTTGCTGGCCCAATTAAAGCACGTGGTGTGCAAGTGATTGAGAAAATGGGTGCAAATAGCAAATCATAATTTTATTTTTACGTTAATGGATCTTGTTCTTTTTTTAGACTTTTTAAGTTGGACAAAATTTTATATTTTTTCTTTTATTATTCATAAAAATAAAATGGGATGAAAATTTTTTTAATTTTAATTTTAATTTCTAAAAAAAAAATGAAAACACATATATTATTTTCATCTTTTCTAAAATGATATAAAGGATACAAACCTAAATCATATGTTTTATCTAAAAATAAAAGTAAAAGATAAAGATAATAAAATAAAAGATTATATTTTTATTTTTATTTTTTTTTCTTAATTAAGAGAAAACAATAAAATCCAACTTAAACTAAATATCTGATTTTATTTTGTTTTTTCGAGAACATACTTCTTTTTTTAATTCTTAAGAAATAATTTTATTTGCCTAAACAAAATCGGGGGTTGACAAATAATGCCCATAATAGTCACCTTCAAACACTATTCAAGCATCTAAACATGATAATTATTTAGACCCTAACATGAGAGAGAGAGAGAGAGAGATAACTCGGTAGTCATAGGTTTCTCAAATGAAGTTACAATCAACCTCTATGTGCTTTTGTTCGTTCATAATAAATAGGAGATTTACTGTAATTTGTATAACACTTATATTATTAACATGTAGTGAAATTGGTTGTGTTTGAGTAAAATCAAGTTTAAATAGAACACCAGGCAACCAAATATTATCTTATCATGTTGTAGCCATGGCATGATATTCCGCTTCAGTGCATGATAATACATGCAATTAAATCTTAAATCTGATCACAATTCATGATGGTTGGAACATGACCCACAACTCCAATGATCTCTGCTTTTAATATGCTCCGATTGCTTCTCTGGTTGTACCATCAAAGGCTTTATCATCTAATGTGGCTTCATGTTCAGGAACAAAGCGTCAAAGAGATTATGAGTTTTGTTCTTTTGGTTGTATAAGGCATTAATTTCATGAAAATATGCACATGTGTTACTGTTCTCATACTTATCCATAATAATATTAAGCACGGATATTGACACAGATACAAATACGACATAAACTCAGATATGTAGACACGTGTAATCTCCAAAATACAGAACAGAGGAACACAAATCTATATATTACATCACTATGAATTATATAAATTAACAGTCAACGTTTATGTATTAGAAAGTCATCTATAAACAAGGTTAGCCAAATAAAATAAAAAATAATCTAATTCATTTATCTAAAATCCAAAAAGTGAAAAGAACATATATATTCATTATATATAAGATTTGTTTTTTTATCTCTATAATAAGTTTATAAGTTTTTAAAAATTATTGTATTAGTCCCTTTAAAATTATGTTGCAACCGTGTTAGAATTGTCAGATACATAAAAAGATATCTTTTGAATTGGACACTTCACTTATACGTGTCGTACACATGTCAGTATCCGATACATGTCAAACATGAAACACATCACTTAGAAGAGAGTGTCCGAACTTTGTATGATTTCAATTTATATAAAATCGTGCAAGCACTTCACACTTTTATAGTATATTAGATTTATATAGAAATCGCTACTGGTGAAAAATATTTTACTTAAAATTAAACAAACTCATGTCTTACATGCACCATTTTAACATTTACACATAACTCCATTTTAAGAACTAAAAGAAAAAAATACACATCTAAGAAATTATTGTCTAGAATTGCACCATTATTTGGAAATTTGCCAAAACATTCATTACATGGATTAAATCCCTGACATGGATAGGTTTATTAAAGACATTAACTACATCATTTTTTACTTTAAACAACACTTTTATTGCAACGACTAAAAAAACTTTGTCTAAAATGGAAATATGCAACGGTTTTTAATTAATTATTTTAAACAATGGGTAACGAAACGTAGATGAGTAAAAGTTACTCTAGACCACACTTTTTAAATATGTAGGTATTTCATACCACGTTTTTATAAATGTGGTTTATTCTATTTTTAATATAACCTAAAAAAATAATACTTAAATAAACCTAACCACGCTCAAAGTTTCTCGCTCTCTAGTTTTCTCAAAATCACTCATGGCTTTCTTAATCGCTTTCCACCGCTTTCTGTAACCTGTTCTCAAACCTCCACTGCTTGTTCCACATTCGTTGTCGTCTCGTCACCCACTTGTTTTCTGCCACGATCGTTTTCCATACTTCGCTCAGGCTCTCTTCCGCTCCCGTCCACTCCGCTCTAATGTTGCTCACAATCCACCTTTTTCACACTCCACCCTGGTTCGTAATCGATTTCTTTCAACACTCTATTACCATCTTTCAATTTTTTTTATTATGTCATTATCTGAAGCAGAATGCTATGACGAAGGTTTTAGCGAGATTGGAGGTGAAGGAGCGTGGAACATCAAATACAGGTATTTTACAACATTTATTTTTACTATTTTCATGATGGAAAAGAAAACAACTTTAGGGTTTAAGAGATAATAATTGAAAAGGAAAGATTTAGGGGATAATAATCGAATAGGAAATTTTAATGTGTATTTTAGGGTTTCAACTTTCTGAACTGAAATGCGGGATTTGGTGGGTCTTGGGGATAAATTAAGTGAATCACCTATGTGATTTTTAATTTCTTATTTTTTCTCACGCCCTTGTTTTTTCAGTTCTATTTGTTTTCTTTCTTAACTAATTAACTGCAGTGTGAAGAAAACATTTATGTGGAAAAAAGAAATGTCGACAATGTAATGGATGCAGAAGTTATGGTTCCTATGATTTCTTAATTTTCTTTGTATAAGTGATTTCTAGGTATGACATTTGATATCGATTAATTCTGGTTTCCCTAAAGGTCTAATTAGTTGTGTCACAGGAAAGGGTTCTAAGATTAGTGTCAGTGAACCGCATAAGGTAATATACACTTCTTTTGCCATATTGTAATTGTTATAAGCACTGTTGATGCAGTTGCTCATAGGAATGTTTATAAGCCTGTAGCAACCACCCACAGGCACCTGAAAACGCATTGCATGCCACACACCATGACAAAAACAACTTAAGATTCAGACAAAAGCCACCATAGCACAAACAACTTAGGATTCAAAACCATGAGTCACTTACCGCAAGAGTGGTAGCATGTTGGGTGAGGGGAAAAAGTTGCTTCCCAAGTCCTCCACCCAATACGATGGAAACAACATTTTTAAGATAAATCATTCGTCTCAGGAATGAAGGCACTTGCAAGGATTGAAACTCAATTTCAATGATTTTGATTTTTGAGATTACTGAAAATCAAGCATTAGACTTGTCAATGCAATCACGTGGTGGTGAGGTGAAAGTACTAGAGGTTGCCTTTATTGGTTCACGGGAAAGATCTTATGGTTTTGATAACTATTACTAATTTCAAGAGACTGTAGAATAGGTTGCAATATATATAAAATAATATTGTCTTGCCGCTGTAATCCAAGACCCCAATTCCCTTAGTCAAAGTTTCTAGCTGTTTGTGACAAATATGATAGCCATTAAGCAACAAAGACATGTCATTATGGAGCTTTGCTTGATTTAAGGGTGGCTTCAGTTCCCGGGCAAGACCTATATATTTGAATGGTTTCTTAAAAAAATGGTGTGAGTTGGATGGCTGACGTGGATTCAGTTGTGTGGAAGAGGGGTGAGTTGGATGGCTGGGTTTGGGACAAGGAAACTGTATACAATGTGAGGTCGGGTTATAACGCATTAGCATATAAGGGTATCCAAAGGAGTGTTAACATATTTGAAGAGCTATGGAGAATGAAGGTGTTGATTGATAGGGTTCCAACAAGGGCGAACCTTAGTAGAAGAGATGTGCAATTAACTACTACACAATACCCTATGTGTAATTTGCACGCAGAATCTACCCAGTATTTGTTTTTAAATTGTCTTGTAACATCTAAAGTTTGGGCTAGTTGTGATAGATGGACTTAATTCATCAATTAACCACTATACTTTAAGTAACCATTTCTAACATTTTGTTATTATTAGTTGCTCAAAGAAAGTGAATGCAATATGGAAGTATATGTGGTTGGCTATAGTGTGTGAAATTTGGAATCATAGGAATAAGGTTGTGTTTGAAAATGGACGAGTGGATGATGTAGAAATTTTTAGTTTGGCTTAGTTGAAGGGTTGGTTATGGGTAAAAAATCATAGGAATAGGATCACTGTGTCAATATTAGATTAGTTACTTTGTCCTATCCATTGTCGGATGGCGATAGCATAATCTAGGGTTACGTAGGAGTAGAGGTTTTAGTTGGGGCCTACGAGGATAGTGCTTCTTGAGATGTTTCAGCGAGACAAATCTGAGTATAGGTTTTTAGTATTGTAGTAGGTGTTTAGGTCTCTAAATAGGGCTTGTGTTTCACACGGGTCCTAGTAGGCCTGATGTAGTTTTTGTGTGTGCAGGTTCATACGTATCGGGAGAGGTCAGCTAGGAGGTGTGCACCATGGGAAGTGGTAGGGAAGCATGGAAGATTTCTACTTGGCAACCAATTATAGTAATGGTGATCCTGAGTTTATAAAGGATGGTATCCAAGCTTGAAACTGATTTTTGCTACATAGGTGGATTAGACCTATTGTTGTGCACATGTTATTCTTTATGTGTTGTTGTTTCCAATTAATCTATCTTTTATTTTTTTGGATATGGACACTTTTGTTTCTATACTGATTGACTTTTATCATATTGTATTCAAGGAATTTTTTTGATCTTTTGTAATAGGGTTAAAACATCTCTTAAGTGTTGTTATTAATTTTATTTTTCGCCGTTAAAAAACAAAGAAAAAGATCTTAAAAACGGTGACTATGGAAATATCGGGGGCAAGGAGCTTGGCTATGTGAGAGGCTAATAGCGTGAAAGACCTCAGGTGACCTTGGGAGCGTCAAGAGCATGAGAGATTGGGGAACCACTTCTTGCGAGCATGAATTTGGAAGCACTTGGTTCAAACCAATTTTACGCACACCTATCTTTTCTTTTCCACTGAATTGATAGTTTTGGGAAAGCCTATATTATAACCTAAAGTATTTAAAAGTGAATTATTTCGCCATAACGAATGAGTTATTAGTGTTGTGGGAATTGAATTGTTTTATTGATATTTTTTGTTTTCAACATTTTTAGTAAATTTTATAAAATATTTTATTTAAATTAAAATATTTTTAAAATTGTTAGTCCAAAATCCATTGAGTTATTTATTTTTTATTCAATGACATTTTCAATTACATTCATATACAAAACTTCTTGGAAAACAAATATTAATAACTCATTTATTTTTAAAATTTAAGTTCTAAAGTATAAAATGAATTAATCTTAAAATTAAAAAAAAAGATTGAATTTTTTATTGAAAGAAAAAAAAAACGTTCACTCTTACCATTATCTTCGAACTCTTAATGCGAAGAATGTTTGAATTTTAAGAGGAATTAATATTAAAAGTGCTAACTTTTATACCTGTGTCAACATTGTATTTGAAACCTTCACTCTTATCATACACAAGCTTAGCAGCAATGGCTTTGACTCTGAGCTTGTTAATAACAGGAAAGAAAAATATGAAGCAACTTTGGAAATGAAGGGGTGTGTTTCCGTCAACGTCTTTCTCATTGAAAAGATGAGCCAGAGATAGGTTGCGCATGATTCTAATAACTATGGACAGCTTCCCCCTAAACACAGCATGGTGAAGAAAATTCCAGCCTTTGTTATCCACTACCTCCGAACAATCTGGATACCGTTTTATAATGGTTACCATAATTTGCCAACTGCCACCACCAGCAGCGACGTGAAGCGCCGTCATGCCATCGTTATCTTGCATGTATGCAATGTTTATATTTTGTTTAAACAGCAATTCCGTCAAAACTTTGTTCCCCTTTTTCACCGCGTAGTGAAGAGGAGTCCGACCTTTCTTATCTGCGTGTTTCACCGCCAGTTTCACATGTTCAATCTTTCGAAGTTCTCTTGCCATTTCTGCATGTTAGGCGAAATCTTTATCATTTCTTTCTTGCTTTCTCTCTTTCTCCCTTTCTTTCTTTATATCTGTCGTTATTTCTTTCCTTCTTTCTTTCCCCTCAAACTTTTGTTCTGCTCCAATACCATGCTCAATATCTGATGGAAAAGCTTTGACATGTTCAACCAATAATTTTGCGACATTGGAGAGTCCCTTCTTTGCGGCAATATGAAGGGGTGTTTCCCCCTTGCCGTTCGTGAGTAGAGCCAGACCTCTACACTTCTCCTCAAGAATCTTTTTCACAAATTCTTCTGAAACAAGTACTCTTTTCAATGTTAGTGCCACCGGTTTTTTGCAGTGACGCTGTTACTTGGCTTGTTGCTGCGATTATCTCCTTCACAAATTCTGCTTCCAATTTTAGGGTATTTATAAGATAAAAAAGGAAGGACACAATAAAGAATTAATTAGACATAAAGAATATTGAACTGTTAAGAGGGGAGTAGCTTTTTGAGAGTTTAGGTGTTTTTGGATTCTTACTTGGGTTTAGTGGAATAGTAGTGGGTCCTTTGTGATGACTTTTCTGTCTTCGATTATTGTTTGATTATTGTTGATGACCATAATCTGACTTCATTCTTACAAAGAAATTTTGATGTGTTTTGTGGATCAGTGGTGCGGAGTTTTGACGCAAGCACCGTGTACATTGGTTCGTTTAGGTGTTTTCGGATTCTTACTTGGGTTTAATGGAATAGTAGCGAGTCCTCTGGGATGACTTTTCCACCTTTGATTATTGTTATTGTTGATGACAATAATGTCACTTTATTCTTACAGTTTTTGACGTGTTTTCTGTTTCTGGATCCAGTGGTGAGGAATTTTGACGCAAGCAATAGCCGTGTACATTACTATGTTTTTCTAATTTCTTTTTCAAAGACTGGTTCTGATTTTTTAAAAGCTATTTATTTATTTTTTAAATTTTTGACCATGTCATGAGAGGATAGGTTGAATATAATTTCTATTTATAAATTTTTTTATTACTGATTTAAAAAATAAAACATAAAGAGACATAAACACCTTGTAATTTTGAAACTAAATTAATCTTTAACATCAATTTTTCTCTATAAATTAAAGTTCCTAATATAATATTTCTCCCTCAAGTTTTTAATCTTTCTTTTATTTTAACATATATATAGAAAGGTATTTAATACCTATTATTATTTTACATGTTAAATTGTACAATTTATAACAACTTAACTTATACTCAGACGACTTAGAAATTTTAAATTCTTCACAAGTCGTTGAGATTTAAATGGAAAATAGAGATTCTAGGTGGTTTCTTCTGAACTCTCACACATATAAAATAAATAAATAAATAAATTGTTTCAATCTATATTATAATAAAATAATAATTTATTTAAGTGTAAACTGAATTTAGAAAAAATTATCAACATGTTCAATAGAAAAAGATTTTTTCACATCACTATCAGAAAAAAAAAATCTATCTGTACCATTATTATAATAAATATTATATTATATTATAATAAAATAATATTAATTTAGATATAAAAATGAATATAAAATAACAAATAAATAATTGTGCAAACCCAATGCGCGACCGAGAATACATAAAGAATCTCATAAGAAACAAAATAGTGGTGGTGTACACGCGATTGCACCTAATTGGTTGAATTTTATTCGTGTAATTGAGCTTGTGGATTTTATGTTTTGTTTATTCTATATATACATATATAATTTATGTAAAGTACAAATCAGAGGCCATTAGATTTCCTGATCCAACTTAATTGCATGGTATTTATTATATGCAAGATATGCTTGGAAACATAAGTGGCAGAAATCTCTTAGGGTATATTTACATATTCGGTGCTATACTGAGAAATTAGTTTATGTTACTTAAAAGTAAGGAGGTGTCTATGGGCCTTCGTTAAGAAAAACACGGGCCTTGCTTCTTAGGAAGAAAAAACTTCCTCAGTCTCTTTACACTACAAGAAAGGTCAAAGCTAATTAGTAAATAACGTCGAATTTACGTCACATGTACATAGACTACAAAAAGATGGACATTAATTTACGACTTTTAAAGACCGACCTTATGTAATGTTATCTAAGTCAACTCTGTGTTGACATTATTTGTTAGATCAAAATGGAACGCCCTAAATGTTTGATTGAATGCTTAATCACAACAAGGTTGGAAGCATGAAAATATAAAGTAGATGTGTTTGACAAACACTGATTAGATCACAAGTGCATGTGCATCGTCTAACAGACGATAGATCGCTATGTCAAGTTTCATATCGTTTGACAAGCTAATTAAAGATCGATCAGGCAATAAGTATAAACAAAGACTTCAAGTTGACATACATGAAGAATATTCTTAAGCTTGAGTTTGAAGAATTAGAGAATGTTTTCACCACCTGTCATCAAGAGATTTGCATCTTAGTTCAAAGTCTTATTTAAATATCTCTTAGGATTTAAGCAAAAGCTAAAATATTTACCAACTTTAACCCACAAGCATGTCAACTCTGGCCAAGCTATCTGCCAAGTACAATGTTCATTTTTTATCACTCACAGCAGTAAAAGGCTATGAAACGTAGGGAGATATCAACTCTTTTGAATATCTTTCTTTCATCTCATAAGCTTGATAAGGATACATTAAATGCACTCCATGAAACAATAAATGTTAAATGCACCCCATGAAACAATAAATGTTCTTTTAAATGTTCTTTTCTTATTTTCTTCTTTTCATGACATCCTAATAACTGGATGTACTTATCTCTTCTTGAATAGTGTGTTTTTCCTTGAATTTAACTAAATTTTAGTGTCGTACGAAGTAAATAATCTTTCCAGAGTTGACAATGCATTGCTCAGTGAATTGTTGAAGAAAATTAGTTATCTAAGATATCTTCTTATGTGACTTTGTCCTTTCCTAACAGATCCCTTAGAAGACGAAAGTAAAAAACATTCCTTACAACATAGAATAAAGATTTATATGTTTTTATGTAGTACAAGGTTAGCTTAAATATATGCTCTTACCGTCTGATCATGTGTATACAATGTTATATCATTTGTAGGGCAGAACACTTACATCTTTAAAAGATTTATTGTTGAACTACACTCTCATCTTATAAACAAAGCATGATCATGTTTTATACTTAGTTATTTTTAATACTTAATCAAAATCACATGGTGTTCGTCTTTTGCTCTAACAAAATGAAATTAGACCCCTGTTATTTCGTGGAGAAAAAATTCTATCTAGAAGGGAGAATGAAATTATTTGTAGAATCTACTTATTATAATGATTGAAATGTTAATTACTAACAATATACAAGATGAAAAAGCTACAAATTGTTGGACTGAAGAAAAAGCACAAATTGATACAAAGATAAAACACATCTTCTGTGCAAAGATAAAACACATCATCTTTTCTACATTAACTTTGAATATTTATACTAAGATCTTATCTTGCATGAGTACTAAAGATATGTGGACAAGGCTAGAGGAAACATACGAAACAAAAAAAGCCTTGCTGAAAAATAATCTAGCACAACAAGAATGTTTGTACACATGGAATTTATCCATGTTTTAGCTACAAATTTTTTTTATCACTCTCTAGGCTAACTTAAGTAGAAGTTTTTTGTCTTCTTATTCTTGATAGGTTTGTTCAATTTACTACTCAATCTTTCTCGAAAAACAAATGATTTTAGTATCTTGTAGTAAACACTATAAGAAAAAAACTATTTAAATATCAATTTTAGCTACTAAATAAAATGGTTGCAAATTGTGACCAAAATAACTATCAAATTAGGTTTTGGTTGCTAAATAACATGATTGAATTTAGTGACCAATTAAGTCAAGATAATCGGTATCTAACATTAGCTATCAAGGTTTTAATTTAGAATTTAATGATTTTTTTTTAACAACGAAGAATTGCGATTAATAGGAGCACTTTAGGAGTGCTCCAACTATTGTACAAAGAAAATAAAACCCGTACCCCTTACAGTAGAAAGATACCCCACAACCCACTTTCAAACTACAAAGTGAACACCTGACAATCCAAATGTGACCGGCATTCCCTACATAATAGTACCTAGACAAGAAGTATAGACAAACGTAGTAAAGACACTCACATTACCACATCATACAGAGCAATTAACATCGAATTATAGGAGTTAAGCAAACTAGGTACAAATATCAAACAACTACACTAAGTCTTGTAGTATACATTTTGTTTCTCAAAAGGCTTTCCACTTCGTCCATGAGATGTGATTCTGCTGCTATTACTCCAGACCACCAAATGATTTTGTACTTCCTCATAACGATCCTTCGTGCTAAACAGCACCCAAGAATTAGATACTGAACCAGCATTTCGTCCTCTTTCATATGGTACCTATAAGTGTATTCCTGCAAAGAAACGAACATAATTTGCAAACAAACCCCTCCACCCGTTACCTACCTAACCTCCAAACCATTCTACAATGCCCAACAAAATATCTAACTACTCTTAAGTAGTCAACAAGGTGTATACACTATTCTCATTTTTTCTCTGCAAAATTCGCCCAGGCAACTCCCTGCTCGCCCAAGCGAAAACATTCCTGCACCTATGAGATTCAGGATCTTTTAACTTCACTGTTCCATGAGGCCTTCTTTGTCTTTGGACACTATTCTTGGGAATTTTCCTTGCCTTTCCAAACTTTTCCCAACATTTCTGCACTTCTCTTTCTTCCCCTTTATTTATGTCATCAATGGCAAGAATTTTCATCAAAGGATCAAATGCATGGATCCTCTTTTCCTATTCAGCACAAACTTCATCTAAAACATCCACTCTAAAACATTCTTTTGCACCACTTGGATGTTTTATAGCTTCAAAGATATCAAAGCTCACCTCTTCATCTTGTGCACACACCTTAAGTTTCCCTTTATCAACATCAATGATGACCTTGGCAATTTTCATGAATGGTCTTCCTAAAATCAAGGGAACTTCAATATCCTCCTCCATGTCCATGACCACAAAGTCAACTGGGAATAGAAATTTGTCCACCTTCACTATCATGTCTTCAACAATTCCATAGGGATATTTTATAGACCTGTCAGCTAGCTGTAGAGTCATCCTT
>Ga0209700_101684_pt1 | contig 45784 bp, 19 predicted proteins | sample SiratroredBW_FD_187528 | JGI IMG/M metagenome (GOLD analysis project Ga0209700, IMG submission 187528) | Root nodule microbial communities of legume samples collected from California, USA - Siratro red BW (SPAdes) (version 2) | ecosystem: Host-associated > Plants > Roots > Nodule | place: USA...
CCCCCCCCCCCCCTCTTGAACTTAGGCCAAACACTTATTTTAACAATCCTAAACCTAGTGAGTTCTAATTTCTTATTTAATTCCTTTTGAATCTTTAGCACAATGTTTTCCAATTATGAAGTAATATTTTATCTTCTCTTAGTTTCTCTCTCTCCATCAAATACACTTTTATATCCTCCAATATTGTGATAATGGTTTTACCTCTCATGAAAGTAACAACCATATTTGTTGAATGTGTCATTCATATGATTAAGAAATGTGTTACACTTAAGATTAAGTGTTGACCTAGATTTGGACCAACACCTATTCCAATCATGCAAAAATTAATAAGTTACTTCAATTGCAAACCTAAAAATGTATCAAGACTATGTCTATATATCATGTGATAACTAGTATCAAATATTTGAAAGCCTGAACATTGACTTATTTAATTTGTTTCATTTTCCTCTTTTCCTTCGGAAGTCTATGTATATGTATATCCTTCAATATTGTGATAATGGTTTTACCTCTCAGGAGAGTAACAACCACATTTGCTGAATGTGTCATTCATATGATTAAGAAATGTGTTACACTTAAGATTAAGTGTTGACCTAGATTTGGACCAACACCTATTCCAATCATGCAAAAATTAACAAGTTACTTCAATTGCAAACCTAAAAATGTATCAAGACTATGTCTATATATCATGTGATAACTAGTATAAAATATTTGAAAGCCTGAACATTGACTTATTTAATTTGTTTCATTTCCCTCTTTCCCTTCGGAAGTCTATGTATATGTGTTTGGTTTTTTCCATTTTTGTCCACCCCACCATAATCATGGCAAGTTGAGGGTCACCTCAGCCACACCACCATTTTTTTTTAAGTTTACTTTTTCAACTTTCAATTTTTAAATAAATAAATATATAATCTTGTATTCCGTTGTCACAATCGGGATCACGACGGGACGATCAAAAATTTATTTTAAAAATATTTAGATAATTAAATAGAGATTTGGAGTCGCCACTACAGTTTATTATGGAAAACCATAGAAAAACCAAAAATAAAAAATAAAAAAAATGTCTACTAACCAGATTCCAAGATTCGGGAGTCAGTTACGTGCGGAGAAGGTACTAGCACCCCGCAATGCCCGTACGGTACCTTTAATCAAATTGATAGAAATAAGTATAGCTTTTTTTTTTCTAAAGTATTATTTTTCCCAATTAAGATAACAATCCCATCAAATAATAAAAACGAACAAGTATATTTATAAAAATGCCTATAAAAGAAAATATTTTATTATTTTTATTTGGATGATATTTGGTTTGTGTATTTAGGAAGTGGGGTTAACATGGCGTAGAAGGTGATTTGGTTGATGATTATTGGAATGGAATGGAAAGGTGATGCAGGGCAAAAACACAATGCAGAAACATTGTGGAATTCTGCGTTTATGGAGATGCATATTGATGAAATAGAAATAATTGGGGTGATTTTTTATTTTATGTCATGAATGAATATACAAGCAAAAAGGAAAAAAATATACCTGGTGCCTAGTCTTTTTCTTTCTCAGTGTGTTTTCTTCTTTTCTCTCTTCTCAATATTATCTCTCGTTCTCTCTTTTTTTTTACCAAAATGATCCGTGTCCTTTTCTTTTTCTTTCTTTGACTAATATATCTCTTTTTCTTTTTTCATATTATTTTAATTGATATTTTTTTTTTAAAATGCCAATAGTTCAATTATCACTATTTGACTCATTCATATTTATTATTTTTAATTATTTTTTTTAAAATTAATATTAAAAATGAATCTACCCAAAAATTATACTTAAACCATTTTTCAACGGTAACAATCCATTATTTATTATTAATTTTATTTTTATTTAAATGGAAAACATGGGTTGTTATCTGAGCAGTTTCAAAATTATTATTTGCAAAATACGTGAAGTTAGGGAGTGAGATCATTAGGGTCTACTGCCATTGACTCATTTTTTTCTTATTTTTTATTATTTATTTATTATCTTGAACGTACAAATCAAGTAAACAGAAATAAACAGTTTGAAAGCAGTCTTCCTTTCTTCTTGGTTTTTTTTTATTATTTATTCTCCTTTTCTAATATATATATTTATTTTTATTTTGTTTTTATTATTTAATCATTAATTATTTAATATTTATTATTATTATTATTTGTTATTTTTGTTTTTTAATCATTATTATTTTTTTAATTATTATCTTTTAATTATCACATTTTTTTAGTTTTCTCTTAATGAAAAAAATTCAATATATTTTCAATTACTATCTTTTTTTTTTCAATAAATTTTTAATAGACTGATCTTGCTATTTCTTTTTATAAATTTTATTTTAAAACTTTATTCATAGAATATAATGAGACCAAAGCCTTTTTTTTTTATTTAAATACAAAGTATAATAAAATTAAATAAGACGCACTTTTATTTTAATTTTTATATTGTTTTATAATCTGAAATAATTTATTTGTCCGGTCCGGACAAAATTGGGTGTTAACATCCGTCATTTTATTTTTTTTAACTGTATAATTCATGTTTATGATTGGATAACATGTAGTCCAAACTAAGTTATAGTGTGAAATAAAATACACATAAATGATGCACTATTGCTACTACCTGCAAGGATTTTACTACCAAGCAATTAGTACATTTATCGCTACTAGTCAGGAAGAAACAAAAACAATGCATATTCATTTCACCCAGTGTATGTATGTAAGTGCTGATATTTTGATCTACGATTTTAAACTATATGCATGATCAATCACAAAACATATCATAACCTTGAAAACAAAAATATAGGAGGGCATGAGAGGAAGAAAAGAAAAACTAAAACAACATAAGGACCACAGAACACAATAATAATAATGCAGATAATGCTTGCAAGAGTAAAAGTACAACAATATACGATTGAATGTGAGTGTAATAACAATAAAAAATCATCATCACCAAAAAATAACAGTAGGGACTAAGAGCCAACTTCAAAAAAAAAAAATTATTTGAAATTGAATATAAAACCGTTTTAAGAGGGTTAGAAATCGTTTAAGTACATTTCTACCCATCACAATTTGTTTTAAAAATTAGTTTGAAGACAAAAAAACATGTATCCACGGCAAACACACCCTCTCGCTATCAATTTATTTCCCTAACAAGCAGTAACAGATGCTTGTGGTTCAAAACTCTCTTTTTCTCTGTCATAAAATGCTTTTCCATTATCCACTCGTTACCTTGATCAAAGCCATTTAAAAAAAAAGAAGTGAACGAAATATTCTTCGGAAATTTAATTACCATCGTTAATCAGTTATTTTGAGATCTCCAGGTGTAAATAAGAGAAGACCTACAAAGCAGAATGACACTAAAAAAGTCATCTGTGTGTGGGACATTTTGTTTCATCAGTGCCCCCTTGTACCTCCAACTAAAGTACATTGCAAGACATAATAAATAGCTCACAAAAACTAATAATACATTATACCACATACGACTACGGGTGTGTCTGTAAAAGTTACATTTAATTTAAGTAAATATGTAACTTCAATCCAAGGAGATAAAAAATCACTTCTCTCTTTCCTGCAACAGAATGCGTGAATGGCCAATTAACAACTTTCAAACATAAATCCTAGTATCTTCAAGTCCACTTTATATAATCAAACCGGGAATATGTTTCAAACATCCACTGTACATGGTTAAATAAGTTATGACTTTCAAACATAATTCATTATGGACCAAACAAGATGTTATTTCATTTATCCCCTGTTCAAGTATAACACTAGACAAATGATCTCTTAAACACCATTAAGAAAAACTAGAGTAAAATGATCATCTGTTCAATATAGGTGACACGGAGGAAACATTCAATCACTCAAGATCTAATTTTTCCTCGAACACATCATACAAAATATAAACAGGTTATTGATTAATATTAAGAAAATGAAAAAAAAAATGCTATATTACCTGACAGCAAACATGTAAAAAGGGCGTGAATTTTTTTAAAAGGAATTTATTGGCATCAGAATAAAAAATCTCATTGATTGCCACTGTTTATTTTGATCTCAATGAGTGCCTCAATAGACTGACGGCATATAGGGCATTTATTGGATTGCATTCGCAGATCTTTCGCACACTCACTGCACATACACTGGAAAAACACAACAGAAGTAATATGAGAAAAATGAATAAAAAAATAGACATTCTGTAAAGTGATGCAGGTAGGAGTGGGTATAATATGTGGATCTAAGTATTGATGGAATGAGGATGTAAATCATGAAGAAAGGCTGGGGTACCCCTTATTAAACAAACCTTATTTTGGCTGCCCGAAAAAAGTGAAATTAGAATACGAATATATAGTTAAATTTGGATAAAATTTCTTAAATGAATTAATCTTCTAACATAAATTAAAAATAATTTCTACACCCCAACTTTTTCAAAGGTCCTCTGATCTAACTCCCACGAGCATCTTTGAAATTGGTAGAACTTGACATTCTTACCGTATAAAAGTCCTAACAATGGGGTTTGACAATAGGTTGGTCTATAACTTAACCCGGAAGTGATTAGTTGGGAACGGTACAATATGTTGGGAATCTGTTATTATGCTTCGTCTTCTGTTGATTGCTACTCATCATAACTAGTGAGTTGTAACGATATGTTTCTATACTCTAATAATACCATGCTACGCTGACTAAGAAAAAACAGGGTTTGACAATTGAAAAGTGCTAATCAGTTAGTACAAGTAGTCCAACAAACTAAGTTGAAGTGTAAAATAAAATACACAAAAACAATGTGCTATTGCTACTACCAGTAACCCACAGTATAAATGTAAGTGATGATATTTTGATCTACGATTTTAAACTATATGCATGACCAATCACATGACATATCACAGCCTTGAAAAAAAAATGGGAATGCAGGAGAGGGAGAAAAGAAAAAAATAAAACAAAACAAGGACCACAGAACACCCATTAGTTCCCATTAGAAATACTAACAATGAGCTCGGTTTTCCTTTAGCAATCTCATCCAATCCAAATACTAGTTATGTTTCCAGGGCTTCGAATCCAAATGAACCATAACTAATATTATCCCCATTATATCTAACTTCAACAGGCGATCTCATGCAAATACAAATTATGCTATTATCAAGGGTTATGTATTTGTGTGAACCATAAGTTCTATTATTCACATGAACCAATATTAAAGCTAGAACCTTCATTTCTTCCTCTAAACTGATTATCTACTCCATATATAAGCACATTTCAAATGAAATATTACCATATGTCTACAAGGTAAGACAGCTGTATCCTTTGGTTCAGTCAAGCATAAGGCACACTCCTTCCCAGAATCATTGTCATCAAAATCAGCTGCGGATGAGCTTGCTATTCCATATAACTCTCTCAACTCATATCGAACGCCATCAATCCACAAAATCTGCCTTACTACTTTTATCAGGAAAGGACCAGCACCATTACTTTTCTCTAAGACACCTTGGGTTATTTGCATGTGAGGTGATGCATCTAGCACGGAATCTCCCGGAGGTTCATCTTCTGAGGGTGTTTTCAAACTTGTTTCAGCACGTATTACAAGAGGAAAGACATCTTCTCCAGGTGAGGGCTGTGAAAGATCATCCAACTCAAAGAAGCCTAGGTCAATTCCTGTTCCTGAAGGCTGGGAAAATGTCTGGCCAACTCCTTTCTGAAAGGGTATTCTGACTGGCTGAAATGCATCGGGAAATAATGGAACAAACCTACATTTTTCTTCTTCTTTGGCAAAGTAGAAGACAGTAATGCTGCCAATCACAATAACAAGGAGCAGAGAATTAGAAAATCTAAAATATTTCATGAAATATGCAATATTCACTCAATCTTTAAATTCTAGCATCTTACAAAATTCATTTCATACAATTAGACAATCAAAGTATGAAAGAAATCGTAAATTTAACCCATGAACGTGTTTATAATGCAAATGCAGGAAGGAAAAGCTGTTGGGTCCAAGTGAAATTTCCTACCAAAAATATGTAGGACAAATTTCCTACCGTCTTATGAAACAATACAATTTTCAGAGGGTTGGGAAAGAAGAGTGAAAAGCCTTACCTGCCATCGTAGACGGCATCGAAAACGAAGGAAATGAGATGATGATCGGGGTTTTCCTGGTCAACCTGGAGGCGCAGGGTGTCTTTGTGGACGTTAACATAGTTTCTTATCTTCTTCGCGGCCTGGTGATCGACATAGGGCGGAGGAGTGGAGGCAGAGGCGCCACTGGCGGCGGGCCACACGCTAGGTTGAGGGTGGTAGAAATGTTGGTAGTGAAGGCGATTGGGCGCGGAATTGGCGTAGTTGGGATAGACACTCTGGTTGGGGTAATAGAAGGACATGGAATGGGTGTGCGGCTGTGGCGGTGGAGGCAAGGGAGAGGGAGCGGCATAGTTGTTGGTGTGTGGGGCGTAAGTGGTTGTGGAAGGGAGGAAGTAGCCCTGCGGTGGCGGCGGAGCGGGAGGGTGGTGGGATTGGGGAGGGTAATTGTAAGGCGGAGGTGGGAGTGGAGGCGGTGGATTTTGGATGTAATTGTTTCTTCTTCTGCCACTCCATGAGGTACCCATGGGAGTGGTTCAATTCAGAATCAGAATCAGAAACAGTGAGATGATGATGATGACGAAACAGAGCTCCGAATTGAATGAATGCGTGTTGTGCGGGAAATTAAGTAGAAGCTACCCTTTTTGTGTTCTCTGTTCTTTCCACCGAATGGAAAGACAGGTATTTAATTAAAAAAATGAAATTTTTAGAAATTCAGTAATTTATTTTATAATAACTCAATTAAAAAGTATTCATATTAAAAAAATAAAAATTTAATTAAGTCTATTAATTTTTCAATTTTGTGTTGACTTCAAGACATATATAGAACAGTTCTATTCCGAATGCTGCATTAAAGATAACAATTGGAAAGGAAGGACTTTAACACAGGTCCAATGGGACTTTCATTTTTAGTAAAGGAAAGTTATAAGGAATATTGCTTGTAATACTTTTACATACATTTTGATAATAACTTCAAAGAAAAAAAACTCAAAAAGATAATAAAAAATTATTTCATAGTAAAATAATGTACATGATAATTACATGAAATATAACGAAATTAACCGTGCCAAAAAAAAAAAAGAAACTGACTAACATAGAAATTCAAAAGAAAAAAATTAAGTTAATTAGCATTTTTAAAATGTTATCCATAAAAACTAACAAACAATTATATGATAAAGAAAATTTATGATCCATGAGGGAGTTCAAATAAAACTGAAAGTAAAATCATAAAATTGTAATAAAATAGATTTTCCTATTAATTCTCATTTAAGGGGTTCAATTTTGCATATATATATATATATATATATTTTGCACTTTTATTTAAAGATGTCTAACTATCATTTTGAACCACAGATTAATTTTGTATAAAATAAATACAACTTTCTTTCGATTTAATTTGATTCACTAATTATTTTTAATCAGTACAAGCATAAGAATTATTTGTTCTCTTGTGTAAAGGAATAACAAACAAAATTATATATATGAATTTAATTATTATATTGGAAACCTAAATTATTATCTGATTTCTCTCTTTCTAAATTATACTGTTATTTACCTTTGCACCTATTTTAATAGATATAAATGAATGATTTTGGATAAGAAAGTAAGCATGGAGAGTTAATGGTCATATAATTTGAACATTGTGGTTTCAGAGAAATGGGGTTGTTTTAAAAAATAAAAAAGATGTGGGGTCAATCAAAGATTTATCAAAGGTCAGAGGACAGGGTTACAATCTAAGGTGTCACCGTTCAACATCTCTATGGTGGAATATAATTCAAATTTGTCTACATACTTCAACTTATTACAGGAATTCTAATGTTGAGATGAAAAAGTAGAATTTGTGATTTAACTTTGTTTTAGTTGGAACATTTGTTGTCTTGTGTAATTTGAGAAGGTTGTTGAGTACCATAAGGAGGCACAAATAAATGTAGCAAATATAATAAAATGTTTTATGTTAGACATCAATATTTTACCTAGAAATATTGGCACCCATTGCTTGTATAATTAATAGGCAACTGGCCTTTATCGGAATTATGTTAAAAAAATAGTAATATAAGAAAGAAAGGGAAAGTATAATATGCTGGTTTATTTTGAGCTGAAGGTAAATAATTTTATATTTTACTGATCTATAATATTTATATTTATAATTATTGAAAGAGAAAAAATAGATTGACAAATTAAGAGATATAATGATGAATAACTAATAGACATGTTTCTAATGTAAAATTAGTAATTAAGTGTTTTTCTATCATAATTTTATTCGCCTATTAAAATAACACAGAAATATAAAGGCACACTCAACACATAAAGCAAATATTTAACTGTCTTCCTTATTTTAAGGATTGAAAATTCCAAAAAGTTTTTCTTAAAAACTTGAACTTGCTAACAGGTAATGCCTTGAGAAAATACATGTAAAAGTTTTTTTTTTCAATAAATAAGAATAACAACTCCATTATTTTAGGAAAAATAACTTATGAAATGCTTAGTGGGATGATGAAATATGGTTATTATAGTAGTAGCAATAACAAGTTTAATTTTTGCTGTAAATAAAATAAAATTTATTTTTGTAGCTTTATGAGAAAGAATTTTTTGTAAAAATAGTATTCTAAAGTACCTCTAATATCATCTATTGAGTCACCTTAATCAATATATAATATACATTATTAATTTAACTGTTTCTGACCTCCTAACAAAAGAAATATATATTACGTAATAGTTGAATATGTTGAGACGGGAGCATAAAAAATATATCATTTAATATATTTTACAATGAATATAAGAAAAATACATAGCTAAACATCAAGATAATTTTAATTGAGTGGATACCACTTCTGTTTAGTTTTCTTTTAACTTTTTTCTCATGAACTTTTGTTAGAAAAAAGATAAAATAATTCTCGCAAGACCTATACATTATGTAAAAACGTAAAATAATATGTTATCATTCAATATTTATTTATTTTTATTCTTTAATTATTGTTATTTTTAAATTAATTAGCCCTCAAACGATGCATTGACTTTTACAATATTAGGAAAAAATTAATTTATAATATCGTACTATTCTAAACCTTAATTCTCTAAATTAATATTCAGTAATTACCTTTTCATACTCAATATGTTAAATGTAACACGCTTTGTTTAATATGATGATGTTTTTTAGTATTATTTTAGAAAATATATTTTTTCAATGATAATTATATTGTGATACAATATACTTTTTATTATCAATACTTGTTCTAAATTATTAAAATTCATTTTAAAAATAAAAGTTTAAGAAAACAATTCTAAACAAAAACACCACCAAACATGTTGTTTGACTATCACAAAATGTTACAATTTATCAATAACATTAAATTTAAGCGACTTTAAGAAAACAAGTCTCAACAAAAACACCACCAAACAATTTCATGACTAACACAAAATGCTACAATTTATTAATAACATCAAACTTGAGTGACTTTATCAAATTTGTCTCTAAAAATAATGAAAACTGTTAAGAAAACATTATTTTAAACAACTTATTTACTATTGACTAAAATCGTGATCACCAAAAATACAAAATAAAAAATAAAAAATATTATCAATTAATTATTATATAATTATATTTATTAAATAGTTTTAAATTCGAGTATTAAATATGCAATTACATTGAAAAATAATGTTTTTGATAATAATCTATTGAATAAGATTGTTGTCTGATAATTAAGTGAATATATCTTTCAATAAATACTTCTGTCATTTTTAAATTAGACAATGTTATTATTTATACATTTAAAATACACAATAGTTTAAACTTAAAAACAACTAATACAAACATGAGTTAGAAGTTTTTTATATTATAAAGAGAATATTTTTTCCATGTAATATTTTTAATACTATTCTTACAAAATTTATTTATTTTCAAGTTTTTTTAGTATTATATATTTTATCTAATACGTGGCTAGTAAAAATAAATAATGACATGTATATACTTTTCAACTCATTTTCCTTTTTCGTATGATTTTCCTCGAAAGACATGGTTGTAAGGAAGGACCTGATCAAGCAATAGTTAGGTTTAGGATAGAACAAATGAAACAAAGTAAAGGGAAAAAGGAGAGGTGAAGAAAATCCGTGGAAAGAGCAAGGAACACCAAAGACTGGGTTCGACTTGATTTCACTCACAACACGCATTCATTCGATTCGGAGCTCTGTTTCGTCGTAATTCGTCTTTCTGATTCTGAATTCAACCACTCCCATGGGTATCTCATGGAGTGGCAGAAGAAGAAACAATTACATCCAAAATCCACCGCCTCCACTCCCACCTCCGCCTTACTATTACCCTCCCCAATCCCACCACCCTCCCGCTCCGCCGCCACCGCAGGGCTACTTCCTCCCTTCCACAACCACTTACGCCCCACACACCAACAACTATGCCGCTCCCCCTCCCTTGCCTCCACCGCCACAGCCGCCGCTGCCGCAGACCCATTCCATCTCCTTCTATTACCCCAACCAGAGTGCCTATCCCAACTACGCTAATTCCGCGCCCAATCGCCTTCACTACCAACCTTTCTACCACCCTCAACCTAGCGTGTGGCCCGCCGCCACCGGCGTCTCTGCCTCCTCTCCTCCGCCCTACGTCGATCACCAGGCCGCGAAGAAGATAAGAAACTATGTTAACGTCCACAAAGACACCCTGCGCCTCCAGGTTGACCAGGAAAACCCCGATCATCATCTCATCTCCTTCGTTTTCGATGCCGTCTACGATGGCAGGTAAGCCTTTTCACTCTTCTTTCCGATCCCTCTGAAAATTGGATTGCTTCATAAGGCAATATTCTGCGCTATTCACGACATGATTATGATTTAGAGTGTAAACATCACGGTTAATTAAGTTTTGCCATGCTATGTTATTTTACGCGGATCATTTTTATTTAGAATTCATGTATGAATTGAGATTGCACGCTAACTTCGTGAGGATACTGATTGAATTCCTACTATATTGGTACCTCTCTTTATTTAACTTTTAAATCAGAATAAAAATTGTAAGTAATTATCGTGAAATTAGAAAAAAAAAAATGTAAGATTCCTATCATCAGTAGTGGCGCTCTCGCGGTTTTGCAGTGCCCGGGTGTGATGATGGAGGAGCAGTAGGTTAGTGGAGAGTTTGTCTTTCACAGCAAATTGTGTCCAAGCCCAATGGTGGCCCATTTCGTGGTTCTGGTGCCTGCTGTCTCACTATCCATGAGAAACCCAGCAATGTACCTTTTGCTTGACTAGGCCTCACAAACTGTGGCCAAGTATCGTTAATAAAGTCATCGATTCTATGTTTTTTAGTGAGACTATGCTCAGATTTAACTCTAGTCTTCACATCCTGAGTATAGGTAGGAGTTTCGTGTTATTCTCCTTAATGTGCCAAAAATATGTAGGACAATTTTTTAACATGAATGAAGTTTGCAACAATATCATTGCGGTTTTTTAAGCATGAACTACAATTGGTGTTCCAGATTGAATAATTTCAAATTTTTGAATCACATTGGAAGACTTAGAGAGTAACCAATTGGTAGGAAATTTCACTTGGACCCAACAGCTTTTCCTTCCTGGATTTGCATTATAAACATGTTCGTGGGTTAAATTTACGATTTCTTTGATACTTTGATTGTCTAATTGTATGAAATGAATTTTGTAATATGCGAGAATTAAAAAATTGAGTGAATATTGCATCTTTTATGAATATTTAGATTTTCTAATTCTCTGCTCCTTGTTATTGTGATTGGCAGCATTACTGTCTTCTACTTTGCCAAAGAAGAAGAAAAGTGTAGGTTTGTTCCATTATTTCCTGATGCATTTCAGCCAGTCAAAATACCCTTTCAGAAAGGAGTTGGCCAGACATTTTCCCAGCCTTCAGGAACTGGAATTGACCTAGGCTTCTTTGAGTTGGATGATCTTTCGAAGCCCTCACCTGGAGAAGATGTCTTTCCTCTTGTAATATGTGCTGAAACAAGTTTGAAAACACCCTTAGAAGATGAAACTCCGGGTGATTCCGTGCTAGATGCATCACCTCACATGCAAATAACTCAAGGTGTCTTAGAGAAAAGTAATGATGCTGGTCCTTTCCTGATAAAAGTAGTAAGGCAGATTTTGTGGATTGATGGTGTTCGATATGAGTTGAGAGAGTTATATGGAATAGCAAGCTCTTCTGCTGCTGATTTTGATGACAACGATCCTGGGAAGGAATGTGTCATATGCATGACTGAACCAAAGGATACAGCTGTCTTACCTTGTCGACATATGGTAAGATTTCATTTGAAATGTGCTTATATATGGAGTATATAATCAGCTTAGAGGAAGAAATGAAGGTTCTAGCTTTAGTATTGGTTCATGCAAATAATAGAAGTGATGGTTCACACAGATACATAGCCCTGGATAATAGCATAATTTGTATTTGCATGAGATCGCTTGTTGAAGTTAAGATATCATGGGGATAATATTAGTTATGGTTCATTCGGATTCGTAGCCCTGGAAACAAACTAGTATTTGCATGAGATTGGTAATGGAAAACCGAGCTCAAAGTTAGTTTTTCTAATAGGAACATGGGTGTTCTGTGGTCCTTATATTGTTTTAGTTTTTCTTTTCTTCCTCTCCTGCCTTCCCATCTTTTGTTTTCAAGGTTCTGATATGTCATGTGATTGGTCATGCATATAGTTTAAAATCGTAGATCAAATATCAGCACTTACATTTATACTGTGGGTTACAGGTAGTAGCAATAGCAAATTGTTTTTGTGTATTTTATTTTACACTTCAACTTAGTTTGGACTACTTTTACTAACTGATGAGCGCTTTTCAATTGTCAAACCCTGTTTTTTCTTAATCAGCGTAGCATGGTATTATTAGAGTATAGAAACATATCGTTACAACTCACTAGTTGTGATGAGTAGCCATCAACAGAAGATGAAGCATAATAACAGATTCCTATTGTACCCTTCCAAACTATTCACTTCCCCTGTTAAGTTATAGACCAACTTATTCTCAAACCCCATTGTTAGGACTTTTACAAGGTAAGAATGTCAAGTTGTACCAACATTCCGTCAATACTTAAATTCACATATTATACCCACTCCTACTGCATCACTTTACAGAATATATATTTTTTTATTCATTTTTCTCATATTACTTCTGTTTTGGTTTTCCAGTGTATGTGCAGTGAGTGTGCGAAAGCTCTGCGAATGCAATCCAATAAATGCCCTATATGCCGTCAGTCTATTGAGGAACTCATTGAAATCAAAATAAACAGTGGCAGTCAATGAGAATTTTTTTCTGATGCCAATAAATTCCTTTTAAGAAAATTCCCGCCCTTTTTACATGTTTGTTGTCAGTTAATATAGTATTTTTTTCATGTTGTAAATATTAATCAATAACCTGTTTATAGTTTGTGATGTGTTCGAGGAAAAATTTAGATCTTCAGTGATTGAATGTTTCCCTATATTGTACAGGTGATCATTTACTGTAGTTTGTCTCAATGGTGTTTAAGAGAGATCATTTGCCTAGTGTTATACTTGAACAGGGGATAAATAAAATGACATCTTGTTTGGTTATGTTGAAGGTCATAACTTATTTAACCATGTAGAGTGGATGTTTGAAACTTATTCCCGGTTTGATTTTATAAAGTGGGCTTGAAGATACTAGGATTTATGTTTGAAAGTTGTTAAATTGCCATTCACATTGTATTATTAGCTTTTGTGAGCTATTTATTATGTGTTGCAAGGTACCTTGGTTGGAGGGATAAGGTGGCACTGATGAAACAAAATGTCCCACACGGATGATCTTTATAATCTCATTCTGCTTTGTAGGACTTCTCTTATCTAGATCCACCTTCAGATCTCAATGATAATAAGTTTTTAGTTGCTATAAAAATCTTTCATTCTCTACTTTTTCTTATGATTTTGTCATTAATTTTGGTAAGAATAGTTGAGAAAATAATTTTTCTCGATTTGATAAAAAAAATATTAAAAATTGATGATGTTTGAATAACTTATTCTAAATCTTCATATTTTGGATTAATATCACTCTTTGACTTTCAGAAAATTGTCTTGAAGATAAACATTTCAGATAAAATGAGTTAACTATAAAATCTTTCATAACATCCTAGGTTAGAGGCCCTAGTTCAGCAGGTGAAGTGGTTATCAATTTCTAAGATTTTTTTATAGAAATGTGATTGAATACATGTTTGAAATTGTAAAGATATTAAATTTTGATAGTATGATATTTAAAATGTTGTTTTTGATATTGAAGAGATTTTTGAATTATATGAATTGTGAAATTTATAAAGTATATGTTTTCATATGAACTATGAAATGTGTATGAGATTGGGATCATATATTTGAGATTGTATAAATAGTGTCTCCTAAATTCTAATACTATTCTTTTATTTAATATTTACTTCCTTCAGCAGTTCCTCCTCTTAGTCCTTCTTTGCTTTCATAAGGTGCTCCTTCATTACCTTTACTATATCCTCTTTGTCTTCTTTTGTCTAGGACCATATTGATCTAATATTGAGCTTTTCTCTTACTTAGAGTTTGATAAATCAAACAATTAAAAATATTACTTGAAAAAGGTTAAAACAAAAGGTGAAGTAAAAAACTGTACCAATGCAACCTAAAGTGGTGCAAGGAGAGTGTTTGCATCCAATGCTTCCAACTCAACATTAGTGGAAACAAATGGTGATGTGAATTCCTTATGTGTCATTTTTTCTTTAAAGTCTTACATGTGGATACTTGTGTGAATGATTTCTTTTTCTAATGAGCTACTCAAATTGCTATGACTCAATATTAACATTTGAATTAGTTACTTAGTATTTAGCTCTTGATCTTAACTTAGTATCAACCTGAGATCCTGACGCAATATCACCAAAAATGATAAAAGCAGGAAAAAAAAAAAAAAGTCTTAATATGTGATGCATTAATGTTCTCCATTTGAGCAATCTCAACATTTTTTAGTTTAAACCTTATAAGGTTTCTTATAATTTAGGTTTCTTATAATTTTTTACATTATAATCATATTTAGACGCCTGTTTTATACGTTTATTTATTTATTTATTTATTTTTCTCTAATTTTTTTTGTTACGATCTTCACTATAATTTTTTTTAAGCAACTTCTTAGTCTTCTTGAACCGATCTTTTTATATTTATGGTAGCATCTAAATATCATTAATATACTTGTATAAAATGACATTTATAAGAGAAGAATTACACATATTACATTTAAAAACAAGAATCCTAAAATCATACCCAAATTAACGTTCAAAACTATTAATCCTAATTCAACCTCTTCATAACCATTAATAAAAAGAAAAACAAAATATAACAAAAATGACAAAAAAAATATTAACATCACTAATAAAAAGAAAAAAATTAAAACAAATTTTCATTATCGTGCTTCATCGCCTTTCTGTCATATCAATGATTTAACCATGTTGTTAAAACACAATAGGCATCCTTCAAAATCAATTCCATATCTAACTTTGCCATTTTGGTAAACATTAATTAGGATTACTATCATAGTGATGTATTTATTATCTTTTAAGTTCAACTATCCCCATTAATCCACCATTTGCTCTTTTTAGTCACTGTTTAAGATCATTAATAATAAGGATACACAAAAATATATTTACCTTTTATAGATTAAACTAATATGAAACTTTTTATAAGGATGTGTTTTTTAATTTTTATTTTCCACGACCCTAAAACATAATTTACCTCAATAATAATATACTTTTCAACAAATTGATCATGTACTAAAATACCAGGTGTTATTAATTTTATTTTTGAGTAAGACTTAAAATACTGCCTTTATATTTGATTATAATAATCAATATACATTTTGAGTAAACAATTTATTATAAATTGAATAATAAAAAATTATTTTCTTTCTTTCTTTTATTCTTTTATTATTACATTTTACTTTTATCCTTACTTCTTTAGTTCTGCGGCCTGCGCGAAACAGAGTTTTGAGAAACCGCATCGATCACTCTTGATCCGATTCCACCGTCATCGGATCTTTCTTCTGCCACCGTCTGTCGCAGCTCTTCGCCGTTGCCGGTAAATCTTTTCAACCATACAACCTCTTCTCTTTTTCTTCCTTCCTCAATTTCCGGATCTGTTACAACTGAATTAATTCTATCGAATCTCATCCATGCTGTGGTTCAGATGGATTGTGATTTTCACAGTTTTGTAACTATCTGAGCTTTCTGGAATTTTGAGTATCATATACATAAGTAGCTTATTCGTGCATGTAGGTGTAGGTAGGTTATGAATGAAGTGATGCTAAGAGTCTAAGATCTAGTGAAGCCTCATTCATAAGCGTCTAATTAGAAGCAATGTACTTGCAATCGAGAAATTGTTTATTTAAAATTAAGAAAAACAGAAAACACTTGCTTTTGGGGCTGTGTTGTTGTTAAAACAGGTTTGTACACTGCCGTATCGAATATTGGAATTTTCTGCGGAGTTCAATTTCTGTCTATTATTAGAGTAAAATAAAATTATCCGATCAACCAAGTAGAAATAATTGTTGCCAAGACTCTTAAAGGAATTATCGTAAAATTCAATAATTATTCTCTCTTTTTTTTTTATGTAATTCTTGAAATGCAAATGTCTAATATCTGATCAGAGTCGTGCTTGTTCAAGGTATCTTGCTTCCTTTGTTTGCACTGGAATCCTGAATGTTGATGACATTCTGAAGTGATGATGAGTGGAAGAGCTATCCAATAACATGGCATGAACTGTATATTCTTCTATACTCGAAGGTTAATCTAGGTTAAACGTTACAAGGATGTTTTCTTTGTTTTATGGACTATGGAAGTACCTGTTCAGCAAGATGGAGCTTCATGTACTCATTTTGGGCATTGATAAGGCTGGGAAAACGGTAAATCATCTTTCGAATGCCATATTTTTAGCAAATTTCTGAACTTTGTTATGCTGCTCTGAATTGCTGTATAACGCTTAAATTTAGACTTTGCTGGAGAAGATGAAGTCAGTATACTCAAATATTGAAGGCATTCCTCCTGATCGAATTATTCCAACCGTCGGATTGAATATTGGTCGCATTGAAGTGGCAAATAGTAAACTTGTGTTCTGGGACCTGGGAGGTCAGGTATGGAAATAAATATAGGCAAATTTATCTATTTTAGTCCTATAAATGTGTTTTTCAGATGATTTGTTGGTGCTGCCTAAGAGCTGATTGTTTAAAACTCTTCCACTCTAGAAGTTCAATACCTAAAATTATTACCATCTACATAGTTCCTGAAGTGTAATTTTCTTTTGCTTCTTTATATTTTTTTAAAATGTGATTAGTGAATGAACAAGATACCGTGGTGCTTTTCGAATTTTTCTCTGGGAATGCTATCTCTTCTAGTCTTGCTGGTGTAATAATTTTTTTGTAAATTTAATGTTCACTATTTTCATTCTTAGCAACTACTACTTCATTAAAGGCTATGTGTTAGAACCATGCAATTTGGACCATCAATTCTGTCCTCTCTTTGTCTAACACTTGAGTACATTTGTTGAATTTGGTAATGCTGAATAATATTTAGTAATTAATCTTATATGCAAGGACAACTGGTTCAGCTCTTCATTTTTATTTGTGAGCTTGTATGCCTAGGGGTGGGCAAATACATAAGATGAGTTGAACTATTGTAAAACTAAACTGAACATTAAAATGGTTCAACAAAGTTGAACTAAAGAGTAAAATTGTTTACATGAATTGAGCTAACTGCATTACAGTTTGAGTTAATTGAACCAAATTGATCGATTTTTATCTGTTTGAACTATTCTTAATAAACATCTTATCTTAAAACATATGTTCCTATTTTATAAGTTAAAATTAAATATATTATTGAGCAATTCAATTTTTTAAAATTAACTAAAAAGAAAATTCAAGTCAGTTTCCTTTCAAAACAATTCAGTTTTTTAATGCAATTCAGTTCAATATCAATTTAGTTCAGTCGAATGTTTTTAACAATCCTACGTATGCTATCGGGAATTGAATGTATCATTTCATGCAAAGCACGTACTTGACCCTTTTATACTGTTCTTTTCCTACTAATTTTATTCCCTTTTATATCATTGTTTGTGTGTTGATGGGGAGGGTGAGTGTATAAATATGTAATAAGATATGATTCCCTCTTGTCAGCCTGGTCTTCGCTCAATCTGGGAGAAATATTATGAAGAGGCACATGCTGTAATATTTGTGGTTGATGCTGCTTCTCCCTCACGATTTGAAGATGCAAAATCAGCTCTTGGTTAGTGATATTTGATTTTAGTGTTTGTTGATGACTACATAAAAACTTTAAGGTTCTGGCCTGCAATTGTGATAATACTGGATATGATGAAAACATGTGGTACACTGATGATTTTTAATAATTGGTTTTCCAGAAAAGGTTCTTCGGCATGAGGATCTTCAAGGAGCCCCTCTTTTGATATTAGCGAACAAGCAGGTGATTGTGGCTATTCTGTCATCCTATATTTATCTAGCATTTTGAAGCTCCCTGGTAACCTTCTTTTTTCTGACATGCAAGCCATCTTACCCTCTTAGGCTTAGTGGAAATTCACGGAGTAATATACCACTATTATATTCAATCTCATCCATCATTTGAGGTTTCACCATATTGTTTCCTGGTTCATTGTCAGTCTCCCTTTGTCCTTAGTGTAAATTCATGGAGTAATATAGCACGATTGTATTCTATCTCATCCATCATTTGAGGTTTCACCATATTGTTTCCTTGTTCATTGTCAGCCCCCCTTTGTCCTTAGTGGAAATTCATGGAGTAATATAGTACTATTGTATTCTATCTCATCCATCATTTGAGGTTTCACCATATTGTCTCCTCATTCATTATCATCCTCAACGTTGTCCTTTGATATGTGTGTCCATGATGGCTGCTTGCTTGACATTCTTTTGATTGCAGGATCTTCCTGAAGCAGTATCAGCTGAAGAACTTGCTCGATATCTGGATTTGAAGAAGTTGGATGAAAGAGTTTACATGTTTGAAGCTGTGTCAGCATATGATGGGCAAGTAGTTGCATCAACTTTCTAATGCATAATCTAAGACTATACATTGTCTTTTCAATAAAGATTCAGCATATGATGGCCAAGTAGTTGCCTCAACTTTCTAATGCATAATCTAAGACTATGCATTATCATTTCAATAAAGATGGAGATATCTCAAGTGTTCTTGGGCGTTGTCTTCAAAGTGAAAATAACTTTTAGGCATATACTGAAGCACATACACTTATCTTGTGTTTGGATCCTAATCCATATTGTTTAGATGATTGTCATATAGCAATTAGAACTTGCTTCTGTGTTCGTTTTAACTGAAGAGATTTTTCTTTTAAAATGTTGCAGGATGGGGATTAGGGAAAGTGCAGAATGGTTGGTGGAAGTGATGGAGAGAAGCAAGAGGACTGAAATGTTAAGAGCAAGGACAGGTGCAATGGGTCCAGGTCCCTAGAAGGGTCTTACGTTAAACTGAAGTGATTTCTCTATTCCTTTATATAGTTTTTGTTAATCCAAATTGGGTTTTACATGATTAAAGGTCATTGAGCTGAAAATGTAAAAGAATAATTCGATGTCATACTAGTCTGAGCCTTGAAATTTGATGCAATGGTTTAATTTGTAATACAGCTGTTTCATGCTAGGCTCAGTCTCCTTTATCTCTTACAGCAATTTTTCTTCTGACATGCCTTGTATGAGCAATCTATCGAGTGCTGGACTGCGCTGGAGGGTTTTCTACTTCTGCCTCCGTGCAAACTTTTGTCAACTCTATATTGTAATTTTTACGGTTCATATCTGAATGAATTTAATTTACTTTTCTATCTATAGCATTGTATAAACACTATTATGCCATATAGATCCAGGTAGTAATTTGGTATTCCAAAGATATAGTATGATAGGAATACTTAGGGTGTGGTCGTACTTCTTGGGAGAAGTGTGATTGGGGTGGATCTAGGTTTGATTTACTATGTGGAAATCAAGAAAATGCAGGAAAAAAAAAAACAAAAAAATTCTTAAGAATTGAATCCTCGTTGCATCAGCTAACAGAGTCCCGTCCAGAGGAGTTGGAAAGATATTAATTTTTTCATCACGAGAGGTCCTAAACTGACCTGTTGGCTGTGTAGTATTTTGTCAACTTTTAATTTGTATGAACAAAATTAAAGAGAAAAGAAATTGTTACTTTGGGAGTAAAAGTAGAGTTATTCTGACTGAAATTTAAACATGGACTAAGAATGAATCCGGAGTCTGCATGTAGTTATTGGAGAAACAAGTTATCTAGCCGAACCAGAAACCATTTTTGCTTGCTATTAACACCACTAAAGATCAGTTCTTTTGGTAGTTCTGTTACCTACGTGTATTCTCCCGCCAAAAATGACGGTATAGAACACATTTGTACTCAAGTCTCAAAATTAAACCCCGTTACTGGTGTAACATAACCAATACTCAACTAAGAAAATGAGTCTGTTTTCTGGAATCTGAATCCCAGTGTCAATCTCATACCTTCAGTCAGTATGGGTATTGGATCTGGAAGAATTTTTCGATAAATTTCTAAAAAAAAAGAAAAGTTAAAATTAGTTTTTTACAAGTTAAAATTAGGTTATGCCTAAGTTAATTTATAAAAAAGTTGTTATATAATTCATAATTTATAATTTATAAATAAATAATATTTAATTTATGAAAATGTTAAATTTATTTGTGTTTTATAAAAAAAAATCGTCAATTGAAAGTCTTAAAAAAATAGTATTGTTTGCTTTTTAGGTTGTTGGATGAGTTTTACATTGACTTTTGGTAAATCAATGAATTTATTTGGAGAAGGATGACGTCCTAAGTTGACAATATATCATTCACCATTCAACATTTGTTAGGATACATGTCTACTATTTACTTAAACACTCCTCTCCTCCTGATCTTAGCACATTTAGTTAGTTTAATAGAAGAAGGAACAAGATTATCTAGTTGAATAGGATACATTCAATAACCAAATGAAATTCTTACAATTTCATGAATTCTATTAAATTTGAACAAATGGTAAAGTATTTTATAGATAATGGGCTAATTTGTTTAAAATTAAAAACAAGTATTTTTAAAATGAGAAATTTAAAAAATTACTTTTTTAAGAAGTAAATAAGATTTTCTTATTAAAATAAGCTGAAAACTGTTTGTTTTTAAAATAAACAAATAAGGCAGACAGATAAAAAAAGAGAGTAGAAATCTACTTATTTTGTCAAAAAAAACACCTTTTAAGAAAATAAGCACAACACATAGATCCAAAACTGATAGCAGTGATGTTAAATTGTACTTGATAACCTTCAAAATCAATATTCCAGGCTATATTAAACACGATTCAGGTAATTTAGGACCTTTGATCGCAGTGGAAAGAAACCTGACCCCATTTGGGTCAATCCATACGTAACATGAAGCTTTAGACAGGTAGAAATAGATCTCTTACTTTTCTTAAAAAAATAAATTTTGATAATTGAAACCATCATTTGACAATTATTAAATTTGTCATCTCATTCTATGTTTAGATAGGATTGTATATATATATATATATATATATATATATATATATATATATATATATATCATTGTTTCCTGTTTACTTATCACAGATCCTGTTTCAAAGATTTCGGCAAAGACAATCAATGCCTAAACATAAATCATTTGTCGAAGTTGGCATGCCAAAGGCAGGAGGACACTGCGGATAAAGATAGGAGTAAATATTTTGAAACCAAATGAATTAAGTTTGAGTCTTGGATGTCCGTTGAACTTTACTGTAAAACATTGTCCAAGAGGACAAAAGTACCTTCTCTGCATATGTAGTTGCTTGCAGAGTCAAGGATTAAAAATCAAAACAAAATGGCAAAACTAATTTCAAAATCTAACACGTTTTCAGTACGCTGGCTAATAATTAAACATGATCATGGACTATTTCATTCTGCCATTAATAACACCCAACAAAGGAAAGCAAGCAGTGAAAATTTTATTTCCTAACCATGAAAAATAAAAGTAGTGAGACAATAGCAAGAATTACATTAAAATTCAGCAGAAATCTGGCCTAGTTCGCTTGAGAACAGAAATGCAACCTCTCTGATGATCCCTTAAGATCTTGATCTCAGAAGAGTCCCTCAAATCCTCTAGGCTAATGTACTGCTGTTTGACCATCCTGAAGGAATCGCCTCCTTTGTCATGAATCCAAACATAAGGGTGACTAGTTTCATCATAGTAATAAAGCAAGCTCTTCAATAACCCACCATCATTGCCATTCTTACCAGGCATATATGCCTTGTATATGCGTTTACTTTTCAGCCTCTTACAAGACCCCGGCTTCAAAGTGTGAGCCTTCTTAAGTATTGATCCTACTCTTATCTGCAGCTCCACTGGTCCATCACTCAAGTTCCAAATCCTTGTCCCTAACCCATAGCCTTGAGTGTGGCCATAGCAGCTATCGAAGAAACCTCCAAGACAAAGAAGACTTAAACCTCTCATTTTCCCCATGAGAGTTTCCAACTTCTTCTTAGTCATCTTAAGCTTCCAACCAAGAAACAACAAACGTTTTTGTGCTATAGGCTTCATTTATATGTATATGACACGCAAAAAATAGTTCATTTGTAACCTTTTCTCAAGAGTAAACAAACAGTATAGTATATCTAATGAGAATCTAATTTGTGTAGACTTTAGGCCTATATATATATATTTAAGAGTGATATGATAATATCAATATGATAAATTTAATAAGATAAATTTAATAACCTCCTTAGTATAGATTGTAATATTATTTTAAAAAATAAATTTTAAATTTAACTCAATTTTATTAATCCAATTTATAAGATAAATTTTGGATCAAAGTGAAATCTTTAACATTTATCTTAATATCTTTAGCAGATACTAAGTTTGAGTTCATTTGCAATTTAAGAGAAAATAAAGAAAAATTACAGTCATTTAATCATAAATATACTTGGCAAGTGTTTTCTGCGGTTGTGATCATAGAATAACACAAGTGATTATGTTGAGACGTACACTTTTGAACCCTCAAGATGATAGAATATTGCTTATCCCCTCCATGAAGAAAATGGTAGGGTCCAACAAACCCCCAAATTCAACGCAAGAAGACAGTGGGAAAGTTTACTTGCACTGACAAAAATTTAAAAAATTCCTAGAAAATGGATTTTCCTTTGATTCTTGGGGTAGGAAAAAGAGGGTATTGCCAAACATACAAGGCATTCGCAGATTCATGATGAAGCAGCATATGATATTGCATCACCTTTTATAATGGGTGTCCTTTATTTTAGTTGAGCTTCTAGACAAATAACCTACCCTTCTAAATTGTTTGGACTAGACGTCTTATAGTCATTGGAACATGTGACATGGAAAACCAAAGATGAGTTATTTGGGACAAAACTTATAGATAGTGGCTTTTCTGACAAAATATATAGATGATGTGTATGATAATTTCTTATTTAGGGTGAAAAAATACTCATTTTATATTAACAAAGAGATAGAAACTAAAATGAAGGTATTAGATTTGAGTTTTACGTAATATTATAAATCTGATTTATAAGGTAATTTGCAATGTAGGACAAATGTTACTGTCATGTAACACAAGCATGATATACTTAGAGATCTATTTAAATTTTAATTTAATATATACTTACAAAAAACTTAATTTCCCACTAGTTCAATTGCAGAATTTATATCAGAAGCCAAAGGGTACGACAAAGGGTTCGTTTGTCTTGCTCGTCTTTCTTTTCCGTCTTTATAATAGTTCTGTTTTCTGTTTTTACTAGTGTTGTCATTCATCCTTTGGAATTTTTTGAATCTTATATTCCGTTAGGCTCGTGATTTGTTTTTTAATTAATTTCAATAAAAAAATAAAGTATCATTAAGTGATGTTTACATCAGTTAACAAACCTGATATATCATATAATCACTGACATAGTAAAACACAATATATGATAAAAAAAAATAGTAACAAAAAGTTATATAATTTTTTTTTTACACAGGATATTAGAATGAGAATACAGCCCCTGAATAAAAATGTCTTGATTAAGTTTTAAGTTTTACCTAATTTTGAGTTATTTTTTTATTGAGTTTTTTTAAATTATTTAGTATATTAATTTTATATTTTGCTATTGAATTATTATTATTTAATTTGTTAACTGATGGATGACGTAATTATTATTTTACTTATTTGTCTTTACAACATATTAAAAAAATTTATAGTTAATATATCACGATAAGTATTTTTTATTATTTTTATTAAAAAGTGTTTAAATAATAACAAACTAATATCTTTTAAACAAAAATAATAAAAGTTATTTGTCATTTTTCATTCATCATATTATCATTTTATACTAATTATAGTTATATATTTTTTTACTGTTGAAAACAAGTAAACAAATAGAATAAAATAATATAACAACACAATCACCTCATTCAACTAATAACAAAAATAAATGTAAAATCAATAAAAAATATAAAATTTTTAATATTTAATAGAATAAATTAATTTAATATGGACTGAATTAAAGTACAGAATTTTTTAAATATTTGAAACTTAACTAAGTGTAAATATTTCAACATATTTATACGCTCTCTTCTCATCATTTATATCTTATAATGTGTTTAACTTATTATGGATTACTACACTAAAACCTATATTATAACATATGCTTGGTATTTCTCATTCAATATTATTTATTTTATATTTTTATTTATCAAAAGTAAAATTATGTCACTTTAATGAATTAGTTTATCTATTTCATTTTTTACAATTTTTTACTTTATTATGCAAAATTCTATATTTTTAAATTTTGTATTTATTTTATTTTCTATAATATCTCCCCGTTTAATAAGTGAAGAATTAGTTCGGAAATACACTAAATAAGTAGGATTCTTTTAACAATGTAATTTTTGTACACAAGAATATTAGGATCAAACACAAAATCGCAAAGGGATTTGATTCCTTTCTACTTGAAGTGAATTACATATATTTTCTCTTGAACTTTAAAGATTTGTTCTTAAATAATTTTCAAAACAAATATATAATTAGATTTTTTTTTTTCTGTAAGTGTTGTTAACTAATCTTTTAAAATTTCATTTGACACTAATCTATTTTGTTCCAAAGATAAGTGTCAAATATTGTTTCCACCAAGAATTAAATTTAAAGAGTGTCAGATCGATTGAACCTTAAACTCAGAACATTAGTGACTTTGAACTTTCTATTTCCTTGGACCATTTCAACAGCAATTAAGGACAGCATGTGAGAGTGAACAGCGGCAGCACTATATACTTAGTTGACGACTCTGACATGTGACTTTCCCACAGTACATTATACTATTACAGTAAATAAAAATTTAGATTATACCTCAAAAGTTTATTTATAAAATGATAAAAAAATAAAAAATAAATATCCAGAGAAGAAGCAATCAACTTTGCTTCACCTATTTTCCTTCTTAATACTATAAAACTTTGCTTCACAGACTCTCCAATCACTTAGGAACCGTTGATATTGACAACAACCATCTTTTGCCTTAAAAACAAATAAATACACTACATAAAAGTAACGTATTTCCAAAACAAACGTGGAAGTTTAAACCAATTTTTCATAAGATTTCATTTGCTTTTGGGATTAAAAAAATTACAAGGAACTTGTGTATCTGAAAATTTATAATTTATCGATAGTCAAATGAGTACAACGCAATCTAAATAATTGGGAGTAAAATATAACGTGAAAATGAAAGTATAATAGGATATAGAGAATGAGGAATGGTTCATAGCATTAACTTATGTGGTGTTAAGACAGATATGCAGTCAATAATGTGATAATAATGGTTGCAGGATTAAACACTATATTTCTAAATTTGACTTTGTACAAATCGCGAATAAATAGAAGCAGGCAGCTACCTCTAAGCTTTAATTAAAAAAGCATATAGCCTTTAGAGGAAGGATGGAAAAAGAATTTACACAAAAAGGAATTTACTTTTCATGACTATCTTCAGCAGAATCTATCTTAATTATGAGAGGTTGGTTGAGATTTGGAGATGGTTCGGCAACAATCGGCAACTCAGGCGATGAAGTATCATCAATATCTTCATTTTCAGCCAAGGCTTTATCTAATGCAGACTTGGCAACTTTAGTGACACATATCATCAAAATCACTGCACATAACCCAAAATAACAGAGGTTATCAGAAAATCAGAAAATAAATTTAAATATTTTTCTCATTCAATACAATTATTGCAGCATCAAATGATTTGCAATGTCCAATCATACGTATCCTAGCAATTCGATTATTCAACCTTCTCTAGTCTTCTTCCCTGATCAAGAATTTACGTCATCATTATCTACAATTAACTGTAGTATAAATCGTTTGATTTGAAAACTGTTATAAACAGTTACTTATACTTAGTGCAACAAATTGTGATTTAATTCAAAGATGCCCAGCATGCAAATTAGTATAAATAAATAAATAATAATAATAATAATAATAATAATAATAATAATACTTGAAGTGGAAAATTTTACTCAGAACAGAACTGACATCACTCATGAAGAATAGTTAAACCCAAAACAATTCAGTATATAAAATCATGACAATGTAAGATTGCCTAGTTATATATTTTTGTAATATGAGATAGGCAAATATATTACTTCCCCGATTACTCTATTAAGGTCATTTTCTTCCCCCCACACGCAATGAAGAGACCCAGGAAACAGACCATGTGGGTGTCTCAACTAACCAGTTACTACCTGGCAGCCACTACACTGGTGGCAGACAAAGCTGGCCAGCCTTCCCATTCAAAGAATATACGACCAACTCAAGAGAAAAGAGAAACTTTGTAAGAAGCCACAGGGAGTAGGCTAGTAGAAATTTCTTCTAAAAGACCAGAGGCTACCAATATTTTGTTAGTGAAGTTTGAAGGCTGAAATTATTCTATTGCTGTAAATGCTGGTGATAATTTTCATGTTTTGCCAATTGCAGATGAAAAATGCAACATGGACATGTTATGTCAAGTTGGAAGATGCAATTGAAACATGGCACCAGCAACTACTAACTTTGTACTCTATATTAATCAGACCTTCATAATTTATACATCATCTGACAGACCTACTCACTGCTAGCAAATAATATCCAATATGTTTTTTATATATACACTATACTTGTGGAATGAAACTTACCAGATATCACAAGACCAAGAATGATAAAAGCCTGCATCCACATCAGAAAGAAATATATATTATCTATAACAATTAATAAAGAAGATTCATTCCTATAACTGTTTTTTTACATATTTTCTTACTATTTTGCCCTTAAAATTTTGCTTTTCCATTTTCCTTCAATGTATCAAATTATTAATATTTTGACTAGAAAAGAATGTAACCACATGTGAATGTGACTTACCGGTAAATAACAATTATTTTCTTTGTTTACAAAGTTGTTTTTTTAAAATAATAATAATAATAATAATAAATAAAGAATGAAAATAGGAAATTAACTCTATAGAGAGAATAAAAGGAAGTTAGGAAAAACATGTAATTACTGAATAAAAATTAAGATAAAAGTGTCTAAACAAATAAAAACTAAAATAACATATTTCTGCTATTGTTTTTTATTATTATAAAAAAAGGGTGGACATTCAGGCATGGCCATGCCTGTATTAAAATTATAATAGATAAATAACATATTTCATCCACTCAAGAAAATTGAAATATTGTACTTGTACCATCCAAGGCATTTTAAGTATTCCTCAAGGTAAGCGATAAAATAAATCTAACAAGTGTACTCCTGTTAATATAAGTAATAGAGGATAGCATCTCTTACCCAACGAGTCTTTGAGAACTCGCCCCAACCATGTGTCACATCAGAAAGATCTTTTAGAGTAGTTCCAACATATACCAGTGCCAATGTTATTGGCTGCAACAGCAACATTATCAGGAATTAACATCGAAATTGGCATGCTATCTAGTGAACTATAAGAACCCATAGTGATTTCTAACACAAGTCCAAAATTGGAACAGATATATACTGCATTCATAACAGATGCAAATTCATAACAATAATGACAGCAAGGACTCCAGGAAACTTAGCTCAAAATTACTAACCAAGTTAAACTAATCACCAATAGGTTTTCAAATAACTGAAACAAGTGTACTGACAAACTACATGCTTTATAATATATGCATAAGACAACGGGTAGAACCACAATCATACATTTACAAAAATCATTTTACTGATATGCACCTGCGTAGTCAGCACTAAAGATTAGAAAGATGTGATTGTGTTTTCATAATTCAAGTCATTTGACTATATAAGAAAAGGCTTCATTAAGTAGGGTTTGGACTTTTGACTTTGGATTGCGTGATTTAGCTTCAAAAGTTTATGCACCTTTTAATTGTTAGAACTGTATTATTATGAACAAGATGTATAGTATGCTATTATTAACATTGGGTTACTACTCTTGCAGTACTATATTTGGAAAGTTAGTCTTTAACTCTTATTTCAATTCATTATTTGACAATCATGTTATGCTCATCTTTGAAGAATTCTGTTTCTTAGTTGGCACTATGGACAATAGAAAAGACAGACCCTTTTTCATCTTCATCTGGGTATGAAAATGAAACAAAAAGAAACAATTCTGACTGCTAAAGATTTCATTTGATCCTCATTAAGTCTGTGCATCTTTTTATTAGAAAACTTAGGAAAATTTTTAATTTACAGCAATGGAGAGCCGTTAGTGGAAGAAATTATAAAATTAAACAATTTTGAAAATCACAACACAATAGAAATTTCTTACTATACTAACTCAACATATAATTATGGGCAAAGAACATACCATCATTCCTAACCAGGAAGCCAGCATGTATTCCCCTACCGAAACAGGAGTCACCGACAAGAGATAATTTAACATGTTAAACGGTAGAAGTGGAACAAGCCGAAGCAGCAATACAATCTGTACAGACAGTTCAGGAAGTCAGATATAAACAAAACAGAAAGGAACACCAAATCACATGTGCAAACAAAACTGAGCATAGAAATATCACAATAATAAACTTCTAGCAATAACCAAAAACTGCCACAAACACACCATCGGTAAATTAACAGGGATAGATAGTTATATAAATACTTAAGAGAAGACAGTCTCTTATCAAATAGCAAACAGTCTAAAGCACAAGGTACCAAGAGACAAGACAAAGGTTGGTTCATGTTGCTTTAAATAAATGTTATTGTTTTCCTCCAAAAGGATCTTTTCACTGATACATCATTTAAAAACAAGATTAATAACATGAGTAATATAATTAAAACAAGGAATGGAGTACTATTATGTGCATAACTAGAAGGTGAGTGCACTGAGCACACTGAACACTGCACATTAGCTGTTGCGTTGCCACTAAAGAAGAGACAACCACCTTAAAGATGATCTTGGTTTAATGAACTTGTTAACATTAACCAACATACCGAGATGACCTAACATTAGAAAGCACACACGCTCATTTTAACAAGTAATCATCGAAGTGTATGATAGTATTTGATGTATCAATCCACAAAGCTGATCCCGCTTAGTGCGAGGTTTAGTACTTACTAATTTTTAGAATTAACACGTAATCAAACACTATTCTACTTCAATACCTCAAAATTACTGATATTTTAAAGTATTCATATTTCATAACTTCATGACCCACTCACTTCACCAAGAGTTGAGAGTTTGGACATAAGAAACCAAGAAAAAAAGGTTTAAAAGACTAGAGTAATATTAGAAAGTTTAACAAAAGAATCAAGATTTTCACACCAGTATTAAAAATATGAAGTCTACAAACCTTAAAGCCTGATCTTCGAATCGCGATTGCCACTGATCTGAATTGTGGATAATCCTTCAACCTAGAAACAACAAATGATCTCCCAATCTGACCAAATCGACAAAGAAATGGGTAAGTAACCTCCGGATAGAGATAATTATTCCACGATATGGAAACACAGATTGAAATGAACCTAAATGAAATGCTAATGACACTGCAGAAAACATGTATATATGAAGACAAGCGCCTTGCATTAATAAAGAAAAATCTAGCATAAATCAACTGTTGAGTAGCAAGTAGTGGACAAAAATAATTGTTCTTTGACAACTAATTATAAATGTAAAACTTGAAAAACTTACTGTTCTGCCAAGAAGAAATGCAGCTGCAGCACCAATAGTTGCACCTATAGAATCAGCAACAAAGCCCACTGGAAGCCCAAAAAGATAACCACCGCCAAGCTGAAAAAAAAAGGCATATTAGGTAATGTGTGTCAACAAATTTAATTTCGGATTTGATTTTCCAATCAAATTATCTTCTGTAGCAGGTATTGTAATGGAGATCTAAAATAAGACTATTTAATACAGAAGAAATATGAGAGAAAATTGACAGGAGAGAGGAAACGATGTACGTTTGGTAGTAGATAAATAAAAAGTATGGGTCCCACATTTTTGTTACTTCTCTCCTCTCCTCTCTTTTTTCTATTTCTGTTTTAAACTTCTTCATTTCTCATAAACCAAACCCCTCTATTTCTCACTTATTTCCATTCACTTTACTTCTCTCTTCTTTATTTCCATTCACTTTATTTCTCTCTTCTTTATTTCCATCTGCTCTATGTTTCACCTTTTTTCCTTCCTAGTTCCTACCAAACATACTTTAAAATCATGAAATGGAAGAGGGGAGAAAACAAAGATTATACACCAAAACATCATTAGCAAGAAAAAAAAAACAAAAGGCTTATATACAAAATGACAGGTGCAAGTCCTTGCCAATTATTGACGCATGCTTCCTTTACGCTGAACAGAGCCTTTCCAACCAACGAGCATATAGATATATCAGACATTCACCACACAGTTAAAAGCTGATATAACCTTTTTCAAAGAGTTATACAGGTGACATTAGGCATGGCAAATTTTTCACTACATTCAGGAATCCTTGCATGGACTGCCACATTGGCTAAGAATGGCCAGATAGTTCTTATAAGACTTCTAAAATCCTTCCACCTTTAAGCTAGCTTTGGGAGTAAGCTGGGCCTGGCCACTGTTTATATGGCATTTAAGCTTACCCAATCTTAATGTAGGGCCCACCCGCAGATGTTCATCTGTGCAAACTTCACAAACCAAATGTCAAGTCCCAAAGTACGAGAGGAGGATCAAGGGGGTCAGATTCCTGGGTGGGACAAATTCGGTGTGCAAGGGAAATCTGTAAACTAAGCAATCGTATACCCTTGAGTTAGCTTTTGCCAGTTAGTCTCAATACATTTCTAACAGGCCTATTCTAGGATGTTTTCATGCGGAGAATTGAGACAGGTCTAAGAATCGCCTTAAGGCAGATTTGGGACAAGGATGCGCCACAAATTTCCTACCACTAAGAAATTACAAAACTATACTTTCCACATTTATTTGTAAGTGCCATATTAGTCTTTTACTTATTATTTATTATTATTACTAATTATATTTGCTAACACAGTCATTTTTAAAAGTAGCACCTTAGGAAGTCTACCCAAGATCGTCTTAAAAATACATCCAACTTATTTAGTTTGCTAACTTACTCCTTTAAAAAGTGAGTTTACCTAAACAATAACTTTGATTTTCTTAAAATAAATCCAATCTGTAGCTTGGTAACTTATTCTTTCTTAAACGATTACGTTAGCAAATTGCATTATTTTTAATAATGCAAACCAAACATATCCTAACTTAACCCTAACTCACATTCATCAACACTATCTTTCCCAAAAGACCTCCCCGTCCTTTCTTCTGTTCTTCAAACCCTAAATCCCTTCTCCCTATATACTGTTGTCTTCTTCCAGTTGCTGTGCTACAATTAATGCTCAACCTGTATCACATATTGATATTCCCTCTCCCTTCCAGACCACTCTCAATAGAATCATCTATCACTGTCTTTCATTTCTGTCCAGCATAGCAGCTCTATTACTCAGTTCCCATTCTACTCCTCAAGTTTCCTCTATATTAGCACCACAAGATTGCAGCAAATAACTATTGGAACAGATAAAGCATACATTTGATTCCATGTTGAAATGGAGCTCAATGTATTGAGCTACATTATTCATTATTCATTATTTTAACAGATACTACTTTGAATATATTTCTAGAAACAACAACCTATCCGCTTATGAGGGTGCTGTGGACACCTACCCATCACAACCCCACCAAGTGGGAGTCTTTGCACAGTGGGTTACCGTTCTCTACTCGTTTGAATCAATTGATATTTAGAATTGTCTTCGTTGCATTTAAGGATAGATAATATCTTTTGTCAGGAACATCTCCTATTTCATTCTGATTTTTTTAGACAATTATATTCTTTGGGAAGTAAGAGCTTTGAAGTGCTGCCTTCATAAGTAATGGACACCGTTCACCTACTGTCTAATTTAACAAAATGTTGGTTCGGACACACCAGAAACTGCTTGGAATTCAGGCAACGCCCTGATATAAAAAATCTCTTGCGATTTAATATATATATATATATATATATATATATATATATATATATAAATCCTTTTAATTCCTAATGACACTGGCTGGCAAGATTCATTATTACCATGTAGAAAAAATAAAAAAAAGTTTTGCAAGAAGAGGGAGGGTAGGAACGGCTCTTACAGTGAGCACGGAAGCTGGAACTGCCAAGACAGTCAAAGGAATGTAAGCAACAGCCCTGAAAATCATCAAAGAAATTGGGATATTAGAATATTGGGTGAGAGGAAAATAATAATTCAGGGATAAAGAAAAGAAAAAGAAGGCCGTACAGCACGAGTGGGCCCCAGGGCCCAAGATCGTGATCGACCCATAATAAGAAGTCCTTCATCATCTTCTCGATCGGCAGAGTGAAGCAGGCGGCGATGACGGCGGCAAGGAGGAGGAGGAGGATGGTGATCCTGAGGGCGGAAGCCCAGGAGAAAGACATGGTTAAGCGGCGACGCCAAGGCCTGCACTCCTCCTCCTCGTCTTGCAAATCAGGGGAAGCTTGCTTCGAGGAAGACCGAGCCCTCAATCCCACGAGATTTGCCAGATTTATTCGATTGATTTTCTCTTTCTCTCTTCCCAACTTTAGACCATCAAACGCTCCGATTCACATTCACCTTTCTTTCTTTCGGCAATCCTATTATTGTATCTTCTTTCCGAGGAATAGAAACGGTTGTTGGCAACAAGGAAAGAAAGGGTGGTGCTGAGGTGAATATCGGAAAATGTTGTTGGCTGGGTACTTTCGTAAATTCTCACACACCCATGCGTTTATTCTACTACTTCTCCCGCTGCCATGCGTCTAAGCTTTATAGCCATTGCCATAACCGACACCCTCCTTTTTATTTATTTTCAGACTTACTCAATTTATGTATCATCTAAGCTATCTTAAATAAAAACAAATCCATCAAAATTTAAGAGAATGAGTATAAGTGATGTCTTTTGTATTAATATTAGCACAAAGTGTAGTTTTAAAAGATACTAGTGACTTTAAATAATGTGGGTACATTTGGGTGATTTTTTTATAAATACTTATGGAAAAAATATTTTTTCAGAAATAAAAGTTAGTTTCTAAATTAATTAAAAATTATCTTTTAAATTAACTTAGAACAAATTTATAACACAGCTTATAAATAAATTAATTTTAGTTTATTAAAAAATTATCTTCTCTTTATATTTTTTTTTTAAGTTTTCATGACAATTAAATAAAAATTATTTGTTAAGTGGGTCTCCTGATGAAATAATTGAGAACAAGTAAAAATGTGAATAAATACGGGCTGTTCCCTGTTAAAATTGATATATACCTGAATTGCCCCTGACCTTTCTTCCTTGAAGTTAGGGTCTTGGCTTGGACAGTTGGTTAATTTTGATTTAAGCATTAAAAGTTATACTTACACGCATAGTCATTATACAAATTTAACTTAATCAATTGTGTTACATACATAATCATAATTAATTAGAGTAATTTTTATAATTATTTTTTAAGTTTTTTGTGTACTAATATTGGATATTGCTCCATAATATAATGGATTATACCAAACACATAATCAATCACATTACATGTTTCTTCTATATTAACCTGTCTGCCCACTGTTTGTTCTCATTGTGTAATCAATTATAGTAATTAATAATTAATTATAATAATATATTACTAAAAAATACTCTAATGATACACAGGGTTATTAGATGATTTAAATAAAATGTTATTATTTTTCTCTTATTTTTTTCACCAAAATAACTCATCAATTATAGTTATGATATATTTTAAACATATTTTCTTTCTCTCCTTTTTATTCGACTTACTTTTTAAAAAATCTGAAAAAATTACAATTTTTACTCACTATTTATATTATATTTATTGTTTAAAAACAATGTTTTAATTTCTCAATAGTTTTACTTTATTATTTAGTCGACTTAGATATTATATTAAAAATCTAAATTAAATAGGATTTTAAGGATGTATGTGCCTGAGAAAGTCATGATTTTAAGATTTTTAAATTGATTTTCTAGAATAAAATAGGATAAATTAAATAACTAGTTTGTTCAACCAGTTAAGAGTAGGGTCGTTACATTATTTCTAATTAATGCAAATTAAATATTTTCACTTAATTATTGGTCATATTTTTATTTTTCTATCTTATTTATTAATTTTATCATCACACATTTAACAACTTACACATCATTATTTATTTAACATTGTTTATTAATTAAATTTTTCATTTTTTAATTTACGATGGATAATTACTAAAGTATTTTACATCAAAATATTTTTAATTGATAACAAATAAACCTTGATTAAAAATGGTCAAAATAATACCAAATTTGTGCAATTCATATAATTTTGTCCTGTAATAATATGCACAGAGTCCAAATATAGGTCCAGCTATATCTTAAAAGCCGCATTCCTCCTTTTCTTTTATAATATTATCCTCTACCTCCATAATGAAAAAACGAAAATGTTTTTAGGAGGAAATTTTTAAAGCATTATCCTCCAACTCACCCTTTTGATTTTTGGACTCTCCAATCAGAATGATATTGTTTTTTCTTTTATTTTCGGACTAGCGTAATTTAGAATCCCTCTACCCCACCTATTGACTTCTAAACTATTTCACAATGGTATTTTTTTTTTTTTTTCAGATTGGTTTAATCTGATGAAATATATGTTTTGTTTTTTTACTGACCCAGAACTAATAATGACTTCCAATGGAAATTGAATTCGAAATATATATTTTTCTAGATTCTTTTCTTTTACTTTTACGAAATCCTTTTTAGTATTTTCACAAAAGTTATAGAAAATATATATGGAGGTGTATGATGATATGGTTGAGGTGCAAGATGATATTATTAAGGTATGGGGAGAATGCTTCTATCTTAAATCCTAAGGTTGGCCAAGGAATATCATTCAACTAAGACCTCATGTGTAACCATAACTAAACCACATTCTTAAAATGTAAATAATTAGTATTACAAATGGTTACTTCTGTTTTATTAAAAAAACATAATAAATAATGTGTTTAGGATTTAATGACTAAACACTATTAGTAAAAAATACTTTCACATGTCAACTAATTGAATATCCCCAATATGTTAATACAATTATGGGTTTTTTTTTATTCTATAATTTTTGTAAGTTTTTGATATTTTATAAAATTCTAATTATAGTCTTTGACAATTATAATTAATATATCTTGTCTTTTACACATATGTTAACACTTTAATATATTAACATAAGATTAAACTGTTTAATTTTTTTTAAAAAAGTGAAGGACCAAATTTACAATTAAAATTTTATAGAAACAAAATTTAAACATTCAAAAAAAATTACAGAGACCAAAAGTGGATTTAAGCTAATACTTTGTAAAAGTCAACAATTGTAAGAGTTAGAGATAAAAAAATGATAAAACGACAGGAATAGTGACTAAGAAAATTAGGTAACCAAGTAAAGCCAAAACGAGTGTAGTTGTATGCGTTTGAAAATAAATATTTTGAAAAGTTATATTTTGTAATTCTCCCTTTACCTATAGGAATAAATATAGACTAAACATCATATCGAAGTGGTTAAAGTCTAGTGAATGACTTGGTGGTATGGTTTTAAAAATATATTTTGATAACAAACTCGTTTTTAAAACAAATTTTGGCTTTAGAATTTCATTAAAACTAGTTTTTAATTAACAACAGTTTTAAATCTATTTTTTGTTTGCAAAATTCATTTTTAAAACTTATTTTAAATTAATGTGGACCATTTTCAAATTACGTTTTCTTTGCTGTAAAAAAAATATTTTGCTGTAAAAATTATTTCCCTACAAAACTCATTAAAACTTATTTTGTTGTAAGAAAAAGTTGTTTTTAAAATCCGATTTACAGATTTGGTTTTAAATTGAATTGAACTGTTTCTATACAAAATCAAACCATGAACACCTTATAAGAGTAGACTCATAATTTTATCCCTTAAAACTGAGACCATGTGGAAAAAGAAAACATATATAACTTTGCAGCTCAAATCATGTTTCCTTATTGCTTAAACTCCTTAGAGGTTGAGTTTTTCTTCTTTCTTTTTTTAATTTTTACTTGTTTGGTGGCAAATGCCAATTGTCATAATTTCTTGAAAAGTGTTGTCCACTCCAATCGCAGGACATGTACACCAAGAATCTAATCAAGTAGATGAAATTCTTACCAGAAGGTAGAATAAACTGAGGTTTGGATTTGAAGTTTCACCTGTTATCAATTTTCAATCTCATCATTTTATATTGGTAGTTTAAGAAAATTAGAAAGCAATGGAAAGCTTAACCAGGTTCTATTTTAACACAATTTTCTGTCAACAGGAAAAGGTGCAAAACCTTCTTATATTCAATTCAGGTAACTAACCACAACCATGCTTATATGCATGCAACTCATAACACAATTGCTTAGTAACTATGTTTGTTGCTCACATGTACTCAAATATAAGAGATTTACAAATCAAGCATATCCTATAAAATTTGCTTTTTATTATCCATAGAAAATGTGTTTTGAGGATATAAATCCTCTGCCAATCTACAAATGGAGTTCATGAATACACAACTCAGTGCTTATAAATCAATGAACAAAAGAATGCTTAATATAATTTTATACTGGAGGGTACCTCAATAATCTTTTCTTTCTCCAAGCACTTGCTATGATATTGCTCTCTATAAGAAATGCCTACATTTCCAACCATATCCACTTTGTAGGAAATTTTACACTGTTGCAATTGCCCTTCTCTTCCAACTGAATCTCCCAGATTACCTTGCACATAATGCATTGAGCAGAACATGAGCTAACATGAGATCCACAAAATACTGATGACCAATTTGGCCATCACGCCACTTCATCTTTGCAGGAGCTCTTCCATAGTGAACACCATCGTTACACCGGTTATCAAAATGCCATGGAAATGTCATATCAAAGTCATCAATCACCCCAGTGATGATGCCAGCTTTCCTCAGTTTCTCTATCAGCACTCCATTGAACACCTCCATTTTGTAAGGATTAAATGCTAGTGATCTTGCATATCCACCGGTTGCAACTGTGGAACGGTAAAAGACTCTAGGCCAAGCTAACCCCCTTTGCTTCACTGTCATCATAACATCTCTCCAGAATGATGCTGCATAGTCTGCTCCAACAGAAAATGCTCTTATATTACGCCAATGAACACCATCGTGCAATCCTGAGTTCATGATCACAGTGTCTGGGATTGTGCTCTCTGAGAAGTACTTCTTCAACAGATTTTGAAACCTTTCGTCCCTCAGAGAATCCAATCCTAGATAGTTTTGTGTTTCATTCCAATGCCCGTTGAAAATGCTTGTGATCCTAACTGTTTGAGAAGGGTCTTTCGGGTTTGAAAAGTTCAGGTCAAATCTCCTGGGGACAGAATGTATTTCAGGCAAATCCAGAACAAAATTGAGCATATTACGTATTGTGTCAACATGATTTGAATCACCCCAGAAGAAAATCCACCTATTCTTCAAGCACTTCCAAGCAGACTCAGCTGAATACATCTTGAATGAGCAGTGACTTGAGTACACCCAACCGTTACTCTCTAGAACTCCCAAGGAACCATCACACCACGGTTCTTTACAGGGAAAATCTGGTGCCAAGCATCTGTACCTACCATCATTACCTATTTGGCAGTCATTATTCTTGCCATGCCTTGTCCACCTTCCACACCATACATCCTTACCAAAATCAGAAGCTTTACAAGTCTCAAGTTCTGGTAACTGAGCAATGCTACTGTAAAACTTGATTGCAACACTCAGAACCACTCGATCAAAGACAAATCTCCATGGAGTGAACTTCAGACCTTCAAAGTGTCTATAAAGTAGAATTACAGTGAGATTATAAACCCCAACAAAATCAGGATGAACTTGAAGAGAAATTGAGTAAGAACCATTACTGAAATCTTTCACCAGTGGCCTAGATTTCCATGAGTCCCCCCAAAGATCAGTCTCAAAGTAATCCCCACCTAAACAGCGAGGCTTTCCTGAATCATCCAACGCCTGAAAAAGAAACTCATGCACTTCCCCAGCTGATAGTTCTATCAGTTTCCCATCATCCAACCCAGGCATTGATATTCTAACTGTCTTAGAATCTTTACAAGGTTCCCCTCCTGGAGCTAACCATCTTGCTAGAAGACTTGAAGTCAAGTTTGGCTCCAATTCACTCGAAAGCCAAGTTGAAAGCCCCTTAAGCTCAGGCTTCACTGGGGTTTTCTTGTCAAGCTCATCAGACACCCCACTGCTACTGCTACTAGAATTCTTAGCAGAAAATGTTTCACTAAACACAGACGGTGTGATGTTCACATGATTCTGGGAATCCAAGAGGGTGGTAACATAGGTTTCATTTTGATTCAAACTAAGTGGACTACAAGGGGAGCTACAATCACTAAAGGTGGGATTTTCATGAAGGGAAAGAGTGGAATTAGGAAAATGAGACCTCAGAGAAAAAGAATCTTGACCATACCTCCAACTCCAAGCTTCAAAAACGCTCCTAACAGTGAATCTATCAACATTCCAAACTACAACCATGCCACCCAAAACAAGAGCAGTGAGCAACCCAAAACGCCAATTAATAGAAGACCAAGGAGCCACCTTTTCTGGCATCACAAACTTCCTAGATCAACAACACAGAGCAGCAACAAACAAAACCAAGCCACGCTATCAAAAGATGCCAAAACGAAATTCAAGTTACCCAACACTCAACACAACAACAAAGAACAAAGCTGTTTTCTTTGATGACAACACTCCAAAGGGTGTCCTAAGCAGAAAAAAAGTGAATTTTCTGCAGAAAGAAACAAAAGAATCGTGGAGTTACTCACGAGGTAGGTTCCAATGTCATGTGAGCAGTGAAACTAGACTGTGAAGCCACTAACTACGCAGCAGCTGTGGCTCATTGAAAACTTTGACACAGCTTTTGTGCGGTGCCTTTAATTCTTCATTTACTTCTGTTCCTAACGCGTTTTTTGTCTTTTAGTTTTTCTTTTTCTTCTTCTTTGGAGCTTCGCTGAATATGATCCAACCACTGTATACTGTAGTTATCTCCTTTGTTACCCTCTCTGTGGAAGCTGGATTCATCACAAATTATTGGATGAGTTGTAGTTTCCTCTTTTTTAGGTTAACGATATTTATTACATACCTTACTAAATTTTGAAAAATATTATCTAATTTTTATTACATTATTACGCTGCTGGTTCCACTTCTAGAATTACAGTAAAATTAATAATACAATTTTTAAAATGTGGAATTACTCAGCCTTCTCTTCTTATGAATTTTTCTGTACCGATTTCTTTTATCGAAGACGGAACTTTTCAAAACAAAAAATTAATATGTGTGTTGAAGAGATATGATTTGACTTGGAACATGATATTTTTTAAAAAAACACGTATTTCCCCTAAAACTATAACTATTTTATTTCAATTAAAAAAGCCAAGCATGAAATAGATTATTCTACTAATATCACGAGAAACCTTAAGAACACATAAAATATTTCTTCGGACATTATTTATTTCATACTGAGAATAATATCATAGGAAATTGCGCATTCAAGTACCTTGAGGGGTATATACCATTGTTGTAACATAGGTACATCATTCCAATCAATATATAATTGCATACAAAATTTGTATGATAATAAATATGTATTGGTAATAATGAAGAGGTGTTATACGTGTCTGGTGTTATATGTGTCCATGATTGAGTATTTTTCCACACATAAATTTAATACATTTACTCAACAATAATAATTAAAGAGGTGATATTAATAAAGATAATCAATAAAAATAATCACATCACAATCATTAATATGGACATTATCTATATTAGTTTATATAATATATTAATAAATTGGACTGATTCATCTAAATCTTATAAAAAAAGCAATATAAAAAAAATAAGATACTGTTATTTCTATCCTATTAAGCCTGTATTATTTAGATTTTTATTAACTTGAGTGTTACATTACATACAGAATCTCCTTCCAGAATTATAAACATTCGAAGAATTCAAAATGGATGACAAGTTTTTTAAACCGGCATAGACGACCGAATAGTACTCGATGATTAGAATTAAAGGAGATTGTCGAAGATACGGTTATTCTTCAAACTAAATGGTCTCTATCAAAAATAATTATAAACCTTTTCAGAAAAGAACTCATTTTTTATATACACATAAGTGGAAAGAAAAACGAAATACATTTTAAAAATTGAGTTTAATATGCATTATAGTTTATTTATTGTTTTAATGTCAGTTAACTAATTTAATTCTTAGCTAATAATTAGCATGAGCATAGTGGAAACTAATATTTAATTTTGTAATAAAATAATATTTTAATATATAAGTTATCTTATAATTGAAATTTATTCTAAATAAATATATTTAATATAAATTATATTATAATTAAAATGTATAATAAATCATTATATTTAAAAATGTAAATTATACTGAGATTTGTTTTACATGACAGGTTTTTTAAAGTATAAACTAAAAGAGAAGAATAAAAAAATATCAATCATCACCGAAAATGGATTCTATTAATAGGATCTGCTTCATATAAAAATGTGAATTGGGATATCAAAAGCGATAAGATCATATAATTGAGAATTTTTAAATACCTCTAATTTTTGTTTTGAAATAATTGAGAGGATAATTTTTTAATTAATTGTGGTGACGGTACGCGGAATGTATTCAAAAGGAGAAAACGAAATCCCTAATATAAAAGGCCTGAAATATATTTAAATTAATGGTATAAAGATAAATCTGTATCCTTATATTAGATAAATATGGTTGAATTAAGATAGTGAAAAAAATAAGATAGAAAAAGAAATGGATGAAATGAAATAATAAAATAAGGTAGATGAAGAAATATGATTGAAAGTTTGAGAAGACAACGTTCCATTTCGGAGGAAACAAATGTTTGTCCAACATTTGTCTCTCAAATCATGATAAAGCGAGGACACACTGCCAATTTGTGCACATGGGATTCCTCAAACATTTGTGTCGGCTAAGTCAGTGGTTTTTTTAAAAAAAATATATATATATATATATACCATTTCATTTTATAGTTTGAGATTTCCTCTTAGTAAAAATAATAAATAATTTTTTTATTTCATTTTTTATCTCTCTCTGACTATAATGAATGATACATATTGTTATGAAAAATTAAGATATTAAATTCGTTTTTTATATACTTCATTCGTAACTTGTAATGCACCAATAATTATTCAATTACATTATCTTTCGTTTATATTCTGTTTGTTAAAAATAAAAGAATATATATCAATATGAATATTTATTTAAGATAATACTATAATCAAATTATAATTATTATATTCAAAGAAGTAGATGACGCTCAATTTGAAAAATTAAATAATACTTAAATTGAAAGTGGTAGTATATGTTTCATGAAAGCGTAACGGATTAATTTCTCCAACTCCAACTACCATTCATTCTTCGAGAAATTGTAGATTTTGAATGCAGATTTTGAATATGTCTTTAAAGTTGAATAAATTCAAAAATAACTATAGGAATCTGAATTCGACTCAACAATATGGGAATTTTACAAATTCAAAAGTGTTAAAATATATTAAATTTATTTTCAAACGATTTATTTGAATAAGGTTTTCAAATTTTTTAAATTAAATATAAAAACTATTTTAATATTAAGCTTAAATAAGTTTTGAGTTTATGTTGAGAATGTTTAATTAAGAAGTATCATTAATATTGACTAAGAAAATCTTACCTAATATTATTGATAAATAATAACATACATTAGCAAAAAACAATTTTGACAATATTAACAAAAGGAAAAAAGAAATAAAACTTTATCGACTTCATCATGAAATAATCTTCTACTTGCATTTATAAAAAAACATTAGGTAGAGTTAATGACATCTTTAACAAAGTCGAGTTAATAATATCTAGTCAAAGTCAAGTTAATATCTTGTTATGTGACATAAAGATCAAATTAAATAGAGAGTATAGAAAAATATATAAATAAAGACATAAGAATATATATATAGAGAATTTTTTAAGTTGTATTTAAAATTTGATAATTTTAAGTAGTTAAATTACTTTCATAAATTAATAAAAAATTATTTTATTTTTAAAAATTATTCACAAAATATTTTTATTATAAAATATTTCAAATTTCTATAACATAAATTACCAATCAATTAGATGAATAAATATGAAGTAATTAAACAACAACAAAATTTATATATAGTAGTAAACTTCTGTATAACAGTCGTAGTTTTAAAAGAGTAATTTGATATTATTTCTAATAAACAACTTATTAATATTTCTAATGCATACACAAAAAGCTTATACAATATTAGTGATTTTAATTATTATTTTCAAACCATTAGTCATTTGTTCAATATTAATTTTTAGAAATGTGATGGGTTTAAAGATAGCTACTTTTACTTGGGGATTTTATTTTATTCAATTTAAAATAAATAAGTAAATAAACATAGAGAAATTACGAAAAACGTAAAATTTTAGTTTTGAAAATATGGTTACAGTAAAAAAGAATCCACATAAAATCAAAGTAAATATATGAAAAGAAATGCATGACAAACTAAGATAATTGCTCTAAATAGACTATACAAAACGTGAGTAAATTGAATGCATTCTAAAAGAAGTATGCGAAGAGAGGTCTAATCACAAATATCTCACTAGTTTGCCTCATTAATGTTATAAAAATTTGAACGTTTTATGTCTCATTTTTTAACCTCTGAAAAGGTGTAAGAATAATTTTTTTTATAGTTATTTCTAACACACTTGATACACATAATACTTACACTACATCAACAATATCCATCTAAACATTCATCTAAACATATTCTTTAACAAATAGGTACAGTTACAAATCAGGTAAAAAAATTATCAATTATTTTTAAATAGATAATTTAATTATAATTTTGATGCGGTCCGATCTATTTAATAAAAAAAAAACAATCCAATTCATTTATTATTTATAGAAGAATATCCAATCCATTCATAAAAAATATTCTTTAGAACATGAAAAAAAATATTAAAATTATATTTAAGGAATGCTTGAAAATAAAATTTGCAAAACAATTAAAAAATATATTGTTTGAAAACTTAAAAACAAAAGCAAATTTAAGAAAAAAAATTTGAAAAGATCGATTGAATTATTTTTTACATGTTTCATGTTAATGAGATACTTTATTGAATTTTGATAAATCATGGATAAATCATTATCCATTCATAAACTAAAAGTATGAACTTTATTTGAATTATTTTTTATAACGATTGAATTTGATAGATTTAGTTATAAATGAACCAGATAAATGAGAAATAAATGGATTGTCTTGTTGTTCTAAGTATAAAATATTGATTATTAAAAATAGGTATATTGTTAAGCAGGCATACATATTACTTGTAATGTTCAAAATTGCTTGAAATTTGAAGGATGAAATCGTATTCATGCTAATAATATAGTTACATATTTAAAATTTCCACACGTTATAGTACTTTTTTTCTGAAAATGTTAACATTAGCAACTCTAACCCTTAGAATAATGAAGTTACTAAAAACATAGTAAAGAATAATTAACTTCAACACTTACTACTTAATATTATAGGCTTAGTTTTATGACATTAATGCTTTGTTTGGACTAGATAGTGAATTTGAAGGAATGAATTTGAGATAATTTGATATGAAAGTGGGTGAAAAGTTAGATTGGATTAAGGGAAGATAATAAGATTTGAGTTGAAAGTTTATAAAAATTTGTGAGTGATGTGATGTGTGTGATTGATAAAATAATTTTGTAATAAATGAAATTATAATTTAAATTAATTTAAAATTAAACATAATTAATTTATTGAGTATAATTAAAAATTATTATTATTTTAATTGGTGAAGTATAAAATTATTAATTATTTTAAAAAAAATTATTGTTATTAATATAATTATTATTTTTATTATTATTATAATTTCAATTTTATTATTAATATTATTATTTTTATTATTGTTGTTGTTATTTTTTTATAATTATCTTATCTTTATTATTATTTTATAATTTATTATTACTATTTTATTAATATTTTATAATTTTATTACAATTATTAGTATATTAATTATTATTATTATTATTTATGATCAGTTATATTAAATTAATTATATCAAATATTAATAAAATTTCACTTTCTTGGCAAATCTCTGGTACCTAGGGAAGAAAGTTTCAGCCAAATATGTAATCGTATTTTATTAATTTTTTATGCATCGAACTTTGAACTTTCTTTGCAATTCATCGTCGTTAGAATCTATTATTGTCTAAGACTTTGTGTGGTTGGGGGAGTAGATTTGAGACGATGGATTTGAAGGAATTTGAGTGGATTATGTGTGGATATGAGGATTGTTTGAATTAATGGATGAATGGTAAGATTTGAAGGGATTTGAGGGGATTGATTATGAAAGTTTGGGATTGATTTAATAGATGTTATAGATTTGTTTTTATTTTTTTAATTGATATATTTCTGAAATTACTAATTAACCCTTGTGATATAAGATGGTAAAAAATTAAAATGAACTAGATTAAATTGATTTTAATATAAAAAATATAAAAACTAAAATAACTAACTATATATTTTTTAGTAGGTTGATAATGATTTTAATTAATCCAACCTGTGAACATCCTTATTTTTGTGTGTTAATAATTTTATATTTAAAAGAAAATAAAACTGTTTTTAAAATAAATAAAAAATATTTTAAATAACATCTTCTCCCCTCAATTTCATCATATATATTGAATCAAATAAGGAGACAAAAGTATTTTTTTTTCTGATTTACTTCAATTAAACATTAAGTAAACATATTTTCATCGATAAAAAATAAAAAAGAAAAATAAATAGAAAACAATATAATATTTATAATATACTTTTATTATTTCTTTTATAGAATAAATAATTTTTAGTGATTTAATTATTTTAGGTTAATAATATAATTATGAATAGATAGATTGTATTGAGTATGGGTAGATAGAAGGGAGATTAATTATATTATAGCTGTTTTGAAAAAAAGGAAAGTATTATGAATGAAAAAAATAATAAAATATATATATATATATATATATATATATATATATATATATATATATATATATATATATAATTATTGAAATCAATTATTTGAAGAAGTAGGTATAAATCAATTTATTTTTCATATATAATATATATTGTTATAAACC
>Ga0209700_101685_pt1 | contig 45778 bp, 21 predicted proteins | sample SiratroredBW_FD_187528 | JGI IMG/M metagenome (GOLD analysis project Ga0209700, IMG submission 187528) | Root nodule microbial communities of legume samples collected from California, USA - Siratro red BW (SPAdes) (version 2) | ecosystem: Host-associated > Plants > Roots > Nodule | place: USA...
GATCGGACACTCTTGATCTACTCAACGCTAGGAATCTAAGGGTGTCTTCTGATTGTCAATCTGATAATCTATGAGATCACAAATCTAGAGAGAAGGTAGAAACTTTAAAGAGATTTGTTTGAGAGACGGTGGTTTTCATAAGAACGAAACTGTATATCTTTTTAAAGAGAGAGATTTGGTAGTTTTATTAGAATAAAACAGAATATCTTTTTAGAGAGATAAAATATCTTCTTAGAGATAATTGGTGATTTCTATTAGAATAAAATATAATATCTTCTTAGAGAGATAAAATATCTTAGAGAGAGTTGGTAGTTTTTATTAGAATAAAACAGAATATCTTTTAAGGGAGAGAGAGTTGGTGTTTGCTATAAAAATAAAAGGTAAAAAATTATCTTTTATTTATTTAAACAGCTCTTCTGTTAAAAAAATAGGTATTATCTTATTTATCTCTAAAATTAAATTTTGGTTTAGTTTTTATTCTATAACTATTTTCTAGGATATTATATAAATAAGTGGATAACACTAAAAATTAAATTGATGTTAGAAATTATTACAGTTAATGATGTGTCTGAAAAATGTACATGTGTATGTTAAAAGGGGTGCATGCATGTCTTGTAATTTACTCTTAAATTTATCAAAATTTTATTTGATCTTATAATAAATTAATTCTTCTTCCTTCAAACTAGCTCCGGAGTAAATTATAAACAAAATTAATTATTTTCATATGGATTAGAAAAAGTTGTTAAGTTCATTTAATATTTTAATTTTCATATATTAAAAAATATTTTTTCCAAATTCGTCGAATATGCCATTTTTTTAGTTTATATTTAAGTTGCGAGGAAGGACTAATAAATATAATATATACACAGAATCTAAGCTAGCGTATTTGTGATCAAAATTGATTATGTTTTGATTTGGATTTGTTCACTTCAGTAACGTAGTTTAACTTAATTTACCTTAATTATACCATTCAGTTTAGTTTAATTAAAATATCATTAAAATTTAATTCAATTCTACAAATGCATTTCGTTGATCATCAATCAAATAGAAAATTTCCTAATGAAGTTTTCTCCTTGAATTTCATATATGCTTTTACAATTAGCAAAATGTGTGTTTCACCCTCTAAAAATAATGTTTATTATATAAAAAAATTGAATTGATTCAATTTTTATTTTTATTTTCTTAGTTTGAGTTCATTAAATCAGCTTTATTAAAGTTTTGAATTAAGTAGGTATACTAATATATATATATATATATATATATATATATATATATATATATATATATATATATGTATGTATTATAATAATAGACTTAATGTTAAGAGTTTGAATTTAATATACAAGATTTTGGGTTCTAGTTTTAATTTTATCGTGTATACTGTATTAAAAAACTAATAATTTCGCAATTGTCACTATAATTATGAAGACTTTTATTAAAAGACGTGAATCAAGCTATGATTTATGTAAAAGTAATGGCCTGAATTTAAACGAGAGGTGAAGTAAACTATCACTAATTTTTAAACTAAGATGACAAATTTTTAGAAAATTTATTGATTAAAGATAATTTAGATCAACTTGTGAAATTTAAAAAGCTAACTTAAATGCTTTTCAAGATCACCTTGATCAAGCACATCTGTTAATCTTTCAGGTTTTCACAAATATACAGTGAAAAATCAAGAAACAAAAGCATCCAAGAACTAACAACTGTATTCAAGCTTACAAGTAGAAGAGAAAACCAAACAATATAAGAACAAGAACCAAAGATTTGAGTCACAAGAATCAAGAAAGAAAGTTTCAAAAAGTGTTAAATAAAAGTGAGGTCAACTTAGTTACAATTATTTGGCAATTAAAAATTTTATTTACGTAAGAATTCTTTTGACAATTAATTGGGAAGTCAACTTTTCTGAATGCTTGAGCTTATGACAATATACAAAAAATTAAATGCATACATAATTAGCAGTAATAAAGATGGTCAAATTTATCATTTTAAGAATTAAATGATCAATCGAATTTAAAATACATTGCATTATCAATTCAGTTATTAAAAACTAGGGCAGTGTGATGAACAGTAAGATAAAGTAAAAAAAATAAAATAAAATTGAGAATACTTGAAGTTTAATAAACAAAGTCTAGAATTACTAAGGAGATGATTTGCCAATTGCTTCCTCAATTTGAGTCTGCACCCCCCAACATCGAAAGGATTCTGTTTTAGAAATTTTTCCGGAATATACATTTCAAAGACAAATTTTCTAGAATAGGATAAGATCTTCAAATATGGTTTCAAAAATAAAATTTCTGGAGCACAAGATGCAATCTAAAATAAATTTTCTAGGGCAAAATTTCTGAAATATATAATACCTCTCAAAAATGTATTTTTTAGAATAATTTTTCAGATCAAACTTTCCAGAACACAATATATTCTAAAAAGAGTTTTCCAGAACACATTTATGTTCTCAAAAGAATTTTTCAAAAAGAGATTTTTTTTTACAACATTCTTCTTCTCTTCTTCTGCGATGGTCCAGTGACGGCAGCATCGGTGGTAGGCAGTGAGGGAGAAGGGGGGTAATTCAGTCATTTCATCCAATTGTATGGGTTCAGGTTCAAAAATCAGGGTGCAGGAAGTAATTGCCAAATGATTTTGTATTTGTTACCGCATTTCTCACTTAAAATTCACTATCCATGGTTCATTAATCCTAGCTCTGAACCAATCTATAGAACTACTACGTTATATACGTGAGCCATATTGGAAACTAAATCATGTAGAAGAGAACAGTAAATGTTAAATGTGACAAACAAATTGAGTTTACTGTCAGCTTCTGAATTGATCACATATTTCCCAGAAAAAAAAAATAGTCAAATTCTGCCTCTCTTTGCAGTATTTTTATCGCTTGCAAACAGAAGGAACTTTGTTTGAATCTGTCCTCCTTTTCTGAGAGTTAAATAAAGATAAAATTAGATTTAAGTGCAATTTAAGTATGCATATAAACAGCATTTGCTACTTCAAGACATGAAAAGAACAAAACACGGCACAGGTAAAAATTACAAATGGTAACTTCAATAATATATTAATATTACAAATGTTAACCAATATCATGTCTTAACGTGCCTTAGGGTAATAACTATTCACTGTTCCCATTCAAAGAGATACTATGAAATATACTACTCGTTTTGAACTCAAATGTAAGCTAAATTAACTGATTTTTAAGCTAATGAAGTCAGTTAATATCATTTAGTTCTACAAATCAAATTTAAAAATAAACTTTTTAACCTAAAGTCTTTCACTGAAATTTGAGATAAAAAATTAAAAAAAAAAAGTCATTGAAAATAGAATCTCTCAGTTAATCGAAGAATAGTAGGGTGAAAGTAGTTAAAATTTGATTATATTATAATCCACCAAACCTTTTCATTTTGCTGGTTATACTTGCTTATGGCATGTAAACAAGGTCAATAATATTATAGAACACCCCACTCCTGGCACTTGGTAACATTCATGTAAATGATAAAATTAGCATAAAATTTAACATTAGACACAATACATAACAGTGAGAAGAAAGACTAAAAACAAACCTTGTTTTGATGGTTCTTCAATTGCAAGGGATGAGGATCATGGGGTTTGATTCTGATGTTTTCTATACAACTTCCATTATTTACTCGATGTAGTCTGTGCTTCTGCTTCTTGTACTTTTCACCCTTATCTTTAACCTTTTTTTTCTTCCTCTCATGATCTCTAGACTGGTTCTCTGGCTTGAACACTGCATTTGGGAGCCCCTTCTGACCAGTGTATAACACATTAGCATAACATGTCTTTTTAACATGACAATGAAACGTGAATTTGAATTATTCAGTTTTCTTTAACAAAAGGATCAAACATGCAGCCAGACAAAAGATTAAAAATCTTACAGAAGAAAGGTGGACTGGACTCATTTCCCTCAAATGGAAAGCTTCACTTAGTACATCCAAGTCAAAAGGACATAAGGAAGCTTTTTTCTCACTTGGTTCCGGGTTCTGACACAGCTGATCCAGTTCCATTCCTTCTCCTTTCTTCACTTTTGTGTCACCAACCACATTGCGAAGATAATGTGTGTCCGAAATTGATACTGGAAGTGGCTTCTTGCAGAAGAATTCATAATAGGGCCAAAGCCTATATTGATTTATGAGATCACGAGTACCTCCAAGTTCTCTGTTGCCTAATTCCAAGAAATAACCTTACTTAACAGAATATACTTGAAGAAATATGAATTCTATGCATCCAGTGCACGTTTTTAGAAATAGAAAAGAAACATAGGAGCCAAATAAACCAATGTTCTGACATTAATTAATCAGCACCACCAAATAAAACAGTATAGCATGACACATACCATTTATGCATATTATTTTTAATCAGTTTTAGTCCCTACCATCTAAACTCATAGGGACTAAAAGAGATTAAGAATAATATTTATAAGGACTAAAAAGGGTGATTTTAAATATAGGGACAAAAAGGTAGAGTTTGTTTGATATAAGAACCAACTGAGTAGTTAAACCTAATTATAAAATGAAGCTCTTCGTGAAAATGTTGTTAATGGTTTATTGAGAGCTTGCGCTTCTCTTGAAAATAATTGCAGTTACAAGAATCCCGATATCTTCGTGCATCTTTTGTTTCCCAACCTCATTTTCTGATTCTTAAATGAGCTTTTCTTACAATGAAGAAAACAATGCCCAATATTTTTTTATGAGCATCTTCAGTGGAAGCTCTACAAAACAGGGTGTAGAGACTGAAAATGATAGAAGGAAGAGAAGATTTCAAAACAAGAATCAGTAGAAATGAGAACAGAGGGGTGCAGGCTGCAGCTGTTCTCACTTTGCAGAGCAAAGAAAAGTTGCAAGCAGCAATGCAGGGTGTAGGTGTGATCAAGGCTGTCAAACTCAAGAATTTACATAAACTCATGGAGCTTTCATAAACTCAACTAATAAAGTAGACTCATTTACATGGTAAAAATAATATTCAAAAACCAATTAATGACATATAGGCTTAACAAAATACTCTTACACAAGAATTCAGCATTTCAACTCCTCAATGAAACAAAATAACAAATCACAAAAATAAAGTGTAATAGTACATTAGTATTAAATAAGATCAAACTAAATAAATGATCAAGCGGCAGTAAATGGTTTTCAATAATCTCTACGTGAACAGACATTTTTGGAGCGGTCAACATGAAGCATTTTACATTGTTTAATGCAAATCTCTGTCTCTAAAGGTACTAGCTACCAAGTAACTGAATTGTGATGCTTCATATTTAAATAGACTTCCCTGAAAGGGGATTCATTATGAGCATAGTTTCAACACAGTGTCGGTTATAGATTGATTTAAACTGTTGCTTTAGGTACTTCCATTTAAGTTTTATGATGTGAGTCACATCCAAAACCTTTAGCAATAATTTATTTTTCAATTCTTATGATTAATCTTCCCCTTTCAGCTTTGTGACTTCATTGGGAGGATTTTTAACCTCTTCCACTTTTTTCCTTCCAATTTAATAATATGTATTTTTCTATCCAAAATGACAATATGAGAATACTCAAGGCCAAACACTCAGAAAACAAGTTAAAATAGATCTGCAAGTCAAAAGATTCAGCACAAAAATAATATCTAAGGCACTTTAAGTAAACCTCTAATTCCAGTTTTTAGATGGCCTATTTCCACACACGATTTAGCTCCTCCTCAAGAAAGAAAGAAAAATATAGGAACATAGAAAATATGTCTAATGGTGTGCAATAATGAATTAGTAATCTTATTCTCTCTGCAATCATTAACAGAGATTTATCTTGCCTGAAGATAATTACATTGCAAATTTAAGACATGGAAAATGTCAGCACTAACAGTTTTTCTTTAACTTTCAAAAAGACAAGGAAATTAGTCTGATATTAGTTGTTGAGAAGAGGAGTATAACTAGAAAGGGGAGGGCTGGGAAAAGACATTCAAACTTTAATAAGTTTTTTTTCTAGAAAATAAAGAACAATAAGTCATACTAACTAGCTTTCATCCAAACAGCCATACATACGTAGTAATAAGGACGGGAATGTGAGAATAGGGAAAAAAATTTATCAAATAACCCACTGAGGAGAAATAATGAATTAACATACATAATAGAGCCTGAACACACATTATATAGTCATCAGTGACCAAATGTCAAAAAAAAAAAAGGTGGACCATATACACTTATAAATATTAGAGCAAGCCCTCAACAGGGATTTTACACATGACCATCTCATGATCATAAGATCCATTAAGCTCCATTTGCTATATCACTGACTTTAAACCTCACGAAATTCTCCATTCGTGAGACTCCAATAACAGTGAACCACGAAATCAGGAAAGTTCTTCTGTAAACATGTTCTGTGGTACAGAAACCGCTGGTAACTACCAATCTTCTTTTTTTAAAAATCCATTGGTATAATAGGAATTATAAAAGAAATCTAATGCAAATTAGTGCGTATGCTCCATAGTAAACCATAAGCTTTCACAGGCTTCCAGCTCAACTATTCTAACAAAGTAAATCACAAGAACAACAGGAAAATCCAGTTTTCAGTTATTTTTCACATCCACATTATCAATAAAAGTAGAAAAACAAACAATCAATAAGCTATATGTCAAGTTCTTACCCCTTCCAAAACTTTTGTCTTCAATATCCATCTTTTAGGATGACCTCACAGCATGTACCTCAAGAGCATCTACCAGTCATAATCGACAAATACATTGGAAGTTGCTGCCAGAAACTATGGACAAGTGAGGAATTATCTGAGCACTGAAATTGTACACTCTTCACAAAATCTGAGACTACAGTACCTAATCCAACACATACATGATATATCTTGAAATATGTAAAAGCATGCATCAAACTATCTCGAACAATAAACCCACTTGAGAAAACGTTCCATATCAAAAAAGATCCACCCCAATACCTAAATGCATTATCATGTAATAAAGTTACTAGTGAATTCAAAACGAAGGGGCAACAGATGTAAATCCGATAAAAATACCCTTCGCCAAGCAAAGCTCGGGAAATGAACAGAGGAACATACCTAAGAACAAAGCAGAGAGAAAGAGTGGTAGGGATCAAGATGGTGTAAGGTTATATTGTTTGCAAATTTTGAGCACTCTAAAATTTCCCAATATTTCATTTTTGTATTAAAAATAAAAGATAAAAAGAGAACCTTACAAACGGAAATCAGAAACAGCAGAAAAAACATGGGAATTGTTTTCCAGCTGGCACTGGTTAAAAAAATTGCAGATTACAGGGATAACACAGTATTTTTCTTACATGCTTGAATTTTGTTGAAACCAAATGCTTGCTTGATTTTCTTATTTTTTTATCTTTTAAGAACAGAAATTGAAGAAATAATTAATTTTTTAAATGATTTATTTGATAATTTTATATAAAATTATTACATTAAATTAATTAAATAATTAATATATTTTTATTGTTAATAAATTTATGAATTTAAAAAAGTTAATTAATTAGTATTATTAATTCAATTTTATTTAAATATAAGTTATTATTGTAATAACCTAAAACAAATATTAAAATGTAAACAAATATTAAATTTTTTAAATTTTATTTTGAATAAAAATTATTATTATTAACATAAAATAAATATGGATAATGATGATTAATATTAATTATACATGTAAAATATTAAATTTGTCATGTTTTGTTATAAAATATCTGTGTAAATTATTCTCAATATATATTTTATTATTTAAATTTATTATTATTAATAAAAGGAAATTCGTAATTGATCAATTATAGAAAACTAATTTAAATAATTTTCAATTAATAATAAAAACATGCATGTCACTTATATTAAATGAAATAGAAAATATACGAAATAGTTCAGTTATATTTATTGTTTTTTAAGGATAAATTTTCTTGAAAATTTTGTGTTCTATCATAAGACTGAAATTTTTGGCCTACATCGTCATTAAATGGAGGATTTTATTATTAAATTTGAACATAATATTAGTATTATATTTTCATGACTTATTTCTATCAATATATAATATAGTATTTGTGTAACTTCTAAAATATGTCAACTAAGGAACATGTGTGTTGGAACATATTTTTCTTGATTAAAATAATTGTATTTGACACTATAATTATTAAGATTATTATTCATGCTTGCATCATGGACACTTATCCAAAATAAGTTATTTCAGTTGAAATAGAATTAAGGTTATGAGAAAGAGATAATGTATTGAACTTAGAATATTTTGACTTGTGTAATATTAACTAGATTCATAATTTTTTTATAGACAGAGTGAGTTTATTTAAAATATTGAAATCATTGGTGCAATCACAGTCATTAGTACTTGAGTAGATGCAATGTGGACTAGTCATTTCTCAGAAGAAATGATTAATATTCTTGAAATGTGAATACTATGTTACATAACAAGTGCATTGATGGTCATTGTAACCAAAATTATTGTTAAGAGATCTTTCACTACAATTTGGGGAGGAAGGTTGAGACCTTTGCTACTTAGAGGTAGTTTCTCACCTAACTCTTCTCTTTAGACTTATTGAAACAAGATCATTAGAATCTATAAGTCATCATCTGCCACAACATGTTTTTAAGGTAGACAATTTGACATCATTTAAAATGTGAGCTATTTTGTGGGAATGCCTTCACTCTTTCTCTTTCATCTCCTAATGGTAATTGATTTTTTATCACTTAGGAGGAGATGGGATGATAATGGGCTTGGGCTTGTTAGAAGCTACAAGAGTTGCCTAATGATTGCTCATAGATCTATCTAACAATTCTTATAGACAATTCAAACTTCTTCCTTTTTCAATCTAGATATTTTGTTCATTTTAATGACAAAGATATTGTCTTCAACTAATGCAAAACTCTCAAATTTATTAAGTGTGATGGTTCAAGGTTTGACAGACATGGTTCTTTAATTGTTCCAAATTAAGAGCTTTAACTTGTTTTATAGTGAGACTCTAACTACATTTGTTCAATGTTGACAACCTTGAATGAAGGCTACTTCACAATTTTATCTCCCTTCTTGATGATGGCTTGACACATCCTGCTATTTTTCACGATACTACGGATTTATTAGCAAAGAGGCGGAGAAATCGATTCATTATTCCATTTCAATTCCAATCGATTCAAGAACGAGACAAAGCACTAATGTTAGCTTCCAGTATCTCAATTGAAATACCAATCAATGGTATTTTTCGTAGAAATAGTATTTTTGCTTATTTCGATGATACTCAATACCGAACACAGAGCTTTCTCGCCGTAAATAGGATTCAAGTCATTTTATCGACATGAGTGTTTTATATAAAAAAAAAATATAATAATTTTATTGAAACTGTTTCCTTTCTGTATTAACATAGTGGTAGAAAGAGTACTACACTGCGTCGAGTTGGATCGTCTAGCTTCTTATAGAATTCACATATATTCTTTGATTCAGTTCAACAAAGTATCATAGTGAGTGTTGTGAATGTCATCTTAAATGTCTCTAATAACCCTCAAAATGTTGAGTTATAAGATGTGTGATAGTTGAAGGGGATACCTGATAGCAAGTGGTAGATAAAAAACTTTTCATACTTTATTACATGATCTTTGGGACCCTTTTTTGTTTAAACAGCTTCTTGCAAATTTGTTGTGAAATATTTTTCTTTGAGCAAAACATCTTGTATTCAACATATTTTAGACTCAACAGATTTTTTGAAAAAATTTCTCATCCATACAAAACTTTTTCAATCACATCAATTTCTTTGTAAATGATTTCCCATCAATTGTAGGAATATTTTTTTTCTCTCTAGAGCACTTGATAATTCTAATATTATTTTTGTTGCACAAAATTTGTAAATATTTTTTTTTATTTTTTATATATAATCTCTCTCTCATTGAGCACACTTTTAACATATATATGTGTTTAGAAGGTTTCATTTTTCACAATTAACTACTTTTAAACAAACATGTTACATGTTCAACACATTCATGAGACCATTTAACATGTACAAAATTATTGTAGACACTTAGATTATATACTATATACATTCTACCAATCACTATTAGATCATTTAAATCACAAACAACTTTTAAGTCATAAATAAGATATTTAATCTGAGATTTATTACGCAATCAACTAATCTAACATAAACACATGTTGTGGACTTAAAGAATTTATTGAAAATTGTAGTTGTACAAAACACTATTAGAATTGTAAAGATAAAATTAATTTATTGAGTTAGTTTTTGTTATTATCAAAACATAAAAATATAGACTCTACATACGATCCTGTTTATCAAACTTTTAAAAAATAATGTTGGGTGAATGATATATCAACTTGTAGTGAATGATAGATCAAACTTTAAAAAAATAATGTTGAGTGAATGATATATGAACTTCTAGTGAATGATATGTCAACTTGTAGTAAACTAAGAAAGTCTTAATTGAAGTTAATATAGTGATATACTTCTTAAAGTTTAATTAAAAAAAATATGAACAGTTAACATAGTGATATACTGCTTAAAGTTTTTAATATGAACAAAAGAAACATAACAGATTACAAATTCTTAGATTTTTTATGTTGATTTGAAATTATTTAATTTTAAATAATTAAATTATTCTTATAAATCCTAAGTTTTATTTTTCACAAAAGATGTACTTTTTATACCTTGATTATTTGAATTCGTTTTGTAACTAGTCTTACTTTAGTTTTTTAAAATAAGAAGGAAACTTTACACAAAGTTTTACCGGAAGATGATGAAGATAAATGTTATATCATTAATTAAAATTTTGACATTTTATTAATCGTACATAGAAATTTTTCCTTGATCAAGTTATATCATGAGATAAACTCATACATCTTTATATTACTTATCATACATTTTTTATTTAATTTTTTTATACGTACCATCATGGAATTTGTCATGTCTCCGAACAAAATTCTACAATTTCATATGGAAATCAATAGTTCTATGGGGGTTGATGTCTCACCACGTTCTTGACATAAAACTTATGAACTAACTATATATGATGGTATTGAATGACTATGACCTTCGTCCAAAATCTTCCTAAAATGATATTAAGAACAAGTTATCTATTACGTAAAATAATATAATTTACACAAGTTCAAGTTAAACTTTATAGACTATAAACTTACCCGTGAAAGGAACGGACCATTAACTCGTGGTTAAAAATATCAATGTTTGAACAAATACAAGTCCAGATTCATTGCCAATGTTTATTCTAAAAAAGATTAGGAATGCAACTGGTGATAATATACAAATATTTTATATATTGATTGAAAAGGAAAAACTTATGAATCAGTCCACATAAGTTAAATTATTCCTTGAACTGTAGCTAAATCACGTGGGAGTGCCACATATAATGCACATACTTCAACCATTATACATATTCGTCATCATTTGTCTTTCCTACAATATAATTTTCAGAAATGTACTTGCACATCAAATAATGGTGCATGTTATTTTAGTTCCGAAAATAATATATATATCAAGGTAAGAGTGGTTATTCTGCAGAATAATTCCACAAATATTTATCTTAGCAAAGCTGTACCTTACATGATCAGAAATATTTCTAACCAGACTCTATTCACAATTGCAGTCCGGATTTCCCTATATGTACAGTGAAATATGAAAACATATATCAAATGAGATACTCATAATACATGAAGAAAAGTGCATCTGGGTGATCTTTAGGTAGGTTGCTGATATAAAGGTTGAAACGTAACAGGTCCTCCTTGGAAACTGTTTCAGCATCAACAACATCTTCATTACAAGTGAGTACCCATAGATCCTCAGAATTAACTCTCCTTAAGCTACCACGGCAAAAAGGGCAAGACTCTGACAGTTTGTTCCTACAGGTTGGAAAGACCATCATAAGAGTGTCACAATTGATTATAAACCAGTTTGAACATTTGGTAGGGTGACTAATGTGGATATTTAATGTGAATACATACCACTTGTGGTAGCATTTGATACACATGGCATGACAGCAGTTAGGTAAAACCATTTTGGTGCAAGGCTCTAAGCATATTCCACATTCATCTTCTCTTTCCAAATCCACATTGATTGGTTTGGCATCTCCTTCAATCATTTTCTTGCCATCTACTCTGGAATGTGCTTTCTTACAAATGTCTAACTTCTCCATGCTACCATGAAGTCTTTGAAGAGATGGCAGAATAATAGCTAAAATTCATTTTATGACCCCAGAAAACAGTGAGAAATAATTAGTGAAACCAGCCATAAAAATGAGCACTTTTTTAGGAACTAATATAAAAGTTGCTTTCTGAAACACACACCATAAAAGTCCCTGATGGTTGCTTTCCTTCCATGAGAAGTCATATTTGATCTACCATCATTATGTACCTTTAAAAAATAGAAGACCAACAACAATAACAAATGAAAAATAAGGGTCAATTATATAGAAACTTCAGAATCCTATACCAAAACAAAACAAAATTTGTGCAATCAAAAGCTTATTATAAATAGCAACCAAGTGGTTACCTTGTATACAACTATGTGGAAGAGGTCAAGATATCTGAGTAGAAAGCATGTACAAGAAAAATCCATCCACTGTAGCAACAACAGAAAGAGAGGACCCAAATGGTTGTAAGCCAATTTCATTTGGAGGAGAGTCCCACCCTTGGCCCTGGTTATTTCAGCAGCCCTAGAGAACACAGACCCAGTATTCAAATTCAGAGGGGTACACAACACAAAACTAAGAAACAAAACACACCCACTCCCAGTCTCACACACAAACACATAGATAGTATTTCATATTCATAGTCCAAAACAAGGAATTTCACAATCAAATTAATCATCAAACACCAGTCTGAGACACAAATTCAAAGAAAAAACACATATTTTTCCCACCTCAATTAACCACTACAAAACAATTAAAGATGATCAATCCCAATCAGTAAGAAACAGATGATTATCAAATGATTATGACCCCCCATTTCAAGTCGTAACGTAAAGCATTTACTCAAGTCAAAACTCGTTCTCTACACGCAAACCCATTTTTTTTTTTTTCAGTTTCCATAAAATAAACGAAAGCATAGATAAGGTGTTAAAAAGAGTAGAAAGTGGTGAGGAAAAATGAAACTAACAAAGCATTTGCGTGCTGTATATCAGCCTCGAGCAGTTTGAGGGAATCCGAGTAAGGTAACCGGGAAAGCTGGTATGCCATCACTTCCATCTTTCCTCCCAATTTCTTGTGCAGAGGAGAAACTAAAAATCAAAAGGGTCTGAGAAAAGAGCAAAAGGTCCTCACTTCCTTCAGTCAGTATTGTTTGGCCGTGTGTGTGGATGATAAAGAGTCTCCTGTTTTGATGAATCCAATTGCTGAGGACGAGGGAACAGAAAAAGGGGTTTTGATTTGGCTGTTTGTTCAAATTTCCCTGCTTGTTTTGTGATGGGTGACAGAGTTTTGCTGAGGGAAGGAAAGGACGAAGTGAAGAAAGGATGAACAAGAAATGGTGAAACGGGATTGTCTTCTGACAATGTGATGTGTTGCGTTTGTTGTGTTATATGATTACGTGGAATGCTGAGTCATGATGTAACTAGACAGACAGTCTCTGTCTCTTCACACTCAGAAACTGTTTGGTTGTTAACTAATTCAGGCTTGGTCTCTTTGCTTCATATTCATTGCCAGCTAGATTTTATTTGCATTTAGTGATATATTCATTGTGTCCACTTACATTTTTACATTTTTATTGTATGTTAACGAAAATATTGATTTGTATATTAATGTTAACTATTTTAGAGTTCAGGTGTTAATATGAAGTAAATTGTAAAATTTCTTTTATTGTTGTTGTGGCTTTGAATAATGCTTAGGAGGTCTTTCTATCATAATTGTTTTCTTCTTATCTTAAATAAGTCCATAATTATGTATAAATTATAGAAAAAATGTATTGGCAGAACTTAAAATGGTAAGAATATTTTGTATAGTAATATCATGCTTGTTAAAGGAGACTAACCTTTAATGTATATGAATGTGAGCAAGAAGTTGGATGTTCTTTGGAAATTTTTTTAATTCTAAAAAGTTGATTCTTCTTAGTAAGAGATTTTATGAGTTTTCATTCATCTTTTTAGAAGACATGAGGTGTGTGTTGACGATTGGATATTGAAACCTTTCTCCAAGATTTTGTGGGTCTTTGCACAGACTAAAGACTTCTTTCCAACAACTATGAAGCTTACTGAGGCGTACTGCTAAGTCAGAATTCATGGCCTTGCTTTGGAATATTGGCAACCCCGTGCTCTTAGTAAGAGATTCTATGAGTTTTTGTTCACCTTTTTAGAAGACATAAGGAGTGTGTTGGCGATTGGATATTGGAATCTCTCTCCAGGATTTTTGCGGGTCTTTACATAGACTAAAGACTTTGTTTCAACAACTATGAAGCTTACTGAGGTGTAGTGCTAGGTTAGAATTCATGGCCTCGCTTCGAGTATTGGCAACCTCATGTACTTTTCTCTAAAGCAAGAGGGGTCGGTACCACTCTTGCATTAGATTATTGTATTATGAAAAAAAATCATTAGCTTTTATGCTTAAGTGCTTGTTGATATGGATTTGCTCTCTCCTATGCCACAACAACTTTTCGTGGAGCGTCTAGACTTTGCCTTTGTGGCTGAGTGAGTATGAATGACTTCTTCCTTTATACTTTTTTGTAAAATGATTGGTTATATGTTATCTGCTTGCAAGCACTGTCCTCAAAGTTATGTTTGATCAACACAATGTTATGTTCCTAACTCCAACTTAGGGATATGGGAAGAAAATTGAATCTGCATACCAAGGTAGTTAATGTTGCTAATATTGCTGCTAGTAATGACTCTAAACCATCTTATTTAGGAGGTGTTGTTGTTGTTCCTAATAATGGCTCTAATAAAGAAGATAGTTTAGAAGGGATGCCAAGTCTTGTTAATGATTTTGAGAAGGCTTCTCTGGTTTAAAATGTTGACTAGATATAACATGTTTCTTCTAAAGGTCACAAGGCTTACCCGTTTGGTTTGGGTATTTCAAATTATTTTTCTAAATTGCATGTTCTGGGTGAAAACTTATCCTAGGATAATCATGAAAATGTGAATATTGTGGATTTTAGACCTTTACTTCTGAAGAGAATTCCTTACAAAGTGTTGGTATGTAAAGTTTGATTTTTAAGAGGTGGGGGATATGTTGGAGGAGGAGGCTTCTAACTCAGACTCTGATGGTTATGATGATCTAGTCCAATCATCCCATAGGTCTGGTAGACCACCTAATAATACTTTTATAGTTGTAGGAAAAACCACTTGAATAACTTCTCATGGTTTTGTTGGGGTAAGCTTGATGCCATAGTGGTTGCTAGTTTGGAAGTCCAGACATTTCCTTTTAGCCCTTCTAGTTTACACTTAACTGTTGTTGATCTATGCCTTGTGGGTTGCAACCACATGTTGAGGGGTATAGGTTACTTAGACTCTTTCTTCCAAGCTTGAGGAGTGTAAGTTGGTTTTGTAAGTATTGGGTCGATTAGGTGGAGCAGAGGTCCCTAAGTGATTTGGATGAGTTAGAAGGTGTGTTCAAACTTTTAGAAAATCCAAAAGACCGAGGAATGATGCTTCTATTATTGCTATAAAACATGTTAAAGTGAGTAGTATAAAGAAGAAAAGATGGAGGGATTTGTACACCTATATTTTATTTTTTTTCTTTTGATTTTGTTTTTGAATATAACGAATAAATCTCTTTGATTCTTTTGTTGATTTTCCTTAATTTTATTCTTTTACTTTTTCATATTTCACTTGTATTTTGGTAGTTCGTTTTGTTTATTTCTTATCATATATTTTTTTGCTTTTCTTTTAATAAGTTCATGTGATGGTAATGTGCGTAATATAAATTTTTAAAAGTTTATAAATAATCTTTACTATAAATTAAAAATATTAATAAACAAAGCAATAAAATCAGGAAAAATGAAACTAACTCATTTATAACTTCAAATTTATTTATGTATAAATTTAAAAAATAACTATATACAAAATTTCTATAAATTAATAAATAAATAACTTAATTTCACTTATTAAAAATTAATTTTAATTTTTTAAAAAGAATTTATGAAAGTTCATTTAATTTCAATTTCGTTTTATTGTTTTGAATGTTTTTTATTTTAATTTATTTTTCTGAAAAAATTCAACATAATATTATTTTTCATCAAATTTATGGTGATAATGATACTAGCATCATTCATTACTCATATCGTATAGTTTATTATTAAGCATTTGACAGATAAAGTTATATCAACACTTTAAAAAAATAATTAAATTAAAAATATTTTTAAAAATAGATAAAATTAAAACATCATTCCTAACAAATGAAGAAAAAGCTCTTGAACCAATTTGTTCAAAAAACATTAGGAAATCGCTTCATAAGAATCAGTCGTTCACTCTGCTCCTACCCCAATTGAATTAGTTCTTTTTTTTAAATGGTAATGTTAGAGGAATTATATAATTGCAGTCAAACCATATTTAATTAAGATATGCACATGTAACACATTAGGTGAAGATTTAAAGTATATATTATAGTGGAGTTCAACTAGTTTCTGTGAATGAGTTGAAGTTGAGGATGAAGAAATATTAAATACATCCTTTTCTTGCTTTTAAAATTATGTATCTTATCCTCATTTCCGTGGCTCGATATGTTATCACCTTTGAAGCACATCATTAAAATTTTTTTTTGACAAAAAGCCAAATATTATTGCATTATTATTCACATTACGTGATCTATTAGAAAATACATCAAAATATGATCGAATCCACCAACGAAGATTCTGCACAATAAAAATAATTACTCTACAGTCTAGCAATACTTATATACAAAAAAAGTAGACTAGAAAAGTTTTAATGGTATTCAACGTTACTAGTGTGGAATTTGCATAAATGGACAAATAAAAAATATTTTCCTACAACATTACTAAGTAATTATTATATATGATATATTAATAGATTTAATATATATTATTTAATAAAATGACGTAGGAGCATCGGTATAGATTAAAGTTATGGTGCTTAAGTCTTCCATGGAAAATTTAGAAAAAAATTCTCTCTTCCCTGTTATTATAAAAATGTAGCAATTTACTTTAAGTTAAATAAAATGATTTCTAATACAAAGTTTTATACTTATTTTCTTTAAATTTTTTGAGAGTAAAAAAAATTTAGTTAATATTTGGCTTAGTCAATTAAGGAGGATTTTTTTATACTATCTTCACTATAGTGGAGTTAGTAATCTCGTTATTATTGATGAACCAAAGGTCTTAGTTATAATATTCTTGGCCTAGTCAACTAAGGTATGTTTCCTGACTATTTTTATCATAGTGAGGTTAGTAACCTTATCATGATTTATGAATTAAATGGTGTATCAGTGTTAGTTTGGTATTAGAACAAGGTCATCATGCTCAAGTTAAAATTACTTGATTCGTGGTAGGAACGAGAGGTTTCTTTCTGAATGGAATGTAGATGCGAGTTTCTTTAGTGCGGTCTGTTTGCTACGAAATTCCTGATAACATCATTCCTTTCCTGTTTATTTTGTAAGTGTCTTATTGTGGTGATTACATTTAGTGCCTCAACATCAACGTCTCTTCATTATTGCTGCATAATCTTGATAATCATAATCATCATCATCATCATCGTTATTTTCACCATAATGGGATTAGTAATCTCGTCATGGTTGATGAGCCAAACGACGTCCCAGTGTTAGTTTGGAGATAAAGATTCGGTTAAAAGAAAATACCGAGCTTTTTCCAACCCAGGAAGAATTATGTAGGAACATGTGTATATGTCAAAAAGTTAGGGTGCCTTACAAGTCCTAGATGAAAAAGTTAGAAAAGTTTCTCTCTCCTCTACTATTATAAATATATAATCATGTCCTTTGACACAAGTTGTTTAATGAGGTGATTTACAATATAAATTTTGTCCTTATTTCTTGTAAGCTCTCTTGAAGAATAAGAAATTTAGTTAATATCCTTGGTCTATCCAACCAAGGTAGGTAACCTAACTATTTTTTGTCACTATCTTTGTCTTAGCCTAACAGAATGAATTTCCTAGCTATTTTCACCATAATAAGGTTACTAACTATTACAATAGAATATATATGTGTGTGTGTGTGTGTGATGAGTTATATGATGTTGATTTATATGATGTTCAATTTAGGTTTGATGATAAGTCATCAAAGTTATTTAGTTTTTGTTTGCTTGTCATCTAGTCTACGATCATCTATTGGTTTTTCACAAATGTTCAAAGAAAGACAAACTACATTTATTTGTACTAAAAATAATCTTAGGATGATTCACGCCCGATAAACTCATTATATATAACAAAACTTAGTATTATTTGTTATCATCAACATAATCCCTAACTCAGTAGATACACTAAAATCATAAAAGGTATTAGTACGTCATCCATAACTACCATGTCACTCCAATCACCTTACGTTTATCCATATTTATACCTCACAAACAATGCTACCATAATGTAGATCTTAGTTTACCAAACTCTATCTTGGGTATATTGTCTAATTGTAGACTTATAGGAGTATATGGTCTAATGATATTGCCATAAACTATATGACGACCAAAATATTTAGATAGTTAATTAGAATTGTATTTTTTAGTTCTAACTAAGTTCTATCCTTGTTCCCTTTATGAGAGTGAGTTCTACAACAAAATGGATGGAGACACAACTTAACACTTATCTTGCATAATAACCATTCTTTTCTAACTTTATGATTCTTCTTTGTTCTTGTTCTTTGTTTAACGTAACTTACAATTCACATTGATAAGTTCTTCCAATTTTCTCATATTCATTTAACTTCCAATTTTAGTTTCCACATTTCCTTTGATTCAATATCAAACCACTTAACAAATTACAAAATCCTTAACTTAACTAATTTTCTTAACCAAGATGATTTTGTTTGCAAAGATTATTAAATAAAAATATCTATAAAAATGTAATATATAAAAGAAATTAACTTTTTACAGCATTAATAACTTTATACAAAAAGTGATTTTTTTATCTATATGTTCATTTATAATTTCATATCATCATAATTACTCATGTTAAATTTGTTAAAATTGAACACTAATAAGATAATCAATCAAATGATTCATGTTTTAATATATTTTGAAAAGTATATATTCGTTGATTTTGATAGATATAAATAAAGTATAAAATAATTATACGTTTACACAATATTTTAGTAAATAAGATTTTCAGTCTAATGATGAGTTTTGAGAAAAAAAAAAAAAATCCAACCGAAAGACATTGAAAGATACAATCCATTTACAAGAAACTTTCAATCGAAAAAACAAATCATTCAAATGTTAGACTATTCATAGTTTTATACAAAAAGTTATTTTTTTTCAATTCAAACTGTTAAATTATAATTTTATATCATCATAATTATCTATGTTCAATTTTGTTAAAATTGAGCAACAATAACAAGATAACTTATCCATATTTTAGTATATTATGTCAATTTGAGAGAGAGTCAAATTACACTAATATATATATATATATATATATATATATATATATATATATATATATATATATATATATATATATATATATTTACAAAATGTTATGTTGTTCATAATTTTATATAGAAATTAATGTTGTCAATTCAATTGTTAAATCATAATTCTATATTAACATGATTCTTCATATTAAATTTTGTTAAAATTGAATAACAATAATAAGATAATAAAATAATTTATGTTTTAGTGTATTTTTAAAAAATATATATTATATCAATTTTGATTATATAAATAATATATCAAATAATTTAGATTGATAGATTTTTTTTATAAATATAATCCATCTGAAAAATATCTTTCCATCCAACATTAAGTTTTGAAAAAAAAATCTGAACAATAACTATTAAATGAAACAAAACTTTTCAATCTGTATGAGCTTTGAAAAAAATCCAACCTAAACTATTGCTTTATTTTTTTGTCATAAACCTCACCAAAGACAAAATGAGGTTTATATGTGCAATAATCTATACACATAAAATATAAATATTGTCTTTTTCAAGAAATGTGTAAAGTGTTAGTTTTCCATACTTTGTTTATCTTCTGGAAATAGCATTCACAGTAAATCATATTCTGATGATCGTCAATTTAAACTCTGACAAGAATATTACAATTTCATTGGTTGCAAAAATGGGAATGGTGTCACTAGTTAGTGTCACACTGTTCCTGCTGTAAACACATATCAGTAGAATAATAAGAATAATAACAGTGGTTAAAAGAAGTAAATTTACAAACAAAATGGAATGTAAGGTAGGTGTAGTTTATCTTGCTGATGGGAGGCAACTATTTGACACGTCAGGGCTTTCAATTTCAAGAAAGCTTGTGAGTAAAGTTTTTCGTGAAGAGTGTGGCTTTGAACTGCAACTACCTGAAAATGTTGATGATGATGATGGTGATTTTAGCTTATTTTCTGTTCCTTTTTCTATCTTGATAGCATCTTGTATGGCCAAAATGATTTCTTGCATCTTTGGCCTTGAGGCACCATGGGGTTCCACACACTGCATGGCAATTTCTACCACCCTCCAAATGGACTCAGTTTTAGCATTCCCATTCAGAGAAGGGTCAATGATGCTCATTGCATCTCCTTTACGAGTTAAAGATCTAGCCTGCAAAAATTCAACTACCAAAATCTTAATGCTGGTTTTTCATCCAAGTCTGCAACATCTTTGAGAAGTAGAACTTAAGAGCTTGAAAATTCCATTTATGACAATCGATATATGACTTTTGATCATTATCAAACTTTCTCATTTCTATTAACCATCCGATACTACTTGCTGAAAAAATCGAGACTTAAATTGAGAGAGAAAACACGGAAGAAACAAACAAAAATGAGACAAGAGTTAGATTCAGACAAGAGAATGACACCACTTTCAATTTAAAATCTTAAGATATTGAGTTTGTGGATTTTTATTTTTTTATGTTACTCAACTTTCTTACTTTTACTCAATGAATCGTGCTTAAATACCTAACAAATTGTATATGTTCTTGTTTAGTTCTGTTCTAGTGATGCCAATATTTCATCTCGTGGTTAATGAAAGGGATACACATACGTACCCATTGAACAATGTTCATTTCAGCACCGTAATCTTCAGATGACACAGGTTTTTTTCCAGATATCAGTTCCAGCAGAACAACTCCAAAACTGTAGACGTCACTTTTTTCTGTCAATTGCTGACTTGCATAGTACCTGAAATTGTAGAGAATAAACACAAACTGAATTCAACACATTGTTGGGAAAACAAAACACAAACATGCATGAGACCCATATGACTTACTCAGGATCCAAGTAGCCTACAGTTCCTCGTGCAATGCTTGATACATGGGTTAAATCTTCTTCAGCTAATCTAGAGAGTCCGAAGTCTGATACTTTTGCTCTCATATTTATGTCCAGGAGAATGTTACCTGTCTTTATATCACGGTGAATGATGCTAGGATTGCATCCTGTGTGTAAGTATTCAATACCTGTACAATTCAAATTTCATAACTTAGAACAAAAATACTAATATATATGTCAGGAACCACCTTAAAATCACATAAGATGTGATATCTCTAGTTATATGTCATGTTTTTGCATGAATGTGACATGACTAAATGTGTGTCTATTATATTAGAGGATAGAAATCGTTTTCTAAACTTCTAAAATTCCGAGCAAAATCAACAAAAACATATTACTAATAAGAACTAAAATTACTTAAGGACCATGAAGGTTGTTGTTGATCAACCTTTAGCTGCATCTTCTGCAATACGGAGACGAGCTAGCCAGTCTAAGTTCTTCTTCTTGGAACTCTCTGTCATAACATTGGAAAGATATGTCATGACACAAAATTTACTGTTAAGTAAATAAATGCATACGAGGTTGTGAGGTTAGTCAATAAACCATGAATGTGATCCCGTAAAGTGCCATTGTGCATGTACTCGTAGACCAGAATATGCTGACATTCTTCTTCACAATATCCTATCAAGGGAACCAAATTTCTGTGATGAATTCTGGACAGGAGGGCCACCTGCATTTGTGATTCTATAATCAAATAACTGCACATTAAGATTTTCGTATGTTGTTGTTCCATTTAGCTATGTAAGAAATGCATGTTTTGTGAAGTAGGCATGAGATGGAACCAAGAAGGTTGAGGTGTTTAAGTTTTTACTTTTGGAGAATGTCATACTAATGAAATCCATGGAATATGATATTTTTTGGTTGGTATAAACTTCTTGTGGTAAAAAGTATTCACAACAGAAATTGTAGTTAATCAGATTTCAAATTTGAAAATGTTGAGGGACAAATTTGAACTCTACCTCGTTAACAAATTGCTGGTTCCCATGGCAGGATGATTCACTCATGCTCTTAACCGCAATTTCTTTTCCATCTCTCATTTTCCCATAGTAGACAGATCCAAAGCTTCCTTTGCCAATTTTCTTTGAAAAATTTTCAGTAGCTTCTTTCAACTCTGAGAGTGTAATATGGCAAGTAGTATTTTCATCCATTAGATTTCCACCCCGAAGAAATGAGTATCCAGTTAAAGGTTTACTATTAGTCCGTCCAGAAATGCCTGTTGTAATGCTTGGTTAGAAGTTTGATTGTAGTGAAGTTATACAAAATAGTTAGATTTAAATTGGATGGCTAACCTTTTTCCTCACGTTTCTTTTGAGAAGCCTTTCTCCTCGTATTGAGCAATAGCACCAAACTTACCAAGAATAATATCAACAGGATCACTAGTACTCCAATTGAAATTCCCACTACCATCTTAAAATGCTTCTTGTTCCCTCTGTATAGTCCAGGATTACCTTCAAAGCTGGAACAGAAAGTAAATATGCTATTTCACTCTTGGTACAAGACTAGCTGAAAAGATCCTTGTTCTATTATGTTCATACTGATTTTTTTGTCGAGTCAAATCAGTGAGTATTTAAAGCAACTTGTGCTGTTGCTGAGCATACTTACTTAAAAACAATTTTGTGAGACACTAATCCAGCCGGTATTTCCCCACTGAATGAGTTGTTCTGTATGAACCTGTCACAAACTCACACATGCTTTGTGAATAATAGACATATGAGGGTAGCATATAGAAGTTATGTTCAAGTTGAACAAGTCAAGCTAACTAGGAAATAGTTCTTGTATGTTCTAAAATTTGAAATGAGAAACATTTGGGAATAAGTGCTACATACAGTGCTTGTAAGCTTGGCAAACTACCAAGGTAAGACGGTAGTCGACCAGACAACTTGTTGTTCTCTAAATGCCTGCATGTCATCAATTGAAAAAGGAAAATAAGGTACACAGAAAGAATGCTTTTGGGTTTATGAAAGCTACTAAATTTGTCATCAGTATGAACTGAACTTACACAATCTTTAGATTGACAAGTTTGCTCATATCAGGTAATGGTCCAGTAAGCAGGTTGCCATCTAACCACCTAAGCAAAACACAAAAAAGAAATCTTATTAAAGAAAAAAAACTAGAAGAATTTCTATTTTGAAGATCGATGTACTTACAACTCTGTCAATGCTTCCATGTTGCTAAGCTCAGGTGGGATTTCACCTTTCACATCTCTTCTCGACAGAATTCTAGTACATACAATTGCGATTAGTAAAAGGTTGTGCAGTTTCAACTTCTAGTAAATGTCTAGCATAGCAAAACAGTATTTTGTTTTTACAACTTTTTTATGGAATCCAAATTTCTAAGTATTCAAAAACTTGTGTCAAGTATATTAATGTTTCGGAGAACAGTAATTCATTTGCTATGAAACAAAATTGCCACCAGAAGTAATTGGAGATGTTACATTTTTGTAATTCTTGGCGGTGTGGTGGTACTACAATTCACCCATTCCCAAGGAGTTGGAACACAAGGATCACCTTCATTTGTCTGGGAACTTTCAGCAGACAATAACCGAAATGCATTTACAACGGTTGCTGCAAAGTGAAAGTATGGTCAGAAATCAGTTTATCTGGCTCAGGATCAGCCATTTAATTTCACAAAAACTACCACTCAAAACTTACAGTCTTGTTTGTCTGTCTTTGAAGAAATCTCTACATATTTGCTTATTTCCAGGGCATTCAGAAGAGGTCCTCGAGTAGAATCTGGGGTCATAACAAAGGAGAATGATAAAACAAATTCTAGAGTAACATTCATGTAACTTGGTTCATACAAAGTGTAGCTCCCATTGGCATTCTCAGCAATGTTGACCACTGCATTGCTATAGTCAGCTATATAAGGTTGCTTCAGTTTGAATTTTCGACTCTCATTCTTGTCCAAATCTTCAATCTCTGCAAAATATGCATAAGCTCGAGCATTGGCAGGAAAGTCTTCCAGGTTCAATCTGTAGCTGAGTACACCTTTTCTGCCAACAACTGCAGTTTGCATTACTTTAACAGGTGGGTATTCTCTTGTCTCTATATATATGTTCTTTGTAGTGCCAATCCTTTCCGTCCCTGGAGCTACCCCAACAAGATAATTTTGCCTTCTAATGAGATCAGAATCCCAAATTCTATCATATGGATCATCCGGGTACCTGAGGAATACTTTTGTTTAAAACTATTGAACCAAAAAGGAAAATCAAACTAAAAAAAGAAACAAAAATGAGGTAGCTTCATACATATAACATACCTGACAGCATCTTCAGTTGGAGCACCAAAATTTATCCTTGCAGCAACTTCCAAGAAGAAATTGTCTTCAAAATCAGTGGCATACATTGAAAGATTTAAGGGTCGCAACTCAAGAGTGGAAATGAAAGGAGAACCAGTGGTAGCACAGCACAAACAAACATCAATAGAATCTGAGGGGGCCCTGATTATCATTTCCTTAACATATATTCTTGAAGCATCATATATTGACACAGTGGCCCACTTGGTTGCATCCAAGTAGAGCTGAAACTGAGGGTACGTGTCTCCACTCTCCAAGCTTCCATACTGAAACGTTGCTCTCACCAAGTATCTTCTTCTCTCTTCTGTCCTCAGTGTGTAACAATACTTCTTGGTGTCTATGGGAAACTCTCTCCTCCTTTGATATTGCACCATGCTTCCATTTGGACTTTCCACTTCCACTGAAATGCCAAGCTCCATCATCCCAGAGTCTGAGATCCATGCCAACCCCGTGCTGTTATCAGTGTAGTTCCTTGATCCCCCACAATCAATGCTCACAAACTCTGCATGTGAACAAGTTAGATTTTGTGTTCATGCTGATAAAAAATGGAGCTTTCAGGAATCATGGTTCCTTCAACTGAAACTGAATCAAAAAGATACATCTCACTCACCTTCAGGTTGGCAAACAGCCAGTGATGTCAGCAGAGGAGTTAAAACAAGAAGGAGAGAAGGTAAACCCATGGATGTAAGGAAGAGAAAAAAATAAGTTTGCTCCGAGAATTTTAAGTGGTTGATTAATTTAACTCTTTGTTTGAGATGAGTCAGTTCAGCATCTCAACTGCAACCAGCTTTCTCCCACTAATCAACTTTAACTTTATCGATTGATGACTTTGTTGAAGGTTGATTATTCATTCACGTTCATGTCTTTATCTGAACTTGTGTTTGGAATCTTGTTTTTCCAACAAAAAAAGATTTTGGGTTCACTTTTTCTTTTTTTTCTTTTGCTTTTTTTTCTAAAAAGGAGTGACACGAAAGGCAAAGGCACAACCTACGAAACCCACCCATGCCCTTGTTTTTGTTGTAAGAAACTCCCAAAAACATATAACAACTTGTCTTGGAGCTATAGGACAAGACATATACCATCCACAGATTTGGCCTCTTTTCATATTTAGCATTGTTACACACAATTTGTGTTTTCAGACGACAATGCATAGGAGAAAATGTTAATGAAATTATGAGGTAATATGTTATGAATCGAAAAGGGCTTACACCAAGCTAAAAAGAGTGGAAATGATTGAAAAGGAGGGAGTGATTATACTGAGATTGGAGGGCCATCAATTATGTACTTCAATTGGTGCTTTTTGCATACCCAAAAATCTTTGTTTTGTTAGAATATCATTTGTTTTGAATAAAATATTACTTTAATCAATCTCACAATATGAATTGAGTAAATCTACTCTTACATAAATAGCTTATTCTATTGGAGAAAAAATGCAAAAGGAAAAATAGCACTATGAGCTTTATTGTAAGTTTGAAATTAAAAATGATGCATGAAGTGGACATGAAGAGAGACTAAGTCTAGAAGAGTGTGGTGTGGTCCTTCTCATATCTCAGTACCTATTCAGTGATCCAAGCTACAGATTTCACCTTGACATGTTCTACTGAAAGTTTATTTTTCCATTGTCACTTTCTTCTCTTCTATATATATTATTTATTATCTCTCTCTTACTCCTTAGATTGCAACCAAGACCAAAAATTGGAAAAATTACAACTTAAAAGGTGATATCTACGAGGTGAGTATTAGAAACAATGTTTACAAATGGAGTAAGAAATCCATTCGTATATTCATTTTTAATTGTTATAGTTTCAAGAAGTAATTAAAATATTTAATATGTGAACTAAATATATTTATACCATTACTCGTTTAGTATAAGATAATACAATATATTTGAGAAAGTTTCTACTAGAATTACTAAAGGTAAGCAAGTTTTAAACATTTTTTTCAAAATGCTTATTGTTTCACGTGAAAATTGAATACACTAAATGAAATTTATAGTAAAACAAACATCTATTGTTATTATTTTTCTGCATTGGCAATCTTAGATTTTTATTTTAGATCAGCTTGAAAGTATAAGTAATAGTAAAATAAAATTCATGTGAAATATAATACAATTCAATACTCTCATCAATTCCATAACAAAATGTTTTTATGCTTATTCTAACAAAAATCTGAACTTCACAAACAAATACATAAACATAAAGTTATACGTTTTCTAAAGGTTTATTTTATTAACATAAAATTTTAATTAGTTATGAACGCAATATTCTAAACTTAAAATAGAAATGTACAATTGTATAGTAAAATTTTAAATAACTTGTGCAAAATGTAAAATGAGCAATATAAAAATCTGAATTTAAAGACGATTTAATTTTAAAAAGAGCGAATTTAAACATAAAGTAGTTTGAAATTGAAGAAAAGTTTCGGAATAAATAGCATAAAATTCAAAAGATAATATATAGAACACAAATAAATGTGAATAGTAGATCATCAGGAAGATTTAGGGAAAACTTGAATAATAAAAACATTTAATATAAAAGATTGGTGAAAAAGACATGAATACTTGTTTTTAGCCTTTTATATTTTGGTATTATTGTATTTGGGTTTGTTTAAGTTTTATCTCTAAAATTTTATGTTCAATTTTATTTACAGATTGTGACACCTACAAGAGTTCTAAGTACTTATAAAAAAAGTAATATCGACTTAATTCAACCAATGAATTAAGTTTCACTTAGTATAGATATTTAATGAATTTTTATCGCACCTAATTCACTAAGCAAAATAGTATTCACTCAACAAAATTATACACGAAAGAAAAGAGAAAATAAACGTTTGAAGTTTCTGTATAATTACTTAATTAATTTCTTTCACTAAGCAAAAATAGGTTTGTCAAACGACAGAAAGCTTCTTTAACTAATGAGAGCCCTGTTAGTTTTAGGCTGAATTTCGATAAGTAAATTGTTATTAACCTAGTCAATTTAAGTAATTGATGAACCACATTTTTGAAAATTCACTGAGTTAATTTAAGTTGATTTGAAAATCTATAAACATAGGGATTTTATATCAAAACTTGAATACAGAGAAAGGATAAGAGAAAAATAGAATAAAATTACAAAGGTTAGATTTTATCAAATATCATTATCATGTATGAAAATAATTTTTATTTTTTCAATTAATTATCAATATCAACCCATAATAATACTTAATCCTAATTCTTCAGCAGATGAGCCTAAGATTATTTGTTAACTGTCAATTTCTTAATCAATTATATAAATGAATATTATATCTCACAAGGGCCTTAAGATAATGCTTGAATCACGTTCTAATTCTAGACACAAGCTTTCATTCAGTAGTTTATAGAATCGAAAGATATTTTTCAATATTCTCAAGAATCAATAATTAAGTTATGAATTAACATAACAAACAATGTGTATAGAATTAAAATACTTATGGATTCAAGGAAAATAAATTTATAATAAGACATAAATAAACCAAACCGAATACATGAGAGTTTCATCTTATTCATCTAACACCAACAATAATGGGTTTGTCATGAAAAGACCGAACAACCAATAAGAACAATGGAAGAGGGTTGATTAACCCAAAAACCCTAAGCTACCTCCAAGTTTGAATTTGTATTATCTTTGGTTGAAGATGACAAGCCTAATGTAAAATGTTTCTTAAATAGAATATATTTTTTGACGTTCGTGCCCGGCCCAAAAAAGTGGTGTCAGGCACAATTGGATTCTGTTGCGATTTTGGCCAATTTTTCAACACCCTGAACCCGGCTCGACTTTCTTGCACCTGACTTAGCTTTCTTGAGCTTGACTTAGCTTTTGTGGTTCGGCTCAGTTTTCAATATCAACATTCCAATTTTGCCCTTATTTGCTCTCGAGGGATTTCAAATCTTGCTCTTCTTGACCCAGTTGCTTCTTGTTCATTTATTTGACAAAATTAATGGGATCTAGAGTAGAATTTGATGAAAAAATAAAGTGACAAATTATTTATAAAAGAAAAATTATTTATAAAAACTTGAGATTATGCAGATTTTAAGCTTAGAAGCGATTGATTTCATTATGAAAATAAGCCAAAAAAATATCATATAATTTAACTTTATCAAGACTATGCTAAAATTGTAACTCAAATCAAGAGCACTCCTCTAAGTCAAGATGGTAGAGGTTGCATCATACTAAAATGCTCATTAGAAGATAAGACAAGCCTCACAACTTCATGGAAAGATCCTTAAGCTTAAATTAGAAACATTGTTAAAGTACTAGGATCTATAAAAACTCCATGAAAAAAAATCTGAGAGTATGTTTTCAGCTACCCAAGAGAGAGATCTTATCCATTGTATACGTCAAAAGTTGCTACCTCCCCTTAAGAGCAAAATAATCTGTATTAGGAGAGAAAGCTTGAATTGTGTATTTGTCTGTGAGATGCTATCATTCTCTAGTAGTCAGATAAGATGATCAAACGATCATCCAAGCCTATAAGTCTCGTATGTTATTCAAGAGTGGCTAAAGGACAAAATATATTTGGTTAAGTTAGAAATGACTTGGTAAAGAATAATTGGTCGAACTAGGAGTGGCTTGGAAAGAATAATCCTTGATGGGTCAATCAGGAGGGACTGCAATCCGAAAGAATACTCAACTAAGTTAAGAGTGGCTTGTGTTAAGAATACTCAAGTGGTTAGCCAGTAGTGACTACGAGCCTAAAGAATACTTGGTGTCAACTAGGAATGACTTGAAAGAATATTAAAGGGGTTATCCAAGAGTGGTTAAGAGCCCAAACAATACTTGATGTCAGCTAAGAGAGACTTAAGGAAGAATACTTAAGGGGTTAGTTAAGAGTGACTATGAGTCCAAAGAATACTTTAATATACTTTGCGGTAGTAGTCTACTTAATTGAGCTTGAATGAGAACTTCAATTGATGAGAACTTTTGAAAATTCCTAAGTTCTTCACCATGAACCTTCATCGGAAGAGGAACAAAGTTATGAGCTTGTCTCAAGAAACTTGGGAAAAGTATTGAAGAATTTTCTCTGTTTTCATCTGCTTTAAGAAACTTCCATTATTACACTTTAAAACATTATCTTCAAGCATTTATTTGGACAAATAACAATGTTGAGATGTATTAAATGCCATTCATGCAACATTAAATGTTTATCTTTTCTTTAAACAAGATCCTGGCATGACTTGTCAAGCCTAAGTCAAAGGGCTTTGACTAAAACTAGAGTAAAATAGGATTGTATGTAACAAATAGCCTTTCTAGAGTTTACATAAGGTATGCCAAGATGTGTGTTGGCGTATAACAACTTTAGTGCGTCCTTCGAGATATCTCTAATCTAGAAATAAGCTTTACAAAGTTTTCTTGGTAGACGTGAAGATGAGAACATTCTCTGAATATAAAATAAGCTCATAAAGAATTTTGTTAAGTACAACGTTAGCTTAAATGTGTGTGTATCATCTTAAGGCTTTGCTTATTAAAAGAAGCAAGAGAACACAATGTGTTGTATAATTTGTCAGACAGAGCACTTACATCTCATATAACTTGTTTGAAAATTCATTGTCTTATAGATGAAGGATATTGATGAAGGATATTTATGTTTACACTTTATTGTCTAACAATAATTAATCAAAATCAATAAGAATCATTTGGACTTTATGTAACACATCTTTGTTTCTATCATTATTTTTATTTTAAGTCATTTTGATTATTCTTTGTTGTCTTATTCAAAAATTCTTATTTTATCTTTATTCTTGTATTATTTAAAATGTTGCCTTCATTTTTGTTTCAATTTTAGAAACCACATAATTTAGTTTTCTTCTAATTAAATAATTATATAAAAAAATTTGTTGATCTTATACTTAAACTTCTGTCCATTTACTACATACAAAAACAAAATCACTACGCTTATCAAAGAATCATTAAAAATTTATCTAAGGTAACTTTTCTTTTTTAAGATTACATCTTATTTATCATATGATGAAGAGAAGGAAGAAATTTTTTACATTTAATGTCTTTATAAGTATAGTATTATCTTTAAGCAACACAAAAAGATGAACAAAAATTTAAAAACTTGTTTTAGAAAATGGAAGCATAAGATAAGAAAATGTTAGTTTTGAAAAAGAAATTCATTGAAGTCAAAGATGAATGATACCCTTTTAATAAAATATTTAAAAGGAAATAATCTATCTAAAGAGTGATTTTTGGAGATTTTTATAGAGCTTTAAAACTCTTGATACGTTTTTTTTTTTTTTTACTTCTCACAACTTTCAATGGATAAATTGTACTATGTTCAATAAACAACACTTTCATCTTAATTTAGATCTTAGAAAGGTCATATATATTCTTTTTGAAATGTATGGACATTGAAATCATAGATATAGATCCAAAATGTAACTAAGAAAACTAATTTTAGAAAAGTCATATATGATGTTTGTGGGATGTATGAACATTGAAGTCATAGATATAGACCAAAATGTACCTAAGAAAATTAATTGGAAATGTCCCAAAAAGATTTTGGTACTAAAACTACTTATTATTCTTAGGTGCAAATATCTTTGGAAGGAAAACGTCAACGCGAGCTTGTATATAGACAATGATTGTTCATATCACGCAAGGAGATAAAAGTTTATATTCATAAACCTAGAACCACTTGAAGGATGAGGTGTTGCTTGTATAGGCATAGAGAAAGGTAGAATCCAATATATAGGTAAAGTTTTTATCTCTTCTCTTGCCCCTGTTGAAAATGTTTTATATGTTGAAAGCATAAGTTAATTGTGTGATATGGTTTTGTCATATCTTTAACCAAGTAAAATTTATATAGATGATGGAGTTTATCTTACTAAACGGTGCAACAATCTTTATGAGATTTATTTGATAGATTTGAGCATGCAAAAGGTAACGTGTCTACTTTCCATATAAGATGAGAGATACTTTCCATATAAAATGAGAGATAAATTTGGCATAAAAGGTTGGGGCCATGCTAATCTAAAACATATTTAAAAAATTTATAAAAAAATACCTAGTAAGATTATTTTCTTACTTGATATTTCCTAGAAAACTCATCTTCCCTATAGAGCTTTTAGAATGGAAAACAATATCAAAAGTTCTTTTAAACCCAAAAATAGCGTTTCCAATTCTAGTCTATTACAACTTTTTCACATAGATTTATTTGTACTTACCGAGACATTAAGTTTAGGAAGGAAGAAATATTGACTGTCATAGTAGATAACTATACCATATTCACATAAGTTTACTTTCTTCATCACAAGAATGAGTCTTTCGAGGTGTTTGAGACATTCTATAAAAGAGTACAAACAAAAGGAGGATTTTGCATCTCAAGCATCATAAATGAGAGTTTGAAAATGTAGAGTTCAAAGATGTCTAGTGCAAAACACTTTTTAGCTTGTTTATATTCTACTTGACTTCAATCGTCTGAAGATTGACTTAATTAAGTCGTTTGTTGTTAGAAGCTACAATAGAGTCATTTACTCGTAGTTCACTATAAAGAGTCATCTTCTTCATAACTTAGTATCTAGTTGTAAATGCATCTATTTACTCTAAATTATGTTCTCTTGGTCTTCTTGTCACTTCTTCGTCTTGTGTTCTCCTAATGCTTCTAGATGAAAGGTTGTTTTATTACATATTTCAGAACTTTCGTTCTTCTTAAAGGAATCATATTTCATTTCATAAGAATAAGCTTCTAAGGTCAGACGAATATGGTTGTTTGTAAATGAGATGTGATGTATCCTTGGAAACATGAGAGGATATTGATAATCTCAAGATATGTTAGAGATCCCAAGAACCAGTTTCCAAAGGAAGTGAAAATGGACGAAGAAAAAAAAATGAAAGTATAACACTTTACCTTTGAGATGATTCCCAAAGGATAAGTGCACTAGGAATTCACCGCTTGAAAAAGTTTTCCAAGATAATCAAATCCTGAGAAGAACACTCTGAATACTCTCAAAGATATCTCACAAAAGTAAATTTCATATATTCTTCAAAAGTGATTTAAAAGAGGGGTTTAACCCTCTTTTTATAAAACTATGCCACGGCCAAAGAGTGGGAAAGTCATCTTTCATGTATTTAGAACAAAGAAATCAATATACATGTAAGACTAACTAAACTATTGATCATGACTTAGTTAAGTATTAATCTTTAAGAACATGAGTGGTTCCTTAAAATTAGGAAAAATGCACATAAAGTTAGTTACAAAAGCTTATGTGGTGTGCCTACAATTAAGGAAGAAGCACATGGAGTTGGTTGGAAGTTCCTAAAAAAATTAGACACGTGAGGAAGTTTCAACCATCATATGCACTTGAAAGTAACATGTGGAAGTTATAAACTACTCACGTGTCTACTCACTAGTCTAAAATTCGCCCCATTTACTACCATTTATCTCTTGAATTACAATTTATTCCAAAAGAATTAGGGAATATTCTATAATCTAAGAGATTTACTAATTTAGTGCTTATTTATTTCTTCTTCCATTTCTTTAAGTCTTCTTCTTGTGAATTTCTATTGGAATCTTTTCTTGATTTCTTCTTCTTTATTTTTTCTAGTCATGCTTATTGTATTTAGTCCTCTATCTTCTTCCCCATCTTTAGCAAGTTCTTCCTTATCATTCACTCTAAATTATATTTCCTTAATCTTCTTGTATTCTTCTGATGCTTCTAGATGGAAGATTGTTTGATCATAACTTTCGCAACTTCCATTCTTCTTAACTTAAAGGACTCTCATTCCCTAAGAATAAGCTTTTAGGATAATGAAGAATATGGTTGTTTATAACATTTATCAGTTAACATTTATCTCATTCAATTGGTTCTTTTTCACTTCTTCATAACATATATTTAACATTTCTCTAAAGACTTTTCTAAATCCTAAACATTCATTTAATTGTAGAATTTTTCTATTTCTTTATAGAAGTTATATTACATGGACTCATCTACTCTGATTTAATATACTTTAATCATGACTTGTATTATTAATAAAAATTTTCCTTTTTTTATCATGATTAAGTATCACCTTGAGCTTTTTGTCTATTATTTGTTACATACTAGATAAAATACATTAAATACATCAAAATTGTCTTTATTTATTATAATCAAAATTTAGATATCTGATAACAAGATTTAAAATATACTATACTTTCATCTTATTCAAACTGAACTTATCTTTACCTTAATATAACCTTCTTGGAAAGAGAAACCGATTATCTTATTTTCATTTTTGGAATCTAAAGAACTTTTAATATAATATTACCGCAATTTAAAATTGTTTTAAATTTTCAAATTTAATTTATTTAAAAAAATAGTTATTACCTTTTGAAAAGTTTAGGAGATTTTTTTATAAATTTAATTCACTCCTCTTCACAAATATTTTAATTTAATAAAATATTAAACTTTATTTCTCCCACACACAAGAAAGGTTATATTATTCAAAAGAGTCTGAAAAACACACGGGTTATGAGATCTACCCGCAAAATTTGTTCTCCTAAAATTTGACATCACAATTGTCCCAAAGAAAAAAAAAATACTACGTATTTACCAAGTCAAATGATACTTGTATACATTAGTGTTTTTCTTTTTCTTTATGTAAAGAAACAACAACTTGGATTAATGAATAGACTGTCGTAATGTCTTTATACAAACATTTTTTTAAAGGAGTGAAACAGCCCAAATTAAAATTCTGTTTAACAGGCCTACACTTGACATGAAAGACCCAATAATAGTGACATCCATGCTGGGCCGTGCCATCCATTACTACACCTCGTGTTGGAGGAAAAAGGAAAATGCCTCAATTAATAACTCATATTTTGTATAAATCATACGTGTCTTTTATTGTATATCATATTTGGACGAGATACAATCGTTGTAAACAAAATACTGTGAAATAAAAAAATTTATTTCCAAATATTTAGAATAATTATATATTTAAAACATTCATATAAACAAATTCATACTTAGTAATTTTTAACTTGTATGTCAAATAATAAATGAGTTTAAAATTATAATATATAAATGAAAAACAAACTTATTTTAATAACAGATTTTATAAAATTGGGTTAAATTTTAAATAAAAATCAAAAGACTATAATGAAGTACGTATAAATCCACATGAGAAGTCCGCGAGCCGTATTTAATTAGCAATGTTATAAGGAATAACAAAGCAGTATGTGAAAGCAAGTGGCTCAAATGATTAGAAGCAAGAATATTCCCCCAATTGAAGTCGGCCATTGCATTATTCAGCATATTCTGAGTTAGAGTGTTATAAACTGGTTAAGAGGGGTTCCCGTCCTACTATTTAGAGAGGTGTTTCCGACACTTCCTGTTTATAGCAATTCTTTTAGTTAAGTTTAGGGAGTGTACGGGAAAAAAACACCTAAAAACATTGTTATGCTTAAGGTTAGTCTAGTTGTGTTTATAAGGAATAAGTGTTGTTATTACATTTTTCTTACACTTTTAAAATATCAATTTATTTATAAAGTTATAATGGACCTTCGTAGGTACTAACCTTAATTAGTATGGTCTATAATTCTTAATGAATGATTATTGCTTAATTTGTAGATTAAGGGTATAAGATACAAGTGAACTTATTTGTTATTATTTTAGGTTTCTAATATGTATCTGGACATGTTTTTTTGGACCATTTTGATTCCAAGGTCCGTCTTGTTCATGTATATTGAGACGAGACCATTTCAGTTATGTATGGTACACTACTTCTCAAACTTGAAAATTTTGGTTTAAGAGTTCTTAAGATTTGATAGAAAATTTTTCCTCCCGAGATTTGAAAGAAAATTTCTCCTCTCAAGATTTCTATGGTCAAGATCACTTTTGATGCCTATTCCTCCCTAGTTCCTTGGGCTCAAGAGGTGTAATCTCGAAGAGTCACATATGACATGTTGATGCACATGCTTGACAATTTCTGATAAGATATGGGTGACTAGGACGTATCTTTTCGAGGAGTGTAACTAGTATATGGTGCTAACATTGGGTTTCAATCCATCTAATGGTTGTGATTCTTCGTGATGCTTGGGTTGACATGATTCTTTGTATATAAATATGAGGTGGGTCACTCTCATGAGATCACATTTGGTTTTTTCTGAGTTCCAAGTAGTGGCTAGGAGCAGAGGATTCATTGTGTTACCAGTTTAGTCATGTCTTCTTCTAGTGTGTTAGTTTTTTCAAGTGGGTGGTTGTTGAATGATGCTAGTGAGCTTTTAGTTGGTGTTGAAGGTGCGGGTTTTACATCCAAGACGGGGTTTTTGTGTTGAGCTTAGGCTCTTGGTAAAGCGAGGGATATTGTTGCAGAGTAGGTCGAGACTAACATTCCCCTTAGGTCAGGATACGATTGGGTAGATATGCATGTAATCAAGTACTTTTCTAGGTATAGGTGGTCATCTATGGTAGAGAATTTTGTAGCTAATGTGTCCATGCTAACAAATTCTGTCTAGGTCAGGATAGTTTCCATGGAGTGTTGTTACGCCATAGACAATGTCTACCATGATTGAGAAGGAGTCCAAAATGAGTTCTTCAATATTTGTGTGTGTGCTTGTTCACGTATGTGCACGTTTGATTTTTTTTCTGATGAGTTTACCATAGGTGTTTTGCAGGTTTTAAACATTGCACTGACATAGTCCCATCCGAATAGTTGGGCATCTTTATAAGCTTTTCACTTAGTGTGTGATGTGTTGCATTTAAACTTTTCACCCCCAAGTATTTTTGCATCACTATAGTGTTTGTCCTTTAGACCTAGTATGTTGGTCATCCCTTGTCGATCAACTGAGTATGTGCTTGTTTGCTTCTTATACCTCATCTCGTAAGAATTCCATAAGTGGGTTCTTCAAGGTCATAATAGAGCCATTAGGTCGTGAGTTCTTTTTATGGGGGATAAGTTGAAGTTTCTTTTTTATTGGACAAGGAATCTCGTCCGATATAATAATTGGTCGAGCTCTGTGTTGACCATTGAGGACAATATTAGATAACTTGTCGAGGATGCTACCCATCTAAAAGATCCTCGCCATTTTTCTTTCACCCTACTGCCATATGAATTTTTAAAACATGTATAGTTTTTGTTTTTGGCAAGTTTTGCTTAGTATTATCTTTGTTGAATGATTCTATGTATTTCAAGTGTAAAGGCTATAGTAGCGCTCGACTTCAATCACGTACTGAAGTAACTGAAGCAACAATGTGGGAAGGTGGCCACTACAAAAAAATAAAATTACCGACAAAACAAATCTATCGGAAACACCCAAAATTTGTTGGTAAATTGATTGTATGTAAATTTATCGACGAATTTTTGAGTTCGTCAATAATTACCGACTGATTTCTGGCGAATTTCTGAGTTTGTCGGTAATTACCGACTAATTTCTGACGGATTTCTGATGCGTCGGTAATTACTAACGGATTTAGGGTAAATTCGTCGTAAATCTTTTAATAATTACTAACCGACTCAGAAATTTTTCGATAAAATCGTCGATAATGATATTTTATCGACGGATAAAGTTCTGTTGATAAAATTCTATCGGTAATTTAACTTTTTCTTGTAGTGGGCTGAGAAGACCACCAAGTATATGTACAGTTTTTGTTTTTGGAAAGTTGTGCTTGGTATTATCTTTGTTGAATGATTCTATGTATTTCAAGTGTAAAGGTTGTAGTAGTGCTCGACTTACATCAAGTATTGAAGTAACTGAGGCAACAATGTGGGAAGGTTGCTGAGAAGACCACCGAGTATACCAATGTGTCTTCGACACTCATAACTGACATCTAAGTTGTCATTCAGGCTCACCTAGTACCTCTTCTCGTTGGCAAGGAAAAACACAAGAAGAAAGAAAAATCTTCAAGGAAACACTCTTCTCTGCGATGGTCCTCGAAGAGGGCTTAACAATCCTCATTGTATGTCAGCACTAACTTAGTCACCTTTTCTCAGTTGTTACTTACAATTTTCAAAGAAAGTGATATCCCCCTTACCTCAAGTGAGAAGGAAGTCATGGTGTCAACCTCTATTTAAGACCTGGTCGTTGCCTATGTGGAGTTGCAAGCTCAGGCTCTTATGCTAACTCAAGTTGTCAATGCTGAGATGACAAAAGGGACGTCTTTTGTTGAGGTGCAAAACTAAGGGTTGAGTAGGAAAGCTCTTTGAAGGCTAACTTGGAAGCCAACTCTTCACTTAAAAAGAGGGTCAAGAAAGTTGAGACCAATCATGACAACTTGGTCACTTATAGGGCACCTTGGAGGACTCAATCGGTGCTTAATCTCGAAGTTGAAGGAAAAAAATCACAACGACCAAGATGAAGAAAATGGAAAAGAGTTTGACGAATATGACATCTCGAGTAATAACTGGTGATGACTTTAGGGAAGATGATGTTGACGGTGCCGAAAACTCTCTTGGCGACTAGTAAAGAGTCGACGACAACTAAGAGTATTTGTTCTTAATTTTGTTTATTTTTTGGAAGTCTTTTTTATAAACAATCTTCTTATTGGGTTCTATTAGTGAATGATTATTCTTGTAGAATAATTCATATTGTTGACTGCTACTGTAGTTTTAGATTAATGAAATAGTTTTCTGGATTTTTTAAGTTTGTGTCTTTTAGTAAATATTTATTGAGTAATGGTAATCAGGAAGGAGGATTATACATGAGTAAATTTTCGTGGTTAAATCCATTTTCATGCTCAGGAGGGATCAATGTGAAATGTTCTAGGTCAACTCAGTATTCAAGGGATCACATTGAAACTTCCTTGACTGAGATATGTAATTATTGTAATCAAACTCAAACTTGCATAAAAGAAATTTCATTCCTATTCCTTGTTAAAAAAATTTCAACGAAAATCCTCCTTAAGAAAAAAAATGTTAAGTAAGGAAAGAGTACTTAAAATTGAATGTAACTTAACTAAAATAAAACTTTAAATGCATAATGTTCTTGGTATAAGGTCTCCTAAAAGGTATTTGAGCCTATATGCTCCATTTTTTCACTTTGTTGTTGATTTAAAAAGGCTCCTCCCAATTTAACAACAACTTCTCTTTATTCTCTAAGTGTCGCTCTCCTCATCTCCCATAAGAGATCTCCCTTATCCAATCTTCTAGAATTAACCTTTGAATTTTACCTTCTTGATGTCTTAACTTTGCAAGCCTCCTTTCTTATCTGAACTTTATCCCTTAATTCGATGAGCAAGTCTAAGTTAGTTTCAAATTTCTATCATTGATGTTAATGTTGAAGAGTTGCCTTCTTAGCGAGGGCTCACTGACTTTTAATGATATCATTACATTCATCTCATAGATTAAACTACATAGACTTTCTTGTATCGATGTAAGGCGTGTACTTGTATGTCCACAAAACTTCTAGCAGTTTATATGTCAATTTTTCTTTGACCACTTCCAGATTTTTTCTTTAACTCGTTTAAGATAATTTTGTCAATGATCCATTTATTTATTTGAGGGTGCTCAACTAAATAAATAAGATGTTGTATATTGAGACCTTCACCAAAAGTGATAAAGGCATAATTGATGAATTGATGTCAATATATATTACAATTGTACAGGGGTTGTAATATTGACGTATAATTTCTTCCAAACAAAGTTTTAACCATTCTTAGTTGAGATGCTGGCTAAGGGATCGACCTTGATCCACTTTGCGAAATGATCAACGACAACCAACGAAAACTTGCATTAGCTTTCACGGAACAGAAATAGGCTTGTGATATCCATACCCCATGTTCTAAACAACCACGTGAAACTAATGTAATGCAACTCTTCATATTTCGAATATAGCATATTTACATACTCTCATCTCTTCACAATATTTTGTAAAATCTTCTTATCTCTCGAATTATATTTAGATTATTTTGTACACTCTTCATAATATTTTTTATGTACAGTACAAGAGGTAAGAAGAGTGAAAATTTGCAGAGTGAAAAGTAAATAAATTAGAAAAAAGAAAGAAAAAAAAAAAGGAATATACAGGTAAAGAGCAACTGAATAAGAATCGTGTATAGAGGGGGAATAAGGGAAAACCATTTTCTTAATTTTGCATTGATTAATTAAAGAAATGAAAAGCAATTCCACTGAGGAGAAGGTTGCATGGAGTTGATCCACTTTGTGTTTTGCGAGTTGCCAATCATTCGCCGCCTCACCACCCTCTCTTTATATAAAATAATTCTCTCCTTATCATAAAGAATTTCTTAGTGGGAATTTCCTTTTTAGGGTCATTCATTTTTTTTGCTTACTACACTTCTTTTCCTTTTCCCTTTTCACTAACTTCCGTACTCCATCCCACTCCACACTACTATATCTATATACCTTTACCCTCAAACCTCCAAGTGAAACCTCTCATACTAACTTTTTCCTCCACAAAAACAAACACTCAACATTCCTATGTTCTTTTTCTCAATAAATTTTAGTTAAATAATGTCACTCTAAAAAAATTGACCCATATGCTATGAATTCAAACGTGAGTAGATGAAAAAGTTAACTAATATATAAAAAAAAGACTCAAATAATCCACCATCTTAAAATTTTGGAAGATGGTATCTGAATGTCTTAAAATATAACTCTACTTTTGAATTAACTATGACATTAATTTAAAAGTAAGAGAATAATTATTTTTACCAACTAAACATGATAATTAAATGATGAAGATAAAAAGCATTAAAAAAATTCTAGATACAAATTTGAAAATGGACCAATTTTAGAAGCATCAAAAACTGGTTTAATTCTTTTGAAATAATTGTTACAAAAATTGATAATTTCTAACTAATTGAAAATATATAAAGAATATGCTATCAATGATATATTGTTTACTCTAAACTTTAATGCATATGGTTTTCAAATGTGACAAGTCTCATCAGAGCAAAGAAAATGAAAGAGAATATAAATGGGAAAAAGAAGGGAAACAAGTGCGCATTGCTATATAATATATAATGTGGGTTATGGCTTTTATTGATTGGATCATCTTATGTCATTGTGTAGCACGTAATGGGTCTATTGATCGTAATGGGATGGGATAATTAGATACCTATTGATTTTTATTTTTGTTTTGTTTTAGTGCAACCTCCATTAATATTTAGTAATCATCTATGGTGACTTCCAATTTCAAACCCTTTATTTTATTTTATCAAATTAAGTTTATAATGTTTTTAAAGAGTATATTTTTAGACTTGTTAGTGGCCATCACCTTTATTTTTGGTTGTGGTCATTAAGTTTCCACCACAACATTTACTTTTAGTTTTACAAATGATGAAGGTAAAAGGGTTTGGCTCTTGAGTTAGTTTGGAATCCATGAGTTAAAAAGCATCACATAGTTCAATCTGGTTATAGCTTTAATCAATATTTATATAACGTGTAATCAAATACTGCTAATTCATATTTTAAAAACCGAGAAAGTAACGTATTGTCCACAAAAATATTTGGAACATAGATTATATGGTAATATGACTCATTCTATAAATTTATTTATTGATCAGAAGTAACATAGTTAAGCCTATCACTGTATTTAAAGTATTGTCCATTTTAAAGTTTATAATTTTTTCATGATTTTAGTATTAAATAAAAAATATATATTTAAATTAATATTGACCTTAACTCAAGTAATCTCAAATTTCAAAATATTGTATTATCTAAGTGTTAAGATGATACTCTTAAAATTAATAACTGTATTTGAGATATTATCAATTTTAGAATCTGGAATTTTATTATAATTTTATTTTTAAAAGACATTAACCTTAATTTTTAAGTGATGTTAAATTATTAAGAGTATAAAAATTTTGAATAGAAAGTTTGATAATCATAATAGAAAAATTATCTAAGCGCTCTCAAATTTGAAGCGGTGATCTCGTTAAATTGAATTTAATCTAAATATTGATCCAATTAATTAAATTTAGTTACATTTAAATTTAATTATATTAGGTTGAGTGTATCTATTCTTATTTATTGATCTTATTATGCAATTTAATTATGATTGGATAGTGTTGAATTCAACTATTGGGTTGAATAATTTAAAAGAAAATCATCAACTCTTAAAAGAGTCATCATACATATTTTAATTATTTATTATATAAGAGTAAAGCTATTATATTCTTATTATATTTTTTTTCATGTGATTATGTTGGGTCGAAGTCTTAGAATTTGAAATTTAAGTGGGTTTCAAAAAAATTTGATACATCCCAATGAATGTCCAGAAAAATGGATTGAGTGGATCTCTGAGTTAATTACACATATTTACACTTCTATGTTTTAGTGTCATATAATACTTAACTTATTTATTTAATAAATGACTAAGTAATTTTAATAGTAACAAGGCTTACTTTTTTATATATTATGTTTCTGGAGAGAATGAATTATATTTATGAGTATTATATTTATTTATAAATTTTAATTCTTTATTATTTTAATATAAAAGGTCATATTCAATGAATTACGAGTCAAAATATATAAAGTTGCCTTCAACCAAAATTTTAAAATAATAAGTTCCGATGTCTTTCTTTTTACATATTCACTCAATTTTAAACTTATAACTCCATCCTTTATATATATTTTTTTAAAATTGTTACGACATATAATTCAAATAATTATCAATTAGAAAATGAGAGTGAAAAATAAAATAACTGCTGTATAATTAGTTAAGATTTATTCACTCTTAAAATTATTAAAATTCAACCGTTATTTTATTATAAATACATATTATAAAAATTTAATATTTTCATTTAAAAAGGATTTTTCTTTCTTTTATTTGTCTCTCGGTCTCTTTTTGTTCTAATATTCTTTTGAAAACCCAGGGAGTCGATAAAGGTTAAAAAAATAATAATTGACATAAAATTAAGACTAGTTGAAAGATTAGGTGTTATCGAAAACTTTGTTCCCATACATAGGAAAATAATAAAGTGGTAAAATAAGAAACTAATAGTCCTAATTCTTAAATGAATATTATTTATCTGGAGATAATAATAATACGTTACAGTCAAAAGTTATAATATTTATAATAATTTCTGATAGAACGTTTTCTACTTAAAAGTATAATAGTTTAAGTGTATAATTTCATTGTGATTTGGTTACCTGATTTAGCCACAAGACAATTGTGTATTCTGTAAAAACTCTAACTGAATAATTGTTAGATTCAACATTTATCATTTTGTCAAAAACTATAACTATTAATTAGGGTGAAATTCCTTTTTACTTAAGAATACAAGATCTTAAGCATCATAATTGAATTTTGACTTAGTCCACCTAATATCTATTATGTGATAATTAAAATATTAAAAAATATGTTTGAATAAATTTTTTTATAGAAGTTTACAGAAGCTTATGCAATATACAAGTTAAATAAATATCTGTAAAATTTAAAATTTGTTATATATAAATTAATTTGTAGAAATTTGTTCATACATCTTTTTCAGATTTTTTACTTCTTTATCTGCACATAAATTAATTATAATTTATAAGAAAATACTTTTACTTTTTAAAATATTTTATAAATAAAGAAAAATTTCCACACAAATTACAACTACTTTATAAATTTTGAGAGAGTAGTGAGTGTTATGATTCTTGTACACAATCTCTATAATCTTGATTTCGTCATATTTACGTAGTTTGTTACACTGAAGAGGTTACTATTTATGAAGAAAAGGGAGAAAACAGGCACCAATGGTTTGGAGACAAACAAGTCACTAGGGTTTAGTGTGACACTGATGTTTTGTCCCTCTTCCTTTTGATGTGTTTTGTCTTGGTTAGAATTAGAATGCTTCTTTTTGGAACCCATCATTTAGGGTTTGACAACATCATGGGCTTCTAAACCTGTAAATGTTGGATGCCAAAGACATTTATGTCGTATAAAATTCCACCATTTAACCATAAAATAAAGTTCCAAGTACGTAAAGTTGATTTGCATTATAAGGGCTTAACCAAGCATCAGACAATAAAAAAAACAAGGTTTTCATGCACCCACTTTAATATTTTAAGGTTTATGGACCCAAATCATTGAGTTAATGAAATTAATTAGGGGCTCAATTATTCTATTCTCTTTCTATCTCATATTAATTATGTTTATACAATACTAGTAAAAGAAATGGGTAACTTTTCAGTGATTATTTTATTAGAAGAACATAGTATGTGGTAAGGAAAAAAAAAAGAGTCATAAGCATATTGGCTAAGAAGGCCATTAATATTTGAGTGCATGTCATAAGCATATTGGCTAAGAAGGCCATTAATATTTGTCCAATTAAATGTGGTGGGGATGCTTCATTTGCTCGATTGGGTGATTACTTTTGCTTAAATATAAAATACTTGAGTTTAATTTTTTTCATAATTATATTTTGGTATGGATTATAATATCTTGGGAAAATATTATAGCCGTTTGTTTATTTTAAACATGAATTGTCTTCTTTATTTTTTTTAATATTTGTGTAAAAACAAATTTATAAAAATAGAAATATGCAAGAAAAATAACCATTAAGTATGCTTATATTATATCATTTTAAATTAATTAGAATGCTTTTAAGTAATTTTTAAAATTTACAAATAAGATAAAAATGGGTCAAGCTAATCTTTAAATAAAATAGGTGTAACGTATTTTTCAAATCTAAGGCTTAAAAATGATGTACTGACACACAATTCTTTTAAGGTTATTCTAACCTTTTTAAGTGCATGGCCTAGATTAAAAGGTTATTTTAAATTCTATTTTATAGTAGGAGCTTTTAAGCAAAAGAATAATTATGACTAATTTCGCTAAGACTTAATTATCCTTAATGCAAAACTAGCATGACAATACCTATAAATAAAATTAATAAAAATATAATCTAAAATAGTAAAAAATTGTAATGATATTGTAATAAAAATATAAAACAATAATAATTACACTAATACCATAATATTAAAAGTAATATTTGAGATGTTCTTTTACAATTCTTGTAGAAGATATGGATATTACTCGAAAGTGTATGTTTTTTTAGGAACTTTGTTAAGGTAAAAACAAGTTAATATAAGATAAAATTCTTAAGGTAAAGATAAATTAGGCTAATATAAGATGAAAGTTTTAAATAATCTTAAGTTTTGTTATTTGATATTTAAGTTTTGATATAAGACATTTTTTTTATATGATATATTTATCTAGTATGTAACAAGATTAAACAAAACATTTAAAGTAATACTTAATCATGACCAAGAGTAAGTCATTGGTCAATATATAAGTCATAATAAAAATAAAAAACACAAAGTATGCAAGGTTATGTTAAACAACCCGCAAAAGAAGAAGATGGATGTTACAAGACTATATAAAGCTTTTAAAAAATATCAGACGATATTAAAAGGACATCAAAAAACTTCATAAGAAAAAGTAAGAAAGTATGAGACGATCTTGTCATTTACAAACAACCATATTTTTTCTGATCACAACTGTTTATTCTCATGATATAAAATATGTATTCTTAGAGTCAAAGACAATAACAGTTAAGAAAATCATGGTAAAACAAACTTCCATCAGGAAGTGCTAGAAGTATACAAGATAAAGAAACAAAGATTATATGTTTATATCACAAGAAGAAGATCAAGAGAAATATGTATTCAATGTTAAGCTCAAGAAAATTTAATAAATAATCTAAGATTTTATATATTTTATTTCAAAATATATTATGTGATCAAATATCTTAAATTTTATTATGTCAATTATAAGTTAAATGTGATAATAATAAACAAAAAGTAGTTATATCATATAACAATACTCTCTTACAAAATCACAATTTTTATATATTTGAATTTTAAGTTTGAATGCAACAATATTTCTCTCTAAGAAACATTATATTTCCTACACCATAAGCAGTATGATAACTAATCTTTAAATAAAACTAATATTAAACATATAATTAATGTTTAATCTATGTGATTCTTGACAAAATACTCCACTTCTATATTTATGAGAAGATTAAAATATATATAATAGTATTTTCCTAAACTTTCTCCTACAGATCCATTCAAATTCACTAATATAACCAATACTTACCCAATATAACCAATCATATCTCATTACTAAATAAATAAATAAATAAATATATATATATATATATATATATATATATATATATATAATAAA
>Ga0209700_101686_pt1 | contig 45766 bp, 19 predicted proteins | sample SiratroredBW_FD_187528 | JGI IMG/M metagenome (GOLD analysis project Ga0209700, IMG submission 187528) | Root nodule microbial communities of legume samples collected from California, USA - Siratro red BW (SPAdes) (version 2) | ecosystem: Host-associated > Plants > Roots > Nodule | place: USA...
TTACATATACAATTGATCTAAAATATTTTGTGTAAATTATGGTAGAAAAAGTAAATGATACATCAATTTCTTGTATAACTAATATAATATTTATTTTCTATATTAATTTTTTTTGCAATAATTTAAAAAAAAAAAAACTTAGTGTAGATGATCTATATATAAAAAAATGATAATAGAAAAATTCATTAAAAATAAGAAAATAGATAAAGATAAATGAAGAAATGACAGGAAAACGTAATTCACTTACCTAAAACACATAAAAGGTAAACAAAAGGATGACATGACGACGATAAAAAATCACACAGAAAAATAACATGAGTCAATTGAAATATTAATTAGTTTATTGTCACTAAACTAATTAAACTCTCACTTAACTGATAATATTTCCTATTATATAATTGAATAGCAAATCTTAGTTAACTGATAATATTTTCTATTATATAATATTATATAATTGAATAGAAAATCTTACTTAAGAAAACTATTAATACAAGTTCCTATCTATAGAACAATTATTAATAAAAGTTCCTATATATGTATAGTAGAATTATTATGATTACATGAATATATAAATTACTTTCAATTATAATGAATACATAAATTACTTTTGATTATCACAAATATATAAATAATTTTTTATTATTATAAGTACACAAATCATTATTGAATATTACGTCCTCCTAACACTAAAATCTTATAAACAACAAAAGAAAAAAATATTAAAGAAAGAGAAATTTAAGTTTCCTAGATTACTTCACCTAGTCAAAACTTATAATTTACAAAACACTAGAAGATTGTATAACTTTCTTAGGTATTATCTTATTGTGTCATTCTTCTATATCTTATATCCTTTATATAAGCTTTTGATGATCGTTGCTTCAACATATTTCTCAAGATTTTATCTTATTGAAAAGACATTATTAACTGCGTTGATCTCATATTACATCCCTTAACGTGCATTGATTGAAAGCTTTATATGAAAAACTTTGATTTGAAAGAGCTTCGGACTTCTGTTTAAAAAGAAATATTCAAAAATAAAATATATAATAGATTAAGCAATCAATAAGATTTAAACGTGTATAGTGAATCATCTTATTTTCCATTTAAAATTCTTATATAAAAGTGGTAAAAACTAATATAATTAAATTAACAATAAAAGTATATTGAAAATGGTATAAAATATTGTCTCTTAAAATATAATTAAATTAACAATCAATATTTTTACATTAATTTATTTACGTAAAACATATTTTTAATTTTTATAAAGGAATAAGATAATAGGTATAAAACGATGCATAAAATAAGTTATTTTATTCGATTTATATTTATTTTTAAATAATTAAACACATGTACAATCATACAAGTATGTAGAATTATTTAAATATATTATTTTATTTATAAAAAATAAGCACTAAGTATTGAATGATACATATATATAATTATATTAAAAAAATAATTTTTTAATGTAAAAAAATAATTTTTTAATTCAAAAAATATTATAAACTATGTAATTATATTAAAACAATCTATGTGAAAGGAAAGAAACTAAACAGACTTCTCAATTTTTAAGCACATATAGTATTATCAACAAGGAATGGCCTAAACCAGAGGGCCCAAATTTACAAAAGATAAAATTACCTATAATTGTAGACAAATTTAAAAATAAATATATATTTAAAAGAAAAAGAATAAAACAAAAGTCTAATAATATAACAGAATAAGATAATAACAAACATGAACATATATAAACATGTAATTTGAAAATAGTAACATTTTCAAACAAATAAGCATGTAAATCAACCAAGCAACTGTTCTTTTGTAAATATGTAAGCAAGTATATTTAAATAAACTAAAAGTGAAATTTTTGTATTTAACAAGCAAATAAATTTTTTTAAATAAGAATAAAATAATTATAAAATATTAATAATATTTTTGAAATAACAACTATAATATTTGGTCGGTCGTGAAGCTGTACATTTCAAAAACCAGCGTGAATCTTTCAATTACACTATTCAACTTGCATAACTGTTTTGGGCTTAGTCAATCTTTATGAAATTTTTAGAATTGATCCTAAATAGCAATATACATCAACAATATACGGAATTTACTTAAAAAATAATATTATTATATCAACTTGGTTTATTAAAGTAAAAAATTAAAATTTTACCTGAAACCTTCTTACTTTTATTCCAGAACTTCTAAGTAAATATAATTTTCTTCTTATTATGAACAGTGACGGCTTAATATTTTAAGAGGCCTAAATTGAATAAAAAAATAAGTTTTTTTAAATTAATAAAATAATTAAAATTATGATATTTTTATCTAAAATTAATTTTTAGAATTTTTTATGATGCAAAATTATCTATTAAATTATCATAATTAATTTAATTTAAAATATCTTTTTTAATAAATAATAAAGTTAATCAGTTTAAACTTTAATATTTATTGAGATATTGTTGATCTTAAATGAGATTTTATTAGTTTAAGTTTTAAAAAACTCTTTTAAGCTAAAGCAACTAATATTGAAATTGTTAACATTATTCTATATGCTATATATGTATTTGGAAAAGAATTTATTCTTTTTATATAATTAAAAGAGTTTATCATTTTTCAATCCTATAATCTCTTTTAAGACATTTAATTCTGAAAATAAATCTAAGCCACCAAATTATCATGTTTCAAATATTTGTCAAGGTTTAAGCATTTTTCTTTCAAAAGTACACAACCCAATAACTAATTTTTTAATACTAAATAAAAAACCAAAAACATCTGCATATATTTTAAATTATTCAAATATATTTTGGAGTGTAGTGATTGCGTTATCTATAATATATAAAAAATAATAAAAAATTACTCTTGAGGTGATTTCATAAAATAAAAAACTATAATATATATCACACTGAATATATAATGAGACTAAGTTAATAAGGTAAACCTGATTGTTAAGAAATGAACTTGATCTTAGTATCTTGTGAGTCTCAAGTCTCCTACTATCTTTCAATTATGTCCTTTGATAAGTCTTTAAATATAATTTATAAATTCTAAATTCTCTTCCTTGAATCTGTACAAATTATTTTAAGATTAGTTAAACAATAATGAAAAATAAAAAAAATGAGATCAATTCATCAGTTTCATATTATTTTTACCTAATATTGATGCACTCAAAAGGAGTAAATACAAACTCTTCCTTAATCAATCTAGGGCTCCCTCCAAGTCTCCAAATAAAGACACCTGCATAAATGCACAATATAGAATGATAAAACAAATTTGAAATTAGAAACAAATTGAAAAGTATAGAATGATAAAATAAATTTGAAATTGAAAACAAATTGAAATAATATTATGGAAGAACAAAGAGACAGAGGAATGAGGGAGATAAGAGAAGAAGAAATGAGAGAAGTGGAAGAGTCAGATAATGAAAGGAAATGACATATAAAGAAAATGATGTCAACCTGTTAGAATATAGGGAAGAGATAAAAAAATTAGAAAGTTTTGATATGTAAGATTCCTTGACTGTTCAATTTCTTTTTTAAAAAATATTATTAATTTATTATAAAAAAGTTTCAAGAATATTATTCATTAAATAATATTTATAGTATCAATATAAATTTAAAATTATTAAATAATATTTATAGCACCTTCTGATATGCCTTCTTTCTAGCTTTCCATTAGCATACAAGTTTTCAGCTCAGATCTAAGGTAAGATTTGAACTTGTACTGGGGGTAAAGTTCTTAAGTTAACAATAATACCTTTTGATGAGTGTTTTTCTCTCTCATTTTGCACCTAACTTGCCATTTCTCTTCCTTCAAGTGGAGATCTACACCTTCGAATGTACCTTCCTTCACATCATTTCATGAACATACAAGTTTTGAGCTCTGATCTAAGATAAAATTTCAACTTGCTATATTTGGAGTAAAGTTCTTAACTTTTAATTTTTAGAACGATAATACCTTTTAAGGTGTGTATTTCTCTATGATTTTACACCTCACTCACCATTTCTCTTCATTTAGATGGAGTTACGCACCTCCGGATGCACCTTCCTTCGTTACTTTCCATGAGAATATGAGTTTTTAGTTCAAATCTACGATAAGATTGGTGTATTTTTTGTGTCTGTTCTAAGTATATCGTCTGTCTGGCTAACCCAATAATTTTTCAACTATTTAAAGGCCAGATCTACAAACGCTACTACGACAGCTCTTTGCTATCTACAAACACTACTATGACATCTCTTCGCTATCTTTGTTGATGACTGATTTGTTACAGTGTTTCAAAGTTTTCTCTTAAGCTCCAAAGCCAAACATAAATAGGTAACATGTCTATTTTTAAATTATAATCGTTGGTATTTTTATGTGTTTTCATGGAGCATTGACCAAAAACATATCAAAAGTGAGGTAATGTTGCATCTGTTACCTGTATTGGATGAAGACGGAAGAACTCCACCGCCACTACCACGAAAGGTTATATCTTAGGCTCAAAACTTGTTTTTTTTTTTCACTAAAGAAAATAATGTTAGTTTGCACTTACAGTTTGTATACTGAGACAAGGTAAATAAAGACTTAATGTTTAGATTATTATTAGTTAATATATAACTAATTTTTTAATATAATTAATGTATTAATGTATTAAACATTTTGTCACGACCTTGGATCATGACGGCAGATGACAATTCAAAATGTGGAAAATAAGAATGGATGTGAAATGAAAGAGATGGAGTCACCACCATAGTTTATTATAGAAAATTATGAAAAACCAAGAAAAGAAAAGGATGATCCGGGAAACAGAGATAAGCTTGGGAGTCGTTACGGAGAGAAGATATTAATACCCACAAGGCCTGTCATAAGACAATAACTTTAATCAAATGAGTAAAACTAAATATGATTTATGAAATGTTTATTTTTCCCAAGATAGAAATAAAAATTGTAAGTAATAATAAAAAAATAATTTTTAAATTAGGGTATCCGACAAAGATTGACCTTGCTCTTACGTATTTCCATCCATTATGAAAAATTAAGGTTAACGTAGTTCTAAAAGAAAATTGTTTGTTGGGACTTTGATATTTTTTTATTTTGAAAATTTTATATATTTTTTTAATTTTGGAAATTTGATATTTTTACATTTTATTTTAATAAAATTTCGTTTTTGATATGTATGGTGCTTTGATTATTTTACGAAATATTTTTCAAATTGAATTCTACGCTGTCATTTAGGTATTTAATCAAATTTTTTTATTAAAAATAAAAAAAGATTTATATTCAATAATATTTTGTTTTAAATATATATTATTTTTCCAAAATTAAAAAACGAATGGACCTACGCCTAAAAATATATGTGAGTAAAAAGAATAAAAGTTGCAAACAAGGAAAAGGGTCAAAGTTGGAAGTGGTGCAGATATGCATGAAGGAGGTGTCAATGACAATGTGAAGAGCCCAAGACCTTCCCTTATTTTTTGGGAACATGGGCGTTGCAACGCTAGGTTGGGGGTGCAAATAGGAACCAAGTTGGGCTAAAGCCCAACATCATGTGTTTATCTTTGTGTTGTTTTTGGGACGGCTTCTTCCTAGCAGTCAGTTTTCGGCTTAGAACCCTTTATCTTCTCAAATTAGGTTTGTGGATGAATGGGGAAATTTGGTGAAAACAACGAGGCATGTAATGGGTTGGTGCCGTGGTGGTGAGGAGCGGCGACATACGGAGGCTGTCGACGAAGGGGTCGATAGTGGCGAGGCTCGAAGAGGATGAGATGGTGAGGCAAGGCGGCTTGGACGCGTGATGGCAGTGGCGAGAAGATGTTGGCTCTGATGCGACAACAATGTGATCGTTCGATGACGGAATTGACCTTGATGGCAGCTTGGACAATGAAGCGGCGGGTTGCAGAGCTTAATGGAGAACTGCCACTTGCGGCAACCATGTTTCGCAAAGGCGAGGTGGTGGTTGGGGCAACATGTGTGACGAGTTATTGTTGATGCCGGTGTTGTCGCCGATGAGGCACTCAACAACGATAGTGGGTTTGATGCTATGGGTATAGGAGGGTCGCGGTTTATGCACGACAGTGTTGGAGGTGCTCGTCAACGTTTGATTCGTTCATTGAACTTTTATCTTTGTTTATTTCTTTAGTTATTTTGATGTATTATCATGGCCTATGAAGATTTGGAGTGGAATTTGAGAGATTCTAAAGGAAGACTTGGATTAAACTACAGAATTTGGAATTCAATTTTGGTTCTTTTTGCAGATAAAATGTTTGAATAATTGTAGAGCTGAGGATTTTCAAAGAATACCATGGTTGATTTTTTTAGTTTCTTTTTGTTTCTTACAATTATTGTTTTTACTTGGATGAAGGATCGATTGAATGTAATGAAAATACGAAATGAAGCAAAGTAAATAAAGAAAATGAGAGCAGAAAATATAGTAAAAAAACATACGCGAACACCCACAAATCGCCAAACTCTAATGAATCTTCCTTCTTCTTTCTCTTCTTACCTATGAACTTGTTAAATTCTTCCGATTTCTTGCGATTTGAATGAGAGTAATATGTGTATATGAACTCTTCCAATTTCTTGCTATTTGAATGAGGGTAATTCTAAATTTTTTATTTTCTTTTTAAAAAGATATAAAACTTTATATTATTTTTTTAAATTTCTGAAAAAGTGATAAAGAAGAAAACTTGAACATGCAATAAATTTAAAATTAAATGATTATTTTTTTTAAAAAATATTTTTTTTATCCAGACAAAATTAGATGGGTATTGACACATTTTGAGATGCAGATTAGAGAAAGTTACAAAAAGTTGAGTTGTGATGCCTTACATAGTTAATGCTATTAATATTCATAATTTCAATGTCTGGTGATTTAGGAAGTTTGAAATTACTATTCTATTAATAATATCATGTACTATTTAAAATATTATTTAATAAAAATCAGATTAAATATAATTTAAATCTTGAAAGTATTTTTAAGTTTAATTGCTCTATTACTTATGAAGTTGTTTATTTATTTATTATTTAAAACTTTTGAAATCACTTTCTCAAGTTCCATGTGAGGAAAATATATGGATTTTGTTTCTTAAGCTCAAATAGGTAACTCATCTTACAAAGTTGTTATTGATTAATTCTTTAAAACTTTTAACACCTCTTCTTAAAGTTATTTCCAAGTTATAGGAGATTGAACTGTAAGGGTAATCTATGTGTTTTTATTCTTGAGCCCTACACCTACTGCTATATTTAATATTATGTAAATATTAATATTAATTAAATTTCTCAATTTTTAAATCGTTCATCATTTATGAAATCACTAAAAAGAGGTTAAGAAATATTGCCTGTATTATATTATACACTATATATTATATAATATTCATATTTGAATGCTTTTATACCAAATAAAGTGTTGAAGACTGATTTGTTCCAGTGTTTCAAGGTTTTTTCTTAAGCTCTAGAGGTAGAAAAAGAAAAATAAAAAAACAGATAACATCTTAAATTTGAAATTATAACCGTTGGTATTTTATTTGTTTTTGTGAAACATTGACTAAATCCAAAAATGAGATACCGTTGCATCTGTTACTTGCGATTGGATGAGGACGGAAGAACTCCACCACCACTACCATGAACGTCAGAGCTTAAAAATTGTTATTTTTATTTATTATTAATTAATATAATTAATGTATTAAATTATTATTTTTATTTATTATTAACTAATATAATTAATATATTAATACAATTAATGTATTAATGTATTATACATTTGTAGATGTATGTTAGAGAAAGTTATGAAAAGTTGAGTCGTATTGTTTTGTAATGAGATTATGGGGAGATACCTACTCCATTGCAATGATCGGGAGATTGCAACGTCAGGAAGATCTCTACCTTTTAATTCTTGAGCCACACCTCTACTCTTATGTTTGGTAAAGTGTGAATACTGTTTGATATACATATTTAAAAGCTATTAATATTCAGACTTTAAATGCTTAGTGATTTACAAAGTTTGATATTATTATTCTATTAAATATATTATATATTATTTAAATTATTATTTAATAAAAATTAAATTAAATACAATTTAAATCTTGAGCATCTGAAAGTCTTTCTAACTTTAATTGCTCTATCTCTAATAATATCTTCTGTTGATTTGCATGAAGTTTAATATTTTTTTTTGCAAGATATACGTTGGATGCATGACATTTCATTAGTTTTTTTTGGTTTGTTCTTTATAAAGAATGCATTTTATGAATGCATGAGATTTGATTTTTCTGAAGAATAGATGTTAAAATGCATGAAATTTGTTTGAATATAAATTTTGATTTTGTTATTTTTGAAGAATGCATATATGAATGTATGAATTTGGATTTTTTTTTTCTTTTATTTCACGCATTTATGAATGTAGGAAATTTTGAAATTTGATTTTTTTTCTTTTGAATGAAAATGCACGCTTAAAAGCCTGGAATTTGATTTGTGTTCTTTTTGAAGGATACAGAATGTATGAATTTGATCTTGAATGAAAATATTTATTTTTTATAAAGAGAAATTTTCTTTAATACCTACTTAAAGAGTATGTACAAAGGATTGATGTTTATTCAAAAAGTATGTACAAAGGATTTTTTTTTATGTACAAATATTTGAAAAATATGTACAAGTTGCAAAGTGAAAATATGTGTCACAGTTTTCTTTTTTTCAAGATTTCAATGTGCCGAATCAAAAGTTCTTAGCAATCATTGAATTCACTGGTATCAATTTCTCATTTTTTAAGTAGATTTAGGATCATTAGAAACTAATGTCAACATGGTGTAACCATCAACTTTCCTTTTGTAAACACTGTTTAGATGCATGCTTAAACCCAGGGGTAAAAGGTGAGTGTTTAGGGAGTTTGAGGTATTTAAAAGATAGTGGGGATGCAAATCTTCTGACAGGATTGTCCCAATTTTAGTGTGTTAGACTGGCTATGTGAGCTTCAAGCTTGGAGGTATGAACAACCTAACTCAAAAGTAAATAAGGGTAGTATAAAAGGCTGGTCATAAAGGGAAATAGGCTTTGTAATTGCCCAGTTTGTATGTACAAGGGGAATGATGATATTTCTGTGTAGGATTGCCTATCTTGGTAAGGTGACAACATTGGGGTAATAAAGGTATAAATGAAAACTGAATTGCCCTAGTGTAGCATGAGGCAAGGGTATTGTAAATAGGATTGCCTCAGTGGGTATGTACGATTAGAAAGTATATATGTCTTACTTCTGAAAAAGACATTTTAGTAGACATTTTTTCATTTTTCATTCATTTTTTTTATTATTTTTTCATCATTCTTTCATTTTTTTTACGTGTTATCAGTCACGTCGTCCTCTAATTACAAAGCTAAGCTTGATGAAAATCGTTGCAATCATTCTTCAATCAATATGGACTTTATTAGGCTTGTAACGTGGCCAAAGGTTACAGGGTTATGAAAAAAATGATATAAAGGCTAAAAAATTATTTGTGGGCTTGAGAGGTTTAATAAGGACCATCAACCAATGTTGTAAACAATCAAGGTATTTTTTTATGAGCTTTCCATCATTATGCTCTTTCTTTTTCTTTTTTTTTTCTTTTTTTCTCTTTTTGTTATATTTTTTTTTTTTTTTTTTTTTCTTTTTTTTTTTAGAAAAGTTTTGAATGTACAACTTTCATTTCTGATAGTATTTGATGAATTAGGAGCTTTTGACATGCTCTTTCTTTGACGAATTTCAACCTTGGGACCTTAGACTGAGTTCCGACATGTTAATAATCCTTGCTTAGGGTATTTTGAAAGAAAATTTTATTTTTAGCTCAAAGAGGGTGCAAAGGATGTGTAAAAGTGTTTGGGATGAAGAAACAAGACCATATATCATTTTGAATCATGATCGCTTGATTTTTAAAGAGTTTAACAATGGAACAAAATTAATGACTTCCTAAACGTGTCATCTTTTTTTTTATTGTCCTATCTTTTGCTTAGATCGCTCTTTCGGGTTTTCAATCTAACGGACTTTTGTTTTTTTTTAAAATGCCCCTTCAGAAAATTTGGTTTAGGAATTTAGAAACTAACCAAATGAGAGAACACAACAATTTAGGCAAATCCTATTATTTGAGAATTATAAGAATTTTGAGGCTTTTTGGAATTTTTAGAAATCTTGGGAAGGCAAGAAAGGTAGCAAGCATCGTGCATGCAAGTGTTTCCTTCGAAAAATCAATGTTTACTTTTATTAAGCATTTTGCTTGAATGATCCCTATTTTATTATTATTCACAATCTTGTGAATTCGCAATCACTTTGACAGTATCTAAAACTTCAGTCTTTTGATCTCCTTTAGGTTCTTGTTTTAGAACATTAATTCCATATTTGCACGGAACTGCCTTATCACTCTTGTATGGAAAAGGAGATGGAACTTGGATCACCACAGGATGCACTTCTACCGGCACTACTAATTCTCTAGTGACATGCATCAACAGTGGTTCGGGTTTTGATATGCTCGATTCTTCACCAATTTGAACAAACACTTCTTCTTCTTTCTTTTGATTGTAAAATAAGGTTTTGACCAAGTTCAAGAGGGGCGCTGAATTGAACTTTGAAAATCTTTTCGCAAATCTGATTTGTTCTTGAAATAGAGAATGAAAATTCTTGATTCAATCACTCAACTCGTGTAATTCTGGACTGTCCAATAAACAATCAATTGTGTACAACGGAAATTATTAAAGATAAACTCAGAAAACAGTTTCAGTATAGAAATGTGTTAGTCCAAATTCAAGATGATTAAAAACAATTCAGTAGATTAAAATTAATCCAGAAACATAGTTGATTCAGAAATATGTAAACAGATGTTCAGAATATAATCAACATTATGATCAGATTTTAATCTAGTCAATTTAAATGATAACAACAGTTGAATAAAAGAAATCATGAAGAGTAGGGTGAAAAGCAAGAACACAAAATTTTTATCCTGATTCACCCTTCCTCAAGGGCTACGTCCAGTCCTTTGCAAACTAGCAAAGATTTCCACTAAAAAGATCAAAAGATCAGACCGTTGCTCCCAAGAAGTTACAAACTGCTCCCAGCAGTAAACCCACACCTCACTGAACCCCTCAGCTAGTGTGTAACCAGTGCAGAAACCCACTGCACCACAACACTTGCAGTCCTCAAGCAACACTGCTCCCCGCAACACTCACCCTCTACTGAACCCCTTAGCAGATGTGAGACCAGTGCAGAAACCCACTGCACCAACTTAACTACAAACCCAGTAATTGTAAACAGGAAACAGATTACAGAACAACAAGATCAGAAATGATCACACAGTACTTCTACACAGAACAAATTACAAAGAATGAAGATCAGGTGTAGAAGACTTAGCTTTGGTCCAGAACCAAAGTCCTAAGAACCTCACTCAAGGATGGTTAAAGATTCACGTTCTTAGAGGTTTCTTGATTTGAAAAGCTTTGCCAAAGAATGATTGCACAAAAGAGGCGCTATATCTCACTTAGAAAATCTCAAGGAATGCTTTTTGAAAGTCTTAGATATCTGAAAATGATAGTGCCAATTCCTTTAAATACCCAAATTTGTTTTAAAAATAGCTTAGCTATCATAGTTCAATTAATTGAACAAACCATTCAATCGATTGAATTGACTGTTAGTTGACCCAGTCAAAGATTCCAGTTGTAACAGAAATAACTGTCACGTTCAATCGATTGTTTTAGAAATTCAATTGATTGAGAAACCTTTTCCAGCAAAAAAACAATTTGGGCTATTTTTCTTAAAAACAGTTTTAATAAAAATATTTGTGAATCTGTTTAGCACCTCAGGAATGATGAACCATGCCACTAATGATTAAGGACTAAGCCAATCACCAATAGACAAATCCAACTAAGGACCAAGACCGAATCACCCAACCATCTTCATGTTGGCACAAAGTCTTCACTTGAACAATTCTGGTCCAGGTTGGTTCCAACAGATTCTTCATGAGGCACTCTTCATCAGCTCACATGCTAGGCATTGATCTAACATAGTCCAGATCCAATTCATCAGAAACTTTAGCAAGTTATGGTCTTTCTTGACTTCATCAAATCACATGCTTAGCCTTGGTGCTAACATTAATGACTAATCTGCAATAGGTGTCGATTCATCAAATCCTATAGAAAATTTTTGAATTCAGAACACTCTTCAATTGAATGACCATTACTAGTATGAAACCCACACAAAGCATCTGACTTGTTCATAGGTTTAAAGTAACCCATTTGGTAAACCAAATAGAACACATCCTTTAGGGGGCTCTTGACATCTCTAACACTTCTTATCAACCATTGACCTTCTTCACTTATAAGAGCATTTGTGGAAGGTCCTGCATGTCCCGATAAAGGGTTCTTATCAACATTCGGCTTATTTTCTTAGAATGTCAACCATCCATTGTCTATCAATGACTGAACTTTGTATTTGAAGGCTTTGTAGTTCTCAATTGAATGTCCCACTACCCCACCATGATAATCACATTTGGCATTAGCATTATAAAACTTGGGGTAAGGAGGTTGCAAGGGTTTCATAGGACTTATTGAAACCATAACTCTTTGACGGAGAGTTGGAAGGAGCTCTGTGTATGAGATGGGAATTGGAGTAAATTGAACTTGCTCTCTTCTATAAAATGAATTTTGACCCTGAGGCTGATTAGAGTTTGATCCCCCTTCATTTTTCCAATTTGGCCTAGGGACTAGAAAGTGTTGCTGATTCCCTAGAGCTGCATTAGCCTTGTAGTTAGTTGAAGGATAATGAACTGTGGTTGAGGCTACCTGGCCATCACTCTCCTTCTTTTTACCAGAATTGAACCCAAACTTTTTGCCAGTAGATGTTGCGGACAAGCCTTGAGCTATTTTTCTAGTTTTCCACCCAAGCTCTATTCTTTCTCCAATGATTACAATATCAGCAAAGTTGGAAGATACAATGCCCAAGATATGTTCATAGAAAGGGGACTGTAACGTACTCATGAACATTGTCACCATTTCTCTATCATGCAATGGCGGTTCTACCTGTGCAGCCAACTCCCTCCACCTTTGAGCATACTCCTTGAAGGTTCTTCTTTGACATTATTTTAAAGCTGTAGTCTATCAGGAGCCATATCAACATTATATTTGTAAATGCATCCACTAAGTCATTCCATGATCTGATTCGAGTTGGTTCTTGACGCATATACCAGCTTAGAGCAATATCTGCTAAGCTATCCTAGAAGAAGTGTATCAACAATTTTTCATCCCCAACATGTACCGCCATCTTTCTGCAATACATAGTTAGATGGTTCCTGGGACAAGAAGTTCCTTTGTACTTCTCAAATTCAGGTACCTTGAACTTGGGAGGAATCACAAGATTAGATACCAAGCATAAACCAGCAATATCCCTAAATTCAAAACTACCACCACCTTCAATAGCCTTAAGCCTTTCCTCCAAGAATTTCAGCTTAGTCTTAGATTCTTCAACATCTTGAGGTGATCTTTGAACTGCTGACCCTATTGGTGCCCCCTCGCCCAATGCCGCTTGAACAATTGATGGTCTTCCAGTATAGACTGCTGCCCCAGCACTGACATTTATGGGTCCATCACTTGGTTGCACTTGAATTGGCTCTTGTTGACTTACAAGTACATTAGAAGGGTCAAATTTGATGTTAGGAGTTACAACACCATGCACATTTTCATAAGGTGGAGTATAATTAGGAGGCAAACCATATGGAGGCCATGCACTATTTCCTTGAGCATTATTGGTTTGAAGTGCTCCAATCTGCAGTATCGTAGGATTGGAAGAAGTAGCTTCATCATTTCTAGTTGCAGAATTATCCCTAGGGTTTTTCAAAGCAACTAAGGCTTCAAGGATTTGACCCATCTGATCTTTCAATTGGTTGACATCATTTTTCACTGATTCCACTGTTGCACCCAAGTCTTTCATCCTTCTACGATTTGCACGAGTTCCGTATGGGTGTTGTGGAAATTTCGCGTTATTATGTTCTGTTATTTTATTTACAAAAGAATTAGCAAAAAGAAATTGATTTTGTCTCATTCTCTTTTATTTATTTATTTATAAGAGTATGTAAAATAAAAAGTAAAATAAAATAAAATAAAAAAAAATATGAATGAAAAGAAATGCGAGTTCTGTTATTTTATTTTATAAAAGAAATGAATTTTTTTATTTTCTTTTATTTATTTATAAGAGTATGCAAGATGAAAAGTAAAAAAAAAAACATGAATGCAAAGAATGTGAGTTATGTTATTTTATTTTATAAAAAAATGAATTTTTTATTTTCTTTTATTTATTTATAAGAGTATGCAAAATGAATGTTAAGAATGCGAATTCAAGAAGAAGAAAAAAGAAAAAAAATGTGGAATACTCATGGAGAATTAGTAGAAATCTGCTTTTATTCATTACTAGTCAGTCTGACATTCTCCCCTTTCAGGTCATCCACCTCTTGTTTCAACTGCTTGACTTCTTTTGATTCTTGTTCTTACTCCAACTCTTCCTTTGGTACTTCAGGAACACACAGCTTGAAGGGCAGCTTAACCATCCAAACTCTTTCCACCAGCCACCTTTCATATGATATCTCGCTATCGATGGTCCAAGGTCTAGTGTCCTTCCCATGAATGACCATCTTATTCCAAGCTCTTCAAAGTTCTGCAAGTATCTCAGCTAATAAACCCTCTTCATAAAGAACTAAAAGAGGTTCTAAAACAACAGAAATAGGAGCCCTTGCTATTGGGGAACCAAACTGTCTTTGAGCAAGCACAGGATTGTAGTTGATACAACCTTTAATACCTATGAGTGGTACATTAACCCTTTTAGAGCATTGGTACACAAGACGGGTTCTCTGTTGCCATGCTGGCTGCCATTGGATTTTCTTTTGAGTTAAACCAGCCAGACATTGAGCTCATTCATTCGCTCCCTTGGTCTCCAGCCATTGTTGCTTAACTGATTCCACTGGACACTTAATACCTACCACCCTTTCTTCGAAGCGAGCAATTAGCCAAACAAACAAAGCAAGTAAGCAACAAACTATCAATCTTCTCTTCCTTGAGTGACATTGGTCAAGAGCTATGTAAGTGTCAGCCAAGATTGCAGTAACTGGATTTTCAACACAAGTCTTGAAAGCTTAAAAGACCTTGATAGCAGCATCATCTACAAAACTATCAGCCTTCAGGAACAACGTAACTCCAAAGAGAGCTAAGGCTAAAACATCCATATAAGCATCCCAACTTTCTTCTTCACAGAGTCGACACAAATGCCTTTCTAAGAAGCTTAGAACGAAACCCTTTATATCACATAGCTCAACAAATTCCTTCTTCAATTCCTTCACAGATATTTTCATGATCTCAGATAAGGTGTACATGGAGAAAGGTTGTTCCAAGTGCTGATAAGGCATCATCTTGTTTGTTGGCATGTCCAAGATTTGTGAGAACTCTTCAAAAGTTGGCACCAATTGAAAGTCACAAAATGTGAAGCACCTTAGTGGAGGATCATAATACTGAGCCAGGGCAGTAATGACAGGTTCCTGAACCTCTACTTCCAGCAATCCCAGCAAGCTCCCATATCTACTCCTGAATATAGTCTTCTGCACTACCTTGAGCTTCTGTCCTAGTTCTCTGAGGACAGTTAAATCACTCTTCAGCACTTTGACTCTTATCTTCTTCTTCAAGCCTTGCACTGCAATACTTCTCTCAAATCCAGATTCCACGTTAAGTTCCATGATGTATTCCACACTTTTAGTTTCACTAAAATACCGCAAAGAAAATGTTTGTAATGCAATGGATATGAGAAAAATGAGATGATGTATTTTGAAAGAGTATGTGAAAAGAAATGAGATTAATGCTTTTTTTCACAAGTCAAAAATTTTTTTAAGGAAAATTGTTCTTAGCCTGTTCTCACAAATTTTCTTCTTTTTTTTTTTTAAATAAAGATCTATCTTTGTTTTGTAATGTATGCAAAGAAAAATGATGTTGATTGTTTTTTTTTATTCAAGATTAAAAGGGTTTCATATGTACAACAGATAACAAGTGGACAATTTAGCTGCAAAATTCTCCCTTAGTTTCCTAATTATGGTTTGACCTAATGGGTATAGTTCTCGAATTTTTTACATGAGCTCACACATGATAGCTTTGCCTTAATTCTTATTAAAGGTCACTAAAGCCATGACCCACTTTACCACACATCCACATCAGTCAGTAATGACCTTTATAGATATGAGAATAAAGCAAACAAACTCTAGCTGGAGCTTTCACAACGACGGGGAAAGGAAGTACATCCCCCAATCTTGCTACACGACTCCTCTATTTCTAAACTTTACAAACCTGGGTATAGGGCCCCACTCATGATATGCAAATAAATTGTGTGTGAAGGGAGAAAAATACAAACCCAAACCCCACCTGCAAAACATCCAGAAAATTCCCAGGCAGATATATATAACATGTCTTCTACCCTAAGGTTCAATATTGCAACAAGCATAAAACACAAATATTTACATACCTGGATACGCTCCTACTACGCTGCAAATTAAAATACATAGCATGCAATATATACAAAAATCAAAGCATGATATGTGAACATAAGTCCTAAAAAATGATAAACAATATAAACACAAATATAAATAACAACAAATATTATTTACAAAAGTAATAAACAGAAAAGGAAAAAAATAAACATTAGAAAACCATACAAATTTTACTCAATTATTTAAATTGGCCTGACTCTCTAAAAAATCCCCAGCGGAGTCGCCATCTGTCGCAACCGGATCACGATGGGGCGATCTTAAATTTATTTTAAAAAATAATAATTTGAAAATTTGGAGTCGCCACTATAGTTTTTTTTATAGAGAAACTATAGAAAAACCAAAAGAAGAAAAAATGCTTACGAACCAGATTCAAGACTCGAGAGTAGATTATGTGTGAAGAATGTGTCAACCCGCGCAAAAAGCCCGTCTTAAGAAGGTACTTTTAATTAAATGAATGAAAATAAATGTGATTTTACAAAATGTTATTTTTCCCTAAAAAATAGTAATTACATTAAATAAGAATAAATATATATTTACAAAAATGAAGACTAAGAATGAACAATAAGCAAACAAACAAAATAGTAACAAAGACAAAATTTTTATTTTTTTTATTTTTGGAATCCGACAAGGATGAACCTTGGTCCTACCTATTTCCAAAGGAAAACTAGGGATCACGTAGTTCTAATTTGAAATTGGTTTGTTGTGATTTTTAGCATTTATCTTTTTATTTTATTTTTTATTTTAACAAATTCATTTTTTATTAAGAAATATTTTGGTTTTCTAAAAAATCTCTTTTATACTTTTTATGTTTTATTAAAATTGTTTTATACATTTTATTTTCCTAAAGTTAAATATTTTTATTATTTTTTTAAAAATGCTTTTTTTATTTTTGATTATTTTAAAAACTGTTTTGAATCAAAATCTATTTTTAAAAAATTATGTTTTTTTATTATTAATTTTGAAAAATGTTTTGTATATTGTTTTATGTTTTTAAACATTATGAATAGTAACTAAAGAAACTAATTGAATTAGTTCGAAATAAAATAAAAAATATACCTATTTTAAGAACTAACATTTTAAAATTATGGTTTGAGAGAAAATAAAGATATGAAAATAATAATAATAATAAAAAAAATTAAAAAGAGTTAAGTCATCCCACTGCATCCTTATCCCTAATATTACATGCATTTGTCACTTTATTATTTCTATACTAAACTTTCACCTTATTATTTATTATTTTGTATTTACACTTATCTTCAAAGAGAACTAATTAATGGAATAAAATAAAAAATATCTTTATTCTTATAAAAAAAACAACAAAACAAAAGTGTCAAAAATGGGTCCAGCACGTGGCACCCATTTAGCCATAATTTCCTTTACCCCATTTTAGAATTGGGAAGCCATTAGGTACGTAATGCAACCCTTCATCCATCCACCCTCATGTGGCACCCTAGCCTTATTATTCACGCTTTCACTTACTCTATTTTTTTTTTTTTACCACATTCCAATGTTTCTGTCCTCCAATATGTCGTGCCTTAATTCTAAAAATGCCACGCCCAAACCTTTTCCCTTGTGGCAGACTTTAACCTAATCAAATTAGGTTTAGTAGCATCGGCACCACTTCAAGCTAGGAAGGCACGACAACTCTCTTTGAGGGTAGAGAGCGATTTCGCTTGCACATCGGAGGTGTTTGGAAGAAAGAAAACAGAGGCGTGGCCGGCGGCACTCCCTTTCTCCAATTTTCTTCTTTTGGGTTTTCATTGATGTGGGACAAGCACGCAGAAGTGGTGGCCGCATAAAAGTGGGTGCTATACCGCGGTGATTCGCCGGCGGTGTCACAATCTTCACCCTACGCTCGAGACCAATAAGCGCTTGAAGGCGGTTTGGCTTTTATTTGCTATTTGGATTGAAGTTGGTTCTTGGTTCGGGAATGATTTAGATTAAGGTTATTTGCTTCTGTAGGGTCTTTAAATTGAATTTATGTTTGGTTCTGTGTCATGGCTATTGGGATTTCAGTCTTGGATTGAATGAATTTTGTTTTTTTAAATTTTGAATGTGTTTTATATTTGGTTTTGGGGTACTGGATACTAGTAGCTTATAGATGTTTTAGGATTCTCTGAGTATATGTACTTCTAATTTCAGCTAAGGATTAGGCGGGCTTTGGGTTTCTGGTTTGGGATTTTTTTTTTAGATTGGCCTTCGAGATCAAATGTATTTTGGGGTTTCTAGTAATTTGAAACTATCTGGTTATTCTGAATATGTTGGTGATAACTATATTCTTTCTTTGGCTCTGATTTTACTCCTAGAATTGCAGTTTTAGATGTTTAGTCTAGGTGCTGGTTTCGAGTCCGTGTTTGGGTTTATCTGAGTATTTGTTTCTCGGCTTAGCATTGGTTCTGGATTTTCTGGGTATTGGATTTGATTTTGAAAGCCTAGTTTTGATCTGAAAGCCTAGTTTTGAATTTGTTCTTCCTTGGATTTTGGTATCAAGTTCTGAAATTTTTCCGAATGTAGGACATTCTAAAATTGGTATTTTGATTTTCTGCTAATTTATGTTTTGCTGAATTTTTGGAAAATGAATTGAATTTAATCTTGGATCAGTTGGATTGCTACGGCTATTTTTCTAGTCTTTTACCACTGAAATCAGATTTTAGTTTATGATCTCAACTTTGATTAGGTTTATGGTATTGAAATTGGTTTATGAAATTTTGGGTTTTTTCTATGTTTCTTTTCTAGTTTTGGCGTTGGTATGACCGAGACCATGCAAGAGACAGCAGTCTCATATCAGGAGTTATCAGAAGGTCTGTTTCAAGAGGCAATCTTCTCTCATGAGTTTGATTAAATAAATGTGCTCAAGCAGCATCTATGCGGGTATAATTTGCATGCAATGCAATTCATTTTCCATTATGCAAATAAATATAAGAACTAATCAAATATTATTTTCAGGTTATGAAGATTATACATTGATACTGATATTTGAGATCAAGGAGAGACAAAACAAACACATATATCACAGACCAGCAAACATCATCATAAACTACATAAAGTATTAGCAATGTTACGTACCCGTTGAAGATTCTCAACACTTGAGTTTCAATCCCTTTGCTTCCTCTACAATTCAGCTTCTCCAATTCTTTGCAAGAGAAAATTGTATATTTGAGACTGTGTTTGCCCTTAGACATTTTTTTAACAGACACCAATAGTATTTTTTGGTATATTTTCATCTTTAAATTCCTAGGTCACCTTGTATTCTCTCCCCTTCAATTCTTTATAATTTTTTTTGTTAACCCCTTCATCTTCCTCCGTACCACTCTCAATCATGATTCTTAATTAAGAATCAATTATCCCAATCCTCTTTGTATTAACTCCCTTTTTTTTCTAAGACATAATGGTTACATTTCATGAAGAAAAGGAAAAGGACAATAAAAAAAAGGCTATGAGAGTTAAATGTCAAAAGCATTATTACTAAATGTGATAAGTGTGAGAGGTAAAAAGCTGAAAACAGTACATTTGTAATTCTTAATCAAGAATCTTTAGAAATAAAATTTGTCAGGGACTAATTAAAGAATTAAAAGGTACTAAAGTTACATAAAAACTTGAATAGGTAGTGTATTTCTGTGAACCTTAGGGCTTATGTGACATATATTGAAATCAGTGTGCATAGAAACAACTAACCAAAATTAACAGAATCAAATTCTCCACCTTCAACTAGAAAGCTGACATCAGAAAGTTTTGCATTGTTTACAAATTCCTCAAGTTCATCTATAGAAAAAACAACGAGCATCAACAACAACATTATTATGAAGGCAATAAATACAACAATTCAATTTCAAAGACAATTTTAAACAATGAAATTAAGATAGGATAAGACAACTGATTCAGTGAATAAGGAAAACAAATCAAAGTAAAGTAAACAAATGTGGCAAGCGCACACATAAAGCGTAAAAAGAAAAAAAAAAAACCTCGAAAGTAGGTGGTGGAGATATAGCCTGGATGAGAGAGGAAATGAAATTGGCTCTCCTAGCCAACATGCTAAGTGCCATTGAAGCCTCGCGCTTCAATTTTGCGCTTTGCAATTGAAGAATAACAAACAACAATTCTAAGCCTAAAGATTTAGCACCATCTTGTTTGAAAATACAGTCTGAATAAAGTGAGTGAAAAATTAGTAAAGAAAATATAAAATAATAAAAGGATGTGAAACTGGAGGTTGGTGATAAAAAGAGACTATGTGTTTTATTCTTGACATATACATGAATATATATATATATATATATATATGGAAGGAGAGAATATCTCCATAACTCAAGTCACTAAACTAGTGATACACATGTTATGAGATCTGATTTTTATTTACATATCTCATCCTAATTTACACATTAATGGTAAATGTATATATTCCTAAATAGAAAACTTGAGATAGAACATTTATTACCATGATTGTGGATGAATATAGAATGATGATCTGGAAGAAGATAAATAACCAAGAGCAATAACTACATGTCTTCTAACCCGCTCTTTAGGAGAGCACATAAGACAGATTAGGTATTTCAATGCTTGCCAAAAAGGAAAGAACAAAGTTTAAACAGATTATGATTATCATCTATAATTTTGCATTGAGACAAAATTTGCAAGAAAACTTTCTCGCCCTCGAATGTTTCGTTCTATGCTTAATATCGTTGTTGCTACATACTCTCTAATAGGATGCAACTTACAAGGAGATAAATGTTCTGTTAAGCATTTATTACAAACAACTATCAAGAAGAAATAGGAGTAAAGATGTTGAAATCAAAATTTATTACTTCAATTAGAAGGCAGAGTAAATCAACATACGTCGTTTATTTAATGTAAATGTAATTCATTTAGTTGTTGAAAGCTAACAACCTTAATAATGTTTGCAACAATGTCCTATTACACTTGTAATATCAATGTTATTTCTGAAGGGTAACGTACAAAGTTGACCAAAATAAAGAATAAGGGGAGTGAACTTCACCTCATTAGCAACAAGACAATAGAGCACACGAGCAGCACAATGTTGAAATGCTGCATTGTCCGAGTGTAAAAGATTGAGCATAGGCTCTATACCTCCACTATTAGCAATGCTAAGTTGATTATGAGTCCTGGCATTTGAATTGTTCATGCAAAAAAGGTTCATGGTTGTGGTAGAAAATGATAATAAAAAGAATCAGTTTGAATTAAATTTATGGTTGCTTCTCGCTAGTAAATATCAGTTGTGCTAAGCTCACAAGTGCAAAAGCTGATGTTGTCTAAAGGTTTGTATTTTGGTACTGAAGCATGTGAACTAATGGTGGAATAACCCCTCTTTGGGAAATATGAACCTGCATGCATGAAACACAAGCAAAGTATGCACTTAATAACAGGATTTAATGACTCAAATTTACCATATTACATGTATGCAACTAAAATTAAATCACCTTCAAATTTAAATCAGCCACTATAAACTGAGCAAGTAAAAGGGCTGCTAATCCTTGGCTATCCGAAAAGGAGGAACTGTCATTGAAATTACAAACATTGAAAGTCTACTCGGGAACAAGTTGAATAAACATATCATTGTTATATGATTTTCTTATAGAAAGCCACCACCGAAGTATAATGTTTTACCTAAGTAAATTGATGACATGTTGTAAAGCTCCAGCTAGAAGAACTTATCTTCCAATACGCGGTGCAAAGTCTACCATTGTTTTAATCAGTTGAAGCTACCAAATAGTAATAGTTAGAAGCTGGTGCTAGTAGTTTAGAACTATGCGAAATACACATCTGTAAATTCATATAATAAAATCATATTACTGCCTTGAAATGTATTACGAAATCCTTCGATTGAAGCATTAGCACAAGAATGGGTAATGCATTGCATTCAACAATCTGCAAGCAAATTTCACTCTTAATAAACAACTATAATCGTTGAAGCCTTCATCACACCAATTTACTAGATAAATTAAAGTACCTTAGATACATTCTTAGCATTATTATATGTCAATGTTCCTAAGGCCGCTATAGCTGTGAGTTGTACCTTTCTTACCTTGTCTTCAAGCAATTCAACGAGAGGAGGGATGCCATCTTCCATTCTAAAAATGGAATATTTTATACAAGCACAAAGATTTCAATAGAAAATTTTATACATATCTTTAAAAATAGGAAAGAAAAAAGAAGACAAAAACTTGATAAGTATTTTAATGTTGTTATTGGTGTGAGCAAGCTTGGTTATTGTTTCAATCACTCTCCTCAGAAAACTAGCAAATGATGGAGCATTGGGAATGGTCTTATGCCTCTTTAACAAGCCCAGAAGACATAACAAGGCTCCACCATCTAAGATTAGGTTATGATACTCCAACTGTGATGTTAAGTACAAAAAAATTAAGAAGCTTGGTGATTCACACAATAAGAAAAAGATGAAAATTCTAATATTTTATAACCGCAAAAAGTTAGTTAATTACTTTTCTGGCGAGAGTTCCAAGGATAAACGCACACCATTTCTTCAGTTGGTAGAGACGTGTCTACATAACTCGATCATTGCTTTCTTCCTCAATCTCATTCAGTAGATAAAGTAACCTTACTAGCGTTTGGATAGCACCATTCTTCACCAAAATATCGATAAAATCCTCATGGACTTTTGCAAAAAAAAAAAAAAAAAAAAAAAACAAAAAAAAGTTGGTAAGAAGGCCAAAAAGGATGTTCATGTGAGCATGCATGTTTACGAAAAAATATAAAAGGGGTGAGAGTGTTGGAAAAAATCAATAGTGTAACACCGGGAAGATGAAACAAAATAAGACAACAACATACCCACACAAAAGAATGACATCACCTTTATTCCAAAACCTTAAGAAATTGAATTCATGGATCAAACAAAAATAAGACATGAGCGATCACAAACAAGATAATAAAATCACCTTTATCCCAAAACCTTAAGGTATTAAGTTCTAGGGTCTTCTTTCTTATATATTGCTCAACTTTGAATACCTAACAATCTCTCCCTCAAATTAGAGTCCTTTCAACATTGCTATACAGCGGAAGCATTTTTACTAAATGTAGGACTTACTCCCTCTCGAGCAAAAGCATTTTTACTATTCACAATTCTATACATAAGAGAGAGAACATACGTACCATGCTTTATGATTTTGCACAGTTTGGCAAAGGTGGTAATGACAGGGTGGAGAAGAGAGTGATCTAAGGAGTCAAGGTGGGAGAGATTCTGGATAATTACAGAAGTGAAAGTTGGGTGAAGTCGCTTGTAGTGACAATCCTACACCTCTTCCACTAACTCTCACTTCAAGGTTTGTTTGTCACTGAAATCCATGCCTGAACACGTTAAAGAAAAGAAAAAAGGAAAATGATACGTTGACACCACTGTTCAACGTACCCCATTTGACACTCCTCCGTGGCACAGGTGTGTGAGTTGGCAATGAGAGAGAAAAGAACTAACATTGGGTTACGTGGAAGAGCTTTGGATTATTAGAAGAAACTAAAGAGTAATTTGTAACGATAAGGTTTTGTAGCGTGAACAAAAGAGAGGGAAACACTTTACTTTCCCACATTTGCAAACACGTGTTGAAGGAGAGAGAACAGAGAACGTTTCACAGAGAGAAGCAAACCCAAACCCCTTAGCTTCACTCACTGGTTGAAAGAGGGATCAGAGAATAGAGAATGCCTCACCGTGCGTTGCCATTATCGTTCTCACACACTCGCTTGCTTCGTGGGAGTTCTTTCGTGTTTTCGGTCGTCAATCAGAGGAGTAAGAGGTTTTTTCTTGCTATTGTCGAAGGTCGTCTTTTGTCATCCAAGGTAAGGAGTGGTGTGTTTTTTGCTCTTGATAGCAACTGAAACCATTGTTGGTATGAAACATAATTTGTGTTTTTTGTCTTTCACACTTGGGTCACCTTAAAAATCGTTTCTTAACGTATTTTCGTTGTTGGTTTTCGTATCTGATAGATGTATATGTTTAAAAGTTGTTTCTTGTTGTCTTTTGGTTTGCTGGTTTTTGTATCTCATGCATGTATGCGAAAAAATGGTTTCTTTGTGAGTTTTTCATTTTTGGCTTTTGTATCAGATGTTTATTGGTGTGTTTTGGGTTGTTGCTTTCCATATGTGCTTCGTTTATGTATGTCATTGTTGCCCTCGTTACAAAAAAATCACTTCTTGGAGGGGTTTATGTTCGTATTTTTCGTCTCTACTACATGTATGTATGCGAAAGTTGTACTGAGTCAACCGCTTAGCTATTTATAGGAAACCACATCTTGCTTGTTGTTGTTCATTGTTAGTTTCCCCTTAAGGCATGTATGTATGCGAAAGTCGTACAACATGTTTAATACCAACAATGGTTTCAATTGCTATCAAGAGCAAAAGACACACTACTCTTTACCTTAGATGACAGAAGATGACCTTCGACAATAGCGAAAAAGTACCTCTTACTCCTCCGATTGACGGTTGGAAACACCAAAGAACTCCGACGAAGCAAGCGAGTGTGTGAAAATCGTAATGAAAACACGCGGCGAGACGTTCTCTCTTTCGTGATCTCTCCTTCAACCAGTGAGTGAAGCTAAGGGGTTTGGGTTTTCTTTTCTCTGTGAAACGTTCTCTCTTCTCTCTCCTTCAACACGCGTTTACAAATGTGGGAAAGTGAAGTGTTTTCCTCTCTTTTGTTAACGTTAGAAAAAAATATCGCTGAAAATTACTCTTGAGTCCCTTCTAATAATCCAATGCTCTTCCCCGTAACCCAATATCAAAGTATATTTCTCTCTCATTGCCAACTCGCACACCTGTGCCACAGAGGAGTGTTAAATGGAAGTATGTTGAACAGTGGTGTCAATGTATCGTTTCCTAAGAAAACATAGACGAGAGTGTAGAAGTGAGAAGACCTCTGTAATATAACAACCATTCTTTATAAATTTCCTTTTAAAAACTAATTATTCCTAATATTTTGCTTATCTTTTTCCTCTTATCCTTTCTTATCATATCTAATCTAACATATCATTTATCATCTATATATTATAAAACCTGTATTACTGTATTGATTGTATTTTTGTTATAATAACAAAATTTGATTATGTAATTATGATAATAATATTTATTTTTATCAAAATATTTAGTAAATGTATATAAATAAATTAATATTTATGATTTATATCTTATCATAACCAATCACTTTTATTCTATTATTTTACAGGTAATATTATATGTATTATTTTTTTCAATGTAATACAAGAGTGGAATAGAGATAAAATATTAAAAAAAATTAAAATCAAAATTTTGCTGAAATGTAACTGATTGCATTTAGTACTGTGACCACCCGTACTGTTACAAAAAAATAGGTAAAAAAGCATACATTATTAATTATAGTAATCGAACAATAATTTAACGACTCGGTTAATAATATAAATTACAATAAACCTATACGGATTACTGTTTATTTATTTTTTCAAATTAATCATATTTTTTAAACAATTATATAATAATATTTACATACTACCTAATATTAAATACTACTTAATATTAAAATGAATGTAAATCTATACATTAGTTACATATACAATTGATCCAAAATATTTTGTGTAAATTATAGTAGAAAAAGTAAATGATACATCAATTTCTTGTATAACTAATATAATATTTATTTTCTATATTATTTTTTTTGCAATAACTTAAAAAAAAAAAACTTAGTGTAGATGATCTATATATAACACAATGATAATAGAAAAATTCATTAAAAATAAGAAAATAGATAAAGATAAATGAAGAAATGACAGAAAAACGTAATTCACTTACCTAAAACAGATAAAAGATAAACGAAAGGATGACGATAAAAAATACACAGAAAAATAACATGAGTCAATTGAAATATTAATTAGTTTACTGTCACTAAACTAATTAAACTCTCACGTAACTGATAATATTTCCTATTATATAATTGAATAGCAAATCTTACTTAACTGATAATATTTCCTATTATATAGTATTATATATTTCAGATCAAGTAGAGACAAAACAAACACATATATCATAGGGCAACAAACATCATCATAAACTACATAAAGTATTAGCAATGTTACGTACTTGTTGAAGATTCTCAACACTTGAGTTTCAATCCCTTTGTTTCCTCTACCATTCAACTTCTCCAATTCTTTGCAAGAGAAAATTGTGTATTTGAGACTCTATTAGCTATTAGGCTTTTTTTTAACGGACAACGATAGTATTTTTTGGTATATTTTCCTTTTTGAATTCCTAGGTTCCCTTGTATTCTCTCCCCTTAAATTCTTTATAATTTTTTTGTTAACCCCTTCATCTTTCTCTGTACCACCCTCAATCATGATTCTTAATTAAGAATAAATTATCCCAACCCTCTTTTTATTAACTCCTTTTTTAAGACTGTATTTACATTTCATGAAGGAAAGGAAAAGGGCAATAAAAAAATGAATAGTCACTGAACGTATGAATGTAGGAAGGCTATGATAGTTAAATGTCAAAAGCATGATTACTAAATGTGTTAAGTGTGAGGAGGCAAAAAGCTGAAAATAGTACATTTGTAATGCTTAATCAAGAATCTTTAATTATTAGAAATAAAATTTATCTGCACTAATTAAAGAATTAAAAGGTATAAAAGTTACAAAAGGACTTGAATAGGCAGTGTAGTTCTGTGAACCTTAGGACTTATGTGACAAGCACAATTAATAGATAAGTGTAGAGTAAATAGTAACCTTTTTTATTTCTAATAACCTCTCAGTAAATTAAGCTTCAGAAAACATTTTTTACTTTTTATTTTTATGAAACTGGATCAGAACTATTTTTTATAAATAAACCTCCCTGTTCAAATGGGTTCACTTAATTTTTCTATTCAATTTATTCTAAGACCGACCCAAAACCTTTTTTGTTGTTTTATCATTTTTTTTACCAATTTCATTTTATCTTATTTTTTATTATTATTTAATCAAACTTTATTTATAAAGTCAAAATTCTTTTTATTATTTATTCTAAATGGCAAAGAAACTAAATAACACATGTTAAAAAAATTTATTTTCTTATTTTTACTCTTTTATTTTATTATTTTTTATTTTTTATTTGCAAAAATAATTTTTATTTGCCTGGACGAAATTGGGTGTTGATAGTGCTCTCTAGAGTATTTTTGCTCAAGTGAGTAACTTTTTGCCCAAGCGAGTAGCTTTTCACCCAAGCGAGTAAAGGTTTTTGCTCAGGCAAGGGTACTTTCGCTCTAGTGAAAATACCACTGGAAGTAGAGTTTTATAATTGGTTGTAATGACCTTCCTTATGTGTCTAGAAATTGCATGGAGACCCACTACCCCTCATCAATTAGTGGATATGCCCAGTTTAGCCCAGACAATATACATGATGGCAACAACCTTACGACAACAAGGTGCTACTATGGCACAAGAACATTAGGCTGCCCTTCATCAATTAGAAAATGCTAGATTAGCAGCAAAAGCGACTCAACTTTATCATCACCACCATACCTTGAGTTTGGAGGATTTCTTGAGACATAATCCACCAAAGTTCAATGAAGGAGAAAATCCAAATAAAGCGGATTAGTTGATGAGAGATATTGAAAACTTTTTGAAGCCACCCAATGCCTTGAGGAGAGGAAATTATCTTATGTTGTGTATATGCTTACTGAAGATGCTGAATTTTGGAGGATGGGCAAGAGGAAAATGATGGAAGAAAAAGGAGAAGATATCACCTAGGAGAGTTTTAAAGTAAGATTTCTAGAGGAGTACTTTCCTGACAGTGTTCAATATGCAAAAGAAATTGAGTTCATGTAGTTAGAACAGGGAAACCTTTCATTTACTGATTATGCTACTAGATTCAAACATCTAGCTAGATTCAGTACTCAAATTATGACTGAAGCTTGAAGATGCAGAAAATTTGAGTTTGAGTTGAGACAAGAGCTTAAAGAGGTCGTGGTTCCTATGTCCATTAGAGATTTTTCTGCTTTAGTGGAGAAAGCCAAGGTGGTGGAAAATTTGAATAATAGTAGCAAAGTCGCTAAGCCACAGATGGTAGGAGGACCTTTCAAAAGCAAATCAAGATATGAAGATAAGAAGAAACCTTACTCTAGGTCCCAATCCTTCAGTAGTGGAGGATCCAATCCTCAATTACCACCTAATGTCAAATGTTTTAGGTGTCGTAGACCACATATGATCAGATTTTGCCCTCATTCAGTATCGAAAGTGATATGTGGTAAATGTCACAAATATGGTCATGTCACAAAGGACTATTGCACTAGACTTGAAGCTCCAAATGTTAGTGGAGGAAAACAGGTGCACCAAGGAAACAAGCATAAACCCAAATCAACATGAAGAGTTTTTGCCATCAGTGGAGTAGTGGCTTCACGGTCTGATAGCCTAGTTAGAGGTATTTATTTTATTCTGGGTACTCAGTTATCTGTTTTGTTTGATTCTGGAGCGACTCATTCCTTTATTTTTGTTGATTCTGTTGAGAAACTGAATTTTCCAATTCGTGAGTTAAATGTTGAATTGGTGGTATCCACACCAACAAAAGGTATTATAGTAACTTCATCTATGTGTGTTGAGTGTCCAGTGATTATAAATGAACGGAAGTATAAGTTCAATATGATATGCATACATATGAAGGATTTGAAAGTTGTATTAGGAATGAATCTGTTATTTGCTAACCATATTCTTATAGACCGTGGTCATAAGAAGTTGATTTTTCCTGAATCAGAAAGTATCTAGGTTGTCTCAGTTCAACAAATTGAAATAGAGGTACATGAGGCTGCAAAATGTTTCATGCTCTTTGATTGTTCTATGGATGATGATAAGACCTAGAAAAATATGTTTGTAGTTTAGGAGTTTATGGATGTATTCCCTAATGAGATTCAATGACTTCCACCTAAAAGAGAAATAGAGTTTGTAGTAGTGTAGAATACTTGGGGCAGGACCTGTGTCAATTACTCCATATCGAATGTCACTAGCCGAATTAGCCTAGTTGAAGAAATAACTGGGAGATTTATTGGAGAAAAAATTCATTCGACCTAGTGTTTATCCATGGGGAGCTCTAGTATTGTTAGTAAAGAAGAAAGATGGTTCATCAAGTCTATGTATAGATTATCGATAGTTGAACAAGCTTATAATCAAGAATAAGTATCATCTTCCAAAAATAGATGACTTGTTGGACCAACTACATGGGGCAGTTATCTTTTCAAAGATAAACTTGCGCTCAGGTTATCATTAGATCTTAGTTAAAGTTGAAGATGTTCAGAAGACTACTTTCATATCAAGATATGGCCATCATGAATTCTTGGTTATGTTTGGAGTGACCAATGTGTCAAAACCCAATTTCGTCCAGATAAATAAAATTTATTCCAAAAATAAAAAAATTCTAATTATTTTTTTAGAAAAACTCAAAAAAAGTAAACTTTTAATCAATTTTGATTTTTTTTTCAAAATAATACAAAATAACAACATAATTTTTTTTTAAATTGTCAAAAAAATTAATTGGTCAAAAAGTATGATTCAAAGCTCCATTCTCTACAAAGATAAAAGTGGGCCCTAGCTTTTTATCCAATTGCGTGTCAAACAAAAGAGGAGAAGGTTCTTTTTTCAAAAAAATTTGGCATGCGTTGGGGTTGCTTACACACCATGTGCCTAGAGACAAAACAAATGGTAACTTTGACTCCTGCAAACACTACTCTAGCCTTGGCAGCACAACATTTCATGCAACTCCCTTTTGGTATTACGAGGACTCTGCATTTCAAGGCTACATAGGGATTTTTAGTTTTTTTTGGAAAAAAAAGAGGGAAATCGGTCACGAAAAGGGGTCATTTGGTTTTATTTAAAAAGAGAGATACTGAGAAAGAAGTGGGGAGGGGAGCTATATGAGGTTGTGAAAAGTGAGAAACTGGTGGGGGGGAAGGGATTTTGGAGAGATCAGAGGAAGAAGAAAGAAAAAGAAAAGGTCAAAGGGAGATTTGTTCGAATGGCCTTCTTGAAGGTATGGCTTCTTTATTTTGATCTTAGTTAAAAGTTTCAGTTTGGTTTTATGTAGTGCTCTTTTGCATATATTTCACTGGATTCTTTTTCTTTTCATTCCTTTTACTTTTACTTCCAGACCTAGATCCAGTTTTCGCAAACTAGCCTTATCCTCGTTTTCTTGGTTTTTCCATAGTTTTCCATAAAAACTATGGTGGCTACTCCTCTGTTTTGAAAATTTATTAATTTTTTCGGATCATTATCCCCGTCGTGATCCCGATTGCGATAGATGGCGACTCCACTAGAGAGGAAGGTGTCACCGTCAATACCCAATTTCGTCCGGATCAAAAAATAAATGTTTCTCGATCAATTCTTGAAAAATAAAAAATTCATCTTTTAGTTTAGATTTATTATTTTCTTTTCCTTTCTTTTTTCTTTCTCTTATTTTCAAAAATATAGAAAAAAAATATATAATTTACTTATTTTTTGTGTATTGTCTTTATCTTTTTTTTCCTTTTTAAGAGAAAAAAAATCAAAAAAATATGATTTAAGTATTCACTTTGTTTATCATATTGAAAAAAAAAGAAAAAATATATATTTACTTTATCCTTTTAATTTTATTTAGCCCTTTTTAATAAAAAAAATATTAAAATTAAGAGCAATTATAATGCTCACTTCCTCACTTTCCTCGCATGCTCCTCTAATACTATCAATGTTGCAGTACACTCATTTTGACCACCCTACTTCACTACCATGCATAAGGCCAAAATGAAAAGTTGTGATCCACTACCAAACATAAGGCCAAATTGAAAAGTTGTTCTGCCCTTGTAAAAGTTGTTTTTGTCACTTATGTATACAGTTGTTCTAGTGACTTTGGAAAAAACATTTTTATAGTTTTCTTTTTGGCATTACAAACATCTTTTTTCTAGCTTTCCTTCACATATACAGAGTTCATTTTTTTATAGACTCCACTCTTACTCTCACTCTCGACCATGTTTTCTCTCCATCTCACAACACCATTGTTCTACCTCATCTCCTAGTATGGTCGTCCTAACTCTTGCACTATTGCTTTTGGCTCTCACTGGCACTCCAAGCTGCAATGTTTACAAAACCATAAACACCATCTCCCATCACTCATGGTTTTAAAGCTTTGCTATTCACCTAAGTTAGCCACTGCCAACACAAACACTACTACCAGCCGCAAATAAAACTGCTCCACAAAGTCACCTGCATGCACACGCTAAAAATAAGAGAGAAAGTGGTGTCCAAGCCAGTTCCCAGCTACCCCGACCTTGCTAGCTCTTCTACTACCCTGGATTTGCCTCCGACGACCTCTTCAACACCGCCAATGAGCTCACCATGCTCCCGGAACACCTTCCGGGGTAACACCCTCCAGAAACCACCAAATAGCCCCACTCAAGCCTCTCTTTCTCTCTAACACTCCGCCATGCACCTCCCCAACAAAACCGTACCTCCACAAAACCACTCACACCCACACAACCTCCTTCACAAATGCAAATCTTCTTCGCCCCTTTGCACACAAAGTCCAAGTTTAACCCTCTTCAGTCCCACACAACTCTTTTTCTCCCATGTTGAACACTTTGGCTTCTAACAACATGTTCCTTCTCCTCTTTCACCTGACGCACCACACTCACATTTTCGTTGTCACTCACCCACTTTCTCACTACACCTTCCACTTCACAGCCAAGAAAATTCCTACCTCACACGCATCACACTACCATGCACTTAGCACCTTCAAGAATCCCCTCACTCACATAAAACTTACCACTTAACCACCCCACCCTCTCTCTCACGCCATTTCGTTTTCTTCTTCACTTACTCTGCCACGAACGTCACCACCAATCGCCAAACGTCCTCACCTTCTCTCTCCCACCGACCTCAAAACACCTTCCATCACTGTACCATGTCAAAATTGTGCCCCCAAACTATCATGTTATCTACCATGCACGTATTACCTGCCACCATTACATCTCATGCACGTCCCCCACAAAACAACCCCATAAACAGCCCCTAAAATTACACCTCTGCCTCACCTCCGCACCACCAAAACAGCCCCCGAAATAGCATTTCCACGCCACCAAAACAACCCTCAAATTTGCACCTCTACCTCACCTCGGCGCCACCAAAACAACCCCCAAAATAGCACCTCCATGTCACCAAAACTGTACTTTTGCCGCACAAAACAGCCACCGAAACAGCACCTCCACACCATCAAAATAGCCCCTAAAGCAACCCTCAAAGCAAGCGCCACCATCGCCACCTCCATTCACCGCACGTCCTCTCATGACTCTTGCTGCCGCCACCGATCACCATAAAAAAACTCCCAGCCTTGCCACCACCACCGACTGCTTGTCATTGTGCCCAGTCGTCTCACTGCAGTTTCACGTCTCCCCACCTTTCCAATTAGGGTTAGGGGCATGAGGTTATGTGAAGGGAGAAGAGGAGCGTGTGGGCCTTGGACCACTTGAGTCTTTTGTGCACCCTCTCTTTTTCATTATCTTACACCTCTAAATCTTAGAAGTGGTTTGGGCCTATACGGTGGCCCATCATTCTTATTCTTAGATATCTATTCTAGCTTCACATTTTCACTCTCCTTTCTCTCATTTTTTTTAATTCCTTTTCTAAATTTTTAAGCTATTTTTATAAATATTATATACAGATATTTTTCTCTTGTCTTGTTTTAAATAAATAATTAGATTGAATATCCAAATAACCGTACGCGTCAAACGGTATTCAATACAAAATTTTCTCTTCAAAAAATACACAAAAATATATCAGATTTACGGGAATAATGAGCATAGCCATAAATTTTCAAAAAAATATCAAATTTTAAAAATATAAAAAATATAAAATTTTCCAAAATTAAAAAACATAAAACTTTCACAAAATAAAAAAAATATCAAACACCTAAACAAACAATTTTCTAAAAGAACTACGTAACCCTGATTTTTCATCCCTAATGGAAATACATAAGGAGGAAGGTCAAACCCTTGTCAGGTCTCTCAAAATAAAAAATATTTCTCTGTTTTTATTTTCATTTTCGTTGGCTTTTGGGAAAATAAATATTTTCAAAACCACACTTAGTTTACTTATTTAATTAAAGGTAGCGTCTTAGGACGAGCGTTATGGGGTGCTAATACCTTACCCACACGTAACCGACTCCAGGACCTATATCCGGTTTTCTTAAACTAGCCTTATCCTCGTTTTTTGGTTTTTTCACAATTTTCCATAAAAACTATGGTAGCGACTCCTCTGTTTTGAAAATTTATTAATTTTTCGATTGTCGTCCCCGTCGTGATCCCGATTACGACACAATGCTCCAACTATATTCATGGATTATATTTACAAAGCATCTCAGAACATGTTCTGAACATTTTAAGAAAAAATGATATCCTGATCTATTCTCATTCAATAGAAGAACATGTAGAGCATCTTAGAACTGTTCTGAACATTTTAAGAAAAAAGCAGTTGTATGCCAAACTTTCAAAGTCTGAGTTCTGAATGTCTAAAATACAATTTTTAAGACATGTTATCTTGCTCAAGGAATCTCAGTAGATCCTTCTAAAGTGGAAACGTCCTAAAATTGTTATATAAATAGGAGTAGCAGGATATTACAGGAGGTTTATAGAAGGCTTTTGTAAGATAGTTGCTTCTTTGACTCAACTGACCTGAAAGAATCACACTTTTACATGGACGTAGCAATTTGAGAGGAGTTTTGAAGAGTTGAAGAGGAGATAAACTAATGCTCCAGTTTTGATAATCCCTGATGTAAATCAACCTTTCGATGTTTTTTGTGATGCTTCCTATCAAGGATTGGGTTGTGTGTTGATGCAAAATAAGAAAGTTGTTGCTTATGCTTCTCGACAGCAGAAGGTGCATGAAAGGATTTAACCAACTCACGACTTGGAACTGACATCAGTTGTTTTTATCGTAAAAATCTGGAGGAATTATCTTTATAGAGATAGTTTTAAAGTATCCAGTGATCATAAAAGCTTGAGATATTTATTTGATCAGAAAGAGCTTAATATGCGGCAAAGGAGATGGATCGAGTTCTTAAAACACTATGATTTTCAACTTATGTATCATCCTGGGAAAGTAGACGTTGTTGCTGACGCTTTGAGCCGTAAGAAAATACAAATGTCGTCACTTATGATAAAAGAGCACGAACTAATTGAAGATTTCAGGAATTTGAATTTGGAGGTTTCTATATCTTCAAATTTCATTAGTTGTATTGCACTTGTTATAACTAATGAATTTTTGAAGAGGGTGAAGGAGAAGCAATTGGAGGATTTGAAATTGAAGAACACCTTGACTCTTTTGGGCATAGATAAAGCTAAGGATTTCTTGTTGGGAGTAGATGAAATTTTGAGGTTTCAAAGAAAAATATGTATACTGGAAGACCATGAGTTAAACAGATAGTTTTATCTGAAGGTCATAAAAGCAAGCTCAATTTACATCCAGGTATGACCAAGATGTATCAAGAAGTCTTATTGGTGGCCTGGTATAAAAAATGATATAGTCAAGTTTGTTGCAACCTGTCTTACTTGTCAAAAATCCAAGGTTGAACATCAGTGACTTGGAGGCATGTTAACTCAATTAGACATCCCATTGTGGAAGTGGGATAATATCTCTATGGATTTTGTGACCTACTTACCACGTACTTTGAGGAAGCATGATTCTATATGGGTCATTGTAGACAGGTTGACAAAGACTGCACACTTTTTACCGATCGATTAGATTATATGGTGTCCCTTCCAGTATAGTATTAGACAGAGATCCCATATTCACCTCTAGATTCTGGCAAACACTTCAAGAAGCTTTAGGGTCCAGACTCAGGCTTAGTTCAACATACCATCCTCAAACTGATGGACAATCAGAGAGAACTATCCAGTCCTTAAAGGATTTTCTCATAACTTGTGTATTATTATATCATTTGGGCAGTTGGGATGAAATTCTACCTGTAGTGGAGTTCACCTACAATAATAGCTACTAGGCAAGCATTGGAATGGCTCCTCTTGAAGCATTGTATGGTAGAAAGTGTAGAACACCTCTATGCTGGTGTCAAGATGGTAAGAGTATGTTGATTGGACTAGAGTTGATACAACAAACCATGCAAAAGTTAAGAAGATTCAAGAAAGATTGAAAACTTCTTTGAGCAGGCCAAAGTCTTATCCAGATCAAAGAAGAAGACCTTTAGAATTTTCTGCAGGTGATCATGTCTTTCGTAGAGTTCACCGTTCACTAGTGTAGGGAGAGCACTCAGATCAAAGAAACTTACTCCAAAGTTTATAGGGCCTTATCAAATTCTTGAATCAGATTCAGTGCAAGTGAAGAAAAATCTTTCCTTTAAACTAAGGCCAATCAAGATCTTAGATTCTCAGATGAAACAACTATGCGGAAAAGATATACCTATGGTCAAAGTCCCGTGGGATCTCACTTCCGGTGATTCCACTTGGAAAGTAGAAGAGGACATCCGAGCATCATATCATAATCTTTTCCGTGGGAAACTAAATTTTTGAGGATGAAATTTTTTGTTGTTGGGGATAATGTAACCGGCGCCCCCCCACCACAAAACACAAAAAGGATAGGAACAAAAGACACCCATAGTTTTTTATCTCTCATCTTCCATTCTCTACATCTCTCTCCCCTCTCTCTTGATTTTCACTCTCTATACCTCATCTGTTTCAGAATTTGATCAAATCCAACAGTAGCTGAGAATCATAAGATCATTTTTAATCGATCAGAATATCAAACAGAGTAAGTTCATATTTGCTCTAAAGAACCCTTATTCTCTATTTTTTCTTAGATTTTTGTTATCAATATTGGTGAGAAGAATTGAGAAAAGTGTTTCTCTCAACTTGATTAATATTATACTAAAACTTGATGTTATTTGGATAACTTTGTTCTAGATCCCTAGAATTGGACTGCTATTATTGTTTGATTGGAGGAAGTGACAGGGGATCGTTGTATAAGGTAAGACAAGCTAGTAACTTATTTATACTAGTTAATTACTATTAAATAGAATCCTAGGATAGAAGACTTGGATATATGATTATCAGTGCTCGAGTATTTCTTGCAGGTATGATTGATCCATGAGCACCAAATGAGTTTGATTGTTTATCCTGATTTGGTGTGATTAATTTAACTATTTTGAGTAATGATGTTAGAAAATAACATGTGAGAACATTTTGATTGTTGTTTGATGAAATTGAAATGATATGTGTAATGTCTTAGTTATAGAGCTATATGTAATAATTTTTGTTGAAATGAAACTAGAGTAGTAGGGGTTGAAAGAAAACCAATGTACCACGGTTACATATGTCTTTATATACTTTAATATGATGGAATTGATGTGTTATATGTGATAACTGATTTATAGACTTGTATGTAACCATTATGGTTGAAATGAAACCAGTGTACTGGGGGTTGAAAGGAAACCAAGGTACCATGGCTACATATATATCTATATGCTTCAGTATGATTGAATTGATGTGGTATGTGTGATGATTGAGTTATAGGCTCATATGTAATAATTTTGGTTGAAATGAAACCAATGTACTAAGGGTTGAAAGGAAATCAAGGTACCATGGTTACACATTCACCTATAAGCTTCAGAATGATTGAAATGATATGATTATTATTATGACTGAATGATGAATCTATATGCAATCATTTTGATTGAAACAAGATTAAAGTAGTGAAGATTGAAAGGAAATCAAGATACGGTGATTGAAAATGGATCATTGTGAAGTCAATGGATTTGGAATAGAGTATGAAAGATTGTGATTGAATGTTAAACTTATTTGTATTTGACTTGAGAATTGATATTTTAATTTTTAAATGTAATCCCTTTGATTCCTTTTACTCTTACAAGATAAAAACATGATTTCATTAGCTTACCCTTGCTTGTCTTATTGTGTTGTGAACTGGGATGACTGTACTATGTACACGAGCAGGTGCAAATGGAGATTCTGGAGCACCTTAAGGAGTATATAGCTTTAGTTTGGTCATCTTTATGTTTTGTATAACTTGTATATATGTTTGATGTATGTAAAGACTTTATGACCTTATGATAGTCTTCCTTTTTGTCATGTAGATAGTTGTACATAAGTTTGATGTATTTGAACACTTATGTAGTACTTTGAACCTTAAATGCATGTTAGTACTTGATAGCAGACAAAAGTTAGTTTAGTTGAGAAGTCATTTTCTGATAGCCTTACTTAAGTGGGAGAATCTCGCTCAATCGAATTTTGCAAAAATTTCACTTTACAAGTCTCGCCTGAGCTAGATACAGCTCTGAGCGAGCTCTTCATAAACAAGATAGGGTGCTCTCTGAAGTATTTTCGCTCAAGCGAGTAGCTTTTCGCCCAAGCGAGCAAAGGTTTTCGCTCAGGGGAGGGTATTTTCACTTAAGTGAAAATAACACTAAAAGTAGAGTGCTCTCTGGATCATAAATATTATTATTATAAATGTTATTATTATTATTATTATTATTATTATTATTATAATATTATTATTATTATTATTTGTATTATTATTATTATAATTATTACTAATATTATTATTTTTATTTTAAATATGATTTTATTTTTGTTTGATTTTTGTTATTATTTTTATTTTTATTAATTCCTGTAAATATGGAACTACTATTGGTTTGTTTCAACTTCAAATAATCAAAGAATGAAATTTGTGGCTAATAGTGATTTTGTACATCATGAATAAATTGGTCTTTCTATGGATACAACTATGTAACAAAAACATCATTTCCCCATAATAAGTAAAGTTGAGAAGAGAGTACATATATCTGGTATAATACGATAAAACATGGAATAATACCTGTAGGTTGAAAAGAGGAAGAACACAAACATGATCAAATGATTGATAAAGGTTAACTTTCATGCCTTTAAAGTTGAAGTAATTAAAAATAACATACCAAGGTTTTGAATTCAATTTATCAAACTTGCGTAGCATATACAAAATGCATGCATGTTTCAACGTATTAGCACTAACATCTTCTGAGAACTCAAACAATTGCAGGACATTTTCTTGTGAAACACCCTGAAAGAATAGGTTGATGAGTCATGTTGTTCATTTGAAAAGCTTTATACAAAAGTAAAAGAAATGAAAATTAAAAAACAATTTTCAGTGTACTTTAGCCATAACTCGTTCTCAAATAAGCTTAAGGTCTTCAAGAAGGTATTGATCTGAATCTTTCAGCAGGTCTAGAGCATCATCAAATTTAACATCTATTGTTCGAGTGTATATAAATTTGTAAGTGCCAACCATAACCAGGTCAAATAGAGGACCAATTTTGATGTTATAGAAACACGAAAAAGGGATAACAAAAAATGTACCTCATCATCAATTCAAAGACATCCCATTTAATATTTGGAATCACTGCTTGTTTGGCTTTCTTTACACCACACATCATAACATATTCATATATCTAAATATATCTAAGTTCTGTACATTCCAGTTGAAAATTATTGTTGTGGATTAGTTTGAAATTACATTAGTTTCAATTTGAATATTTACAAAGTAGAAAACAAGTTTTGATTGAGATATTTGCATAGCGTATTTAAGGTAACAAATTCATTGATAAGAAAAGGACAAAAAATTTTGATTGGTAATAATATAAGATTAATTCATGCTTACCCAGTACTCTCCCTCAAACATGGTCTGAAACACTTTTGAAAGACGTATATGATCTTTGTGAGCATAAAATATTTTTTTCCTGAATGAAGCAAAACACAATAAATCAAAACATATATTGAAATCAATGTGCATAGAAACAACTAACCAAAATTAACAGAATCAAATTCTCCACCTTCAACTAGAAAGCTGACATCAGAAAGTTTTGCATTGTTTACAAATTCCTCTCACAAGTTCATCTATAGAAAAAACAACCAACAACAACAACATTATTATGAAGGCAATAAATACAACATTTCAATTTCAAAGACAATTTTAAACAATGCAATTAAGATAGGGTAAGAGTAAAGTAAACAAATGTGGCAAGGGCACACATAAAGAGTAAAAAGAAAAAAAAAACCTCAAAAGTAGGTGGTGGAGATATAGCCTGGATGAGAGAGGAAATGAAATTGGCTCTCCTAGCCCACAAGCTAAGTGCCATTGAAGCCTCGCGCTTCAATTTTGTGCTTTGAGATTGAAGAATAACAAACAACAATTCTAATCCTAAAGATTTAGTAGCGTCTTGTTTGAAAATACAGTCTGAATAAAGTGATTGAGAAATTAGTAAAGAAAATATAAAATAATAAAAGGATGTGAAACTGGAGGTTGGTGATAAAAAGTGACTGTGTGTTTTATTCTTGACATATACATGGATATATATATATATATATATATATATATATATATATATATATATATATATATATATATATATATATATATATATATATATATATATATATATATATATTGAAGGAAGGAGAGAATATCTCCATAACTCAAGTCACTAAACTAGTGATCCACATGTTATGGGATCTGATTTTCATTTACATATCTCATCCTAATTTGCACATTAATGGTAAATGTATATATATATATTCCTAAATAGGAAACTTGAGATAGAACATTTATTACCATGATTGTGGATGAATATAGTTTGATGATCTGGCGGAGAAGATAAATAAGCAAGAGGAATAACTACATGTCTTCTAACCCGCTCTTCTGGAGAGCAATAAGACGGATTAGGTATTTCAATGCCTGCCGAAAAGGAAAGAACAAAGTTTCAACAGATTATGATTATCATCTATAATTTTGCATTGAGACAAAATTTGCAAGAAAACTTTCTCGCCCTCGCATGTTTCGTTCTAAGCTTAATATCGTCGTTGCTATATACTGTCTAATAGGATGCAACTTACAAGGAGATAAATGTTCTGTTAACCATTTATTACAAATAACTATCAAGAAGAAATAGGAGTAAAGATGTTGAAATCAAAATTTATTACTTCAATTATAAGGCAGAGTAAATCAACATACGTCGTTTATTTAATGTAAATGTAATTCATTTAGTTGTTGAAACCCACCAACTTTAATAATGTTTGCAACAATGTCCTATTACATGTGTAATATCAATGTTATTTCTGAAGGGCAACGTACAAAGTTGACCAAAATAAAGAATAAGGGGAGCGAACTTCACCTCATTATCAACAAGTCAATAGAGAACACGAGCAGCACAATGTTGAAATCCTGCATTGTTCGAGTGCAAAAGATTGAGCATAGCTCTATACCTCCATATTAGCAATGCTAACTTGATTATGTGAGTCCTGGCATTTGAATTGTTCATGCAAAAAGGTTCATGGTTGTGGTAGAAAATGATAATAAAAAGAATCAGTTTGAATTAAATTTATGGTTGCTTCTCGCTAGTAAAAATCAGTTGTGCTAAGCTCACAAGTGCAAAAGCTGATGTTGTCTGAAGGTTTGTATTTGGGGACTGAAGCATGTGAACTATTGGTGGAATAACCCCTCTTTGGGAAATATGAACCTGCATGCATGAAACACAAGCAAAGTATGCACTTAATTACAATATTTAATGACTCAAATTTACCATATTACATGTATGCAACTAAAATTAAATCACCTTCAAATTTAAATCAGTCACCGTAAACTGAGCAAGTAAAAGGGCTGTTAATCCTTGGCTATCCGAAATAGAGGAACTGTCATTGAACTTATAAACATTGAAAGTCTACTCGGGAACAAGTTGAATAAACATATCATTGTTATATGATTTTCTTACAAAAAGCCACCACCGAAGTATAATGTTTTACCTGAGTAAATTGATGACATGCTGTAAAGCTCCAGCTAGAAGAACTTATCTTCCAATACGCGGTGCCGAGTCTACCACTGTTTTAATCAGTTGAAGCTACCAAGTAGTGATAGTTCAGAAGCTGGTGCTAGTAGTTTAGAACTATGCAAAATACACATGTATAAAGTCATATAATAAAATCATATTACTGCCATGAAATGTATTACAAAATCCTTTGATTGAAGCATTAGCACAAGACAGGGTAATGCATTGCATTCAACAATCTGCAAGCAAATTTCACTCTTAATAAACAACTATAATCGTTGAAGCCTTCATCACACCAATTTACTAGATAAATTAAAGTACCTTAGATACATTCTTAGCATTATTATATGTCAATGTTCCTAAGGCCGCTATAGCTGTGAGTTGTACCTTTCTTACCTTGTCTTCAAGCAATTCAACGAGAGGAGGGATGCCATCTTCCATTCTAAAAATGGAATATTTTATACAAGCACAAAGATTTCAATAGAAAATTTTATACATATCTTTAAAAATAGGAAAGAAAAAAGAAGACAAAAACTTGATAAGTATTTTAACATTGTTATTTGTGTGAGCAAGCTTGGCTATTGTTTCAATCACTCTCCTCAGAAAACTAGCAAATGATGGAGCATTGGGAATGGTCTTATGCCTCTTTAACAAGCCCAAAAGACATAACAAGGCTCCACCATCTAAGATAAGGTTATGATACTCCAATTGTGATGTTAAGGACAAAAAAATTAAGAAGTTTGGTGATTCACACAATAAGAAAAAAGATGAAAATTCTGATATTTTTTAACCGCAAAAAATTAGTTAATTACTTTTCTGGCGAGAGTTCCAAGGATAAACGCACACCATTTCTTCAGTTGGTGGAGACGTGTCTGCATAACTCGGTCACTGCTTTCTTCCTCAATCTCATTCAGTAGATAAAGTAACCTCACTAGAGTCTGGATAGCACCATTCTTTATGAAAATATCGATAAAGTCCTCATGGACTTTTGGAAAAGAAAAAAAAATTGGTAAGAAGACCAAAAAGGATGTTCATGTGAGCATGCATGTTTACAAAAAAAATGTAAAAGGGGTGATAGTGTTGTAAAAAATCAATAGTGTAACACCGGGAAGATGAAACAAAATAAGACAACAACAGACCCACACAAAAGAATGACATCACCTTCATTCCAAAACCTTAAGAAATTGAGTTCATGGATCAAACAAGAATAAGACATGAGCGATCACACACAAGATAGTAAAATCACTTTTATCCCAAAACCTTAAGGTATTAAGTTCTAGGGTCTTCTTTCCTATATATTGCTTAACTTTGAATACCTAACAATCTCTCCCTCAAATTAGAGTCCTTTCAACATTGCTATCCAGCGGAAGCATTTTTACTAAATGTGGGACTTACTCCCTCTCGAGCAAAAGCATTTTTACTATTCACAATTCTATACATAAGAGAGAGAACATACATACCATGTTTTATGATATTGCACAGTTTGGCAAAGGTGGTGATGACAGGGTGGAGAAGAGAGTGATCTAAGGAGTCAAGGTGGGAGAGATTCTGGACAATGACAGAAGTGAAAGTTGGGCGAAGTCGCTTGTAGTGACAATCCTACACCTCTTCCACTAACTTGCACTTCAAAGTTTGTTTGTCACAAAAATCCATGCCTGAACACGTCCAAGAAAAGAAAAAAGGAAAATGATACGTTGACACCACTGTTCAACGGACCCCATTTGACACTTCTCCGTGGCACGGGTGTGTGAGTTGGGAATGAGAGAGAAAAAAACTTTGACATTGGGTTACGTGGAAGAGCTTTGGATTATTAGAAGAAACTAAAGAGTAATTTGTAACGATAGGGTTTCGTAGCGTGAACAAAAGAGAGGGAAACGCTTCACTTTCCCACATTTGCAAACGAGTGCTGAAGAAGAGAGAACAGAGAACGTTTCACAGAGAGAAGCAAACCCAAACCCCTTAGCTTCACTCACTGGTTGAAAGAGGGATCAGAGAAGAGAGAATGCTTCACCGCGTGTTGCCATTATCGTTCTCACACACTCGCTTGCTTTGTCGGAGTTCTTTGGTGTTTCCGGTCGTCAATCAGAGGAGAAAGAGGTTCTTTCTTGCTATTGTCGAAGGTCATCTTTTGTCATCCAAGGTAAGGAGTGGTGTGTTTTTTGCTCTTGATAGCAACTAAAACCATTGTTGGTATGAAACATATTTTGTGTTTTGTTGTCTTTCACACTTGGGTCACCTTAAAATTCGTTTCTTGATGTGTTTTCATTGTTGGTTTTCGTATGTGATAGATGTATCTATTTAAAAGTTGTTTCTTGTTGTCTTTTGGTTTGTTGGTTTTTGTATCTCATACATGTATACGAAAAAATGGTTTCTTTGTGAGTTTTTCATTTTTCATTTTTGTATCAGATGTTTATTGGTGTGTTTTGGGTTGTTGCTTTCCATATGTGCTTCGTTTATGTGTGTCATTGTTGCACTCGTTACAAAAAAATCACTTCTTGGAGGGGTTTATGTTCGTATTTTTCGTCTCTGCTACATGTATGTATGCAAAAGTCGTACTGAGTCAACCACTTAGCTATTTATAGGAAACCACATTTTGCTTGTTGTGTTCATTGTTGGTTTCCCTTTAAGGCATGTATGTATGTGAAGGCCGTACAGAGTCATCCCCTTAGCTAGGCATAGGAAACCACGTTTTGATTGCCTTGATAGCTGGTTTCCCTCTCTACTACATGTATGTATGCGAAAGTCCTACTCAGTGAACTATTTAGCTATTCATAGGCAACCACACTTTGGTGGATGCGAAAAAATTGTTTCTTGGTATGTTTTTGGTTGTTGGTTTCTAACGAATAGCTAAACAATTGACTCAGTACGACTTTCGTATACATACATGTAGCAGAGACGAAAAATACGAACATAAACCCTCTCAAGAAGTGATTTTTTTGTAACGAGAGCAACAATGACATACATAAACGAATCACAGATGGAAAGCAACAACCCAAAACACACCAAGAAACATCAGATACAAAAACTAGCAACGAAAAACTCACCAAGAAACAATTTTCCGCATACATGTATGAGATACAAAAACCAGCAAACCAAAAGATGACAAGAAATAATTTTTAAATAGATACATCTATCACATATGAAAACCAGCAGTAAAAACACATCAATAAACGATTTTTACATTGACCCAAGTGTGAAAGATAGCAAAACACAAAACATGTTTCATACCAACAATGGTTTCAATTGCTATCAAGAGCAAAAGACATATTACTCCTTACCTTAGATGACAGAAGAGGACCTTCGACAATAGCAAAAAAGTATCTCTTACTCCTCCGGTTGACAGCTGGAAACACCAAAGAACTTCGACGAAGCGAGCGAGTGTGTGAAAATCATAATAAAAACATGCGGTTAGACGTTCTCTCTTCCCTGATCTCTCCTTCAACCAGTGAGTGAAGCTAAGGGGTTTGGGTTTTCTTTTCTCTGTGAAACGTTCTCTCTTCTCTCTCCTTCAGCACGTGTTTACAAAAGTGGGAAAGTGAAGTGTTTTCCTCTCTTTTGTTAATGTTACAAAAACCTATCGCTGAAAATTACTCTTGGGTACCTTATAATAATCCAAAGCTCTTCCACGTAACCCAATATCAAAGTATTTTTCTCTCTCATTGCCAACTCACACACCTGTGCCACGGAGGAATGTTAAATGGAAGTACGTTGAACAGTGGTGTCAATGTATCGTTTCCTAAGAAAACATAGACGAGAGTGTAGAAGTGAGAAGACCTCTGTAATATAACAACCCTTCTTTATAAATTTCCTTCTAAAATGTAATTATTCGTAATATTTTGCTTATCTTTTTCCTATTATCCTTTATTATCATATCTAATCTAACATATCATTTATCATCTATATATTATAAAATTTGTATTACTGTATTTATTGTATTTTTGTTATAATAACAAAATTGGATTATGTAATTATGATAATAATATTTATTTTTATTGAAATATTTAGTAAATGTATATAAATAAATTAATATTTATGATTTATATCTTATCATAACCAATCACTTTTATTCTATTATTTTACAGGTAATATTATATGTATTATTTTTTTCAATGTAATACAAGAGTGGAATAGAGAAAAATATTAAAAAAAATTAAAATCAAAATTTCGCTGAAATGTAACTGATTGCATTTAGTCTTGTGACCACCCGTACCCTTACAAATAAATAGGTAAAAAAGCGTAAATTATTAATTATAGTAATCGAACAATAATTTAACAACTCAGTTAATAATATAAATTACAATAAACCTATACGGATTACTATTTATTTATTTTTTCAAATTAATCATATTTTTTCAACAGTTATATAATAATATTTACATACTACCTAATATTAAAATGAATGTAAATCTATACATTAGTTACATATACAATTGATCTAAAATATTTTGTGTAAATTATGGTAGAAAAAGTAAATGATACATCAA
>Ga0209700_101688_pt1 | contig 45750 bp, 14 predicted proteins | sample SiratroredBW_FD_187528 | JGI IMG/M metagenome (GOLD analysis project Ga0209700, IMG submission 187528) | Root nodule microbial communities of legume samples collected from California, USA - Siratro red BW (SPAdes) (version 2) | ecosystem: Host-associated > Plants > Roots > Nodule | place: USA...
ATATATATATATATATATATATATATATATATATATATATATATATATATATATATATATATATATATATATATATTTTTTAAGTTCTAAGAGTAATAATATTAATAATTTTCACTATTGACTTGTATACATTATTTAACTTTTAAAATTGTAGAAATTATATAAGAATTAACTAATAGATTAGTCATATTAATTACACAAATAACAGTTGAATTTATAAAGAAAAATGTATAAACAGGACACACATGAACGCACCCCATACACAAATAGACTTTCTCTTTAACGTTATTTAAGAATTTTAAGAAATATTAGTTAAATACTTTTTTCCTTTAGTAGTTTTTGAAAACGATTTACCAAGTATAATGAAAGATATATACTAGATTTCAACTTTACCAAACTTTCTTTTTCAAGTAATAAGAAAATGGTTAACAAATATAAATATAAATATAAGGAAAAATACTAATGTTTAAACTTTACTAAAATTTATATAAAATTGATTTATATAAACTTCACCAAAATATATGAAAGACGTGTTGGAAATTTTAAGTAGTCTAAAAATAAAATCATTTTATAATATATAAATAGTGACAAATCTATTATAAAGTTGGTTTTGTAAAAATGAATTAAACATATACTCATTTCTTATTAGTAATGTATATCTTTTTTTAATGTTTTGATAATTTTTTTGTATTTTTGAAATATAACCCTTTGTAGGTATTGTGTCCTAAGTATTTTTTTTTAATTAATTCTTTTTTCTAACCAATTACAACATTAAAAATTTATTTATCTTATAATAACTAAAACATGTTTGTCATTTTAGCCACAAATCTTAATAAATAAGACATTAGTACATCAAATTCCTCTGACTACACTACATTTTTTTTCGTAGAATTGTGGCGCATGAAAAGTAGACAAAAATTCAAACCTCAAGGATAATTCACAACTTTTTTTATAAAATATTAAAATAAAAGAAGTGTTAAATTATAGAGAAAGTATACATATTTAAGCATGGATTTATTTAAAAGAATTACTTAAAAGAAGTTGTGATATTTTGAAAAAAGATAACAAAAAGCATGTTCAAGTGTTCTCATCGAGTATTTTAGCAAACTAATATCTTTTAAAAGTGCGCTTTTAGTTGAATAATTGAAATAGTTTATTATATCATTTTAGTATCTTATAAAAAGTGTGATAAAGATAATATTTTGAAGGTGATTATTGATAAGTATAAAACAATTATTTTTGTTTAAGAACAATTAATATTCTTTGCCTATACGTGAAGTTTCCAAAGAAAATTTGCAGGAGGAAAGGTTGGGGAGGCAATTAATTGTCCTCATATCTTCATGATAAGAGATGATATATTCTTTGAATGTCCAAAAGTACAAATTAATTAAACAATATTTATCTTGATGCTGGAACCAGCTAATATTTCCATATACATGCATGGCCTACGTGGCATGGATCGATGAATAATGGCACAAATTCTATAACATTTCTTTTATTTTAGAACTTAAGCATAGGATTAATTAAGATGTCAACTGTTCCTAATTGGCTTTCCTGGGTGAGGTTCCTCCCTCAAGCTTTTCTGCAACACTTTCCATTTGGTGGAGAAGAATGCACATTATTCAACGATTCCTTTATTAACTTCCTTTTGAATATTAATAACTCTTGGTAGAACAACGAGCACCATTCCTCCACAAAATATAATTAAGCTTAGAATTATAAGACTTGCTTTACAGTGTGAGATTAATATTTGAACCTCAACTGAGGGATTTGAAACTCGTTTTTATCCTATAAAAAAGACAAATTTACAAATAAATATGAGGTGGTGAAGAAGGTTTAGTTGAAGGTGGTGAATCAATATGTGAAGAAGGTCCACTTGAAGGTGGTGAACGAGTTTGTGAAGAATGTATACTTGAAGGTGCTGACAAAGTTGGTGTTCAAGGTACAGAACCACTTTGTAAAGAATGTGTTGTTTAAGGTGAATGTGAACAAGGTGTAGGTGAAAAATGAAAGGCAAAGGCGAACAAAGGAGTATGTACGACCACATGAAGGCGGATCTCCAAGCGTGAGAACAAAATTGGGCTTCTAAATTACCTTAGATTGTATATTATAAGAAAAGAAAACATAAGTCAAACAACTTATAGAGGGATGTGTAGCTGACTAATATTATATTTTGTATATTTAATATAGTTAAATGAAAATATCTTTGATACATTTGTATAATTGTATTTTGAAGTTCGTTTAGATAATTTTTGTTTGTAATTTTTGAATGAATATTTTGGATGAAATGAGAAATGGAGGCAAAAGTTGTTTCTAAGTTGAAAGAGGTGTTAATATATTATTGTAGGTGGTTAGAAAGTTTAACTTAATTAAACACTTACATGCACATACTTAAACACTTACTATGTGTAGGGTTGGTCATGGAGCATGACCCATGTCGTTTGGTTGATGTCATTTGTAGGTAATTCTTGGTGAAGCAAGACATATTTGTATTGAATGTCATGCTGCAAAAAATGTAAAGGATTGAAGTATGGAGGTCAGGGTTTTTTTTTTTTACCAAATTGGTGCAGATTTATCTGTAATATACAAAATTGGGTAATTTTTTTAAAAATTATTAAAGTGGGTCAAGTCGGCTCAGCTAGCACGACTTTGAATTGAGAAATCGTTCTTGCATGCTCGAGTTTCACTCACAACATTTTTTTTTCTCAGTCCTATAAAAGTCGTATGAGGAAGATCGACTTTTCCCTTCTTTTTTTAATATTGAAGTCGTGCTAGGTAGCACAACTTCAGTATATTATTTTTCTTTTAAGTTGTGCTAAGTAGCACAATTTTAGTGTATTTAATTTTTTTTATTTATCTGGCTTTTCTTAAGATTGTTAATTTTTTTTTTAACAGTAAACGTGTTGGATAACACGACTTTATTTTTCAACCAATTCTCATTCTCTTCACTGCTTGCAAAACATGTGGCCACAAAGAGTTTATCTTTCTCCTCTTGATCAACAACCTTAACTTCTTCTTCTTACTGCTGATTTTTACTCTTGCATATGATTGCTTCATGTCTCATTTGATTGCACTTGATGCATATAGCGTGAGATATCTTCCAACATCTAAATGGAGGGTGACCCATTTTGCCAGAGTGCTGACATGGTGGGTAATTTTTTTTTTTCACCCTTTCCTTTGTTGTAATTATTTCCCCTGCTATTTGGATTATTCTTCTTAAAGTTTTTAACTTGTTGGCTCTTGGCTAGAAGAGCACCTTCAACACTTCCCTCATCAATCTTCGTTGCTCTTAAGCCTGCAAGGCATGTAGCACTTCTGCCAAAGTAATCTTGGACAAATCCTTTGTATTCTCCAATGAAGCTATAGATGCTTCATACCTTTCTGGCACTGTTACTAGAATTTTCTCAGCAATTTTGGAATCTGTAAAATCCTTGCCCAACAACCTTATTTTGTTGGCAATACTCAATAATTTGTTTGAATATTCCTTAATTGTTTCAGAGTCTTTCATCTTTTGACGTTCAAACTCCCTCATTAAATTTAACACATGTATGCTACGAATTCTTTCATTTCCATCATATTCTGCTTTTAGATAATCCCAAATCGATTTTGCTGATTTGAGTGTCATGATCTTAGTAAAGATAGTTGTAGAGACTCCAGCAAAAAGGCATGATTTTGCTTTAACTTTTCGGATCTTTTTCTTTTTATGATTCTTGATCTGAGTCATGGTGAGATTGTTTGAGAGTGGAAAGATTTCATAATCTTCTTCAACAACTTTCCAGAAGTCTAAAGTCTCTAGGTAAGTCTCCATTTTGATTGTCCGAAGATCATAATTTTCTTCATTATTTTTGGAAGAAAAGATAAGAAACAGAACAAAAAAGAAAGAGAATATAAAAAATATTTTAGATGAGAAAGACTAATTTATTATAATACCATCAATCTTACAATTTATAAATCTTAAAAATAACTGTCCACTGTGGTCCTAGAAATAAACAATAAAAAAAATAACAAAATATTTAAAACTTCCTAGAAAAATAATAACAAAAATAATTAGAACTAGAAAAATAATAACAAAAATAATTAGAACGGACTCATGAAGCATTTTCCTAACAGATGATAAGCTGGTGACGATGCTCTTAAAACAAACATGTGCAAATCCATGTTGAGAGACGGAAACGGAGAAACCAAATCATCAACACTCTTGCTTCTTGGAAAACTTTTCTCATGCATTTTCAACCTTTTGGGACCATATGGTTGCAAATCTGTGGCACTAAAGTTTGAATTTGTCAGCCTTGGTTCTCTATATGATGGTTCTCTTTATTATTCCACCCAATAGATCTCAATCGAATTGACGTGTATGATGTAGTGGCAGCTATTGTGCCTCTCTACGTGGCTTTGTTCTTAGCATATGGCTCTGTGTGTTGGTGGAAGATTTTCAACCCAGAACAGTGCTCTGGTATAAGCAGTTTTGGGTCGGTTTTTGCAGTGCCCTTCATCGCCTTCCATTTCATATCCGGCAATGACCCTTACACCATGAACTTCAGGTTCTTAGCCGCTGACTCTCTTCAAAAGGTTGTGATTTTGTTCTGTGGAACACATGAAATACTGTACCTTTTGTTCTGTGGAACACATGAAAGCATATGAAATACTGTACCTTTTGAAGAGAACAACCGAACAACCAAAATCACAACCTTTTGAAGAGAGTCAGCGGCTAAGAACCTGAAGTTTATGGTGTAAGGGTCATTGCCGGATATGAAATGGAAGGAGATGAAGGGCACTGCAAAAACCGACCCAAAACTGCTTATACCAGAGCACTGTTCTGGGTCGAAGATCTTCCACCAACGCACAGAGTCATATGCTAAGAACAAAGCCACGTAGAGGGGCACAATAGCTGCCACTACATCCTACACTTCTTTGCCTTTGATCATTGTTGAAGCCAAATAAGGGTGAGAGGAAATGAAAAAGGTTATGAATTTTTTGGTGTGTTTGCGGCCAAGGAGTTGAAAAGAAAGGCAAAGGAGTTGAACATACTGAAATATTCAATGCGTATCTTCTTAAAGCAGGAATTAACAAAAATAAGGCAGTCTCATAGTGCTTCACTAGGAAAAAAAAAACAAATACATACAATAAAACGGAGTCAAATGAAGGACTTACTCATAGGCGCTATTCAGGGTTATCAATCAGACTCTCTTTCACTTGATTATTCTCCCTTAATCCTGGTTTGGCAACACTTGAAATCATTTGATAGACTTGTTTTTGACAAATTTTTCAAACTAGTATAAACTTTTTTGAATAGTTTTTAAAATGATACACTTTTTTTTTTATATAGATAAATTATCTAGAGGTTGCATGATATCATTATGATTAACTGATATTATGTTAATTTTAAATTATGTGAAATCAAAAAAAGAAAATAAGATATTTTAGTTTAATGAATGAAATCATACAATACTATTTTAATTAACTAATTAATTGATTAATTAATTAAAATCCCTCTATATCACTGCATCAATCTAGAGTGATGGATTCTCTCACCATTAATATAGTGTTTTGTACCTTGTATTGAGTTGGGTAGATAAAATTAAATTAATACATAATTTTGATGGACATGTAATGATTGAAATTAATTGTTATTAAGTAATTGAAATAAATATGAAATTAATTTGAATGGAATGATGGTTACGTGTTGTGAAGAGTTACTTGTTGTGAAAAGTGAAAAAAATTTATGTAAGGTAGTTAAATAAAAATATGGTTTTTATATAATGAAAATTTAAATTATTTGAATTAAAAAAAGTTAAAACTTTTTAAAAAATGGCTAAAGTAAGCTGGTTAGTTTTTAAAATTTATTTAGATTTTTTTCCTTCTTAAAACTAATTTTTCTCTTTTTTTTTTCTCTTTTATAAATATAATCATTGCTATAATCTTATAAAAATTTCCAAACTACTTTCATTTTTTTTCGTCTTTTATAAAAATTTTCAAACTTATTTAGATTCTTTTCCCTTCTTAAAACTACTTTAACTCTTTTTTTTTTATAAAAATAACCATTGCTATAATTTTATAAAAATTTTCAAACTACTTTCACTCTTTTTTTCTTTTCTAAAAATTTCCAAACTTATTTAGATTTTTTTTTTCTTCACAACAGGTAACATTTGTTTACCGCAGCTTAAAGTCCATTCCTGAGAAGATATCAGAGTTTATCCTAGCATGGTTGTTGGGCCTATCGGGCCACCTGCTATCGGTCACTATTGGACCACTCTTAAACAATATAGTCCCACACACGAGTCGAGCAGTTTCAGCGTGAGGGAGTGTGTTAGAGATCTCACATCAATTGTGATGAGGTCATTCAATAATTTATATAAATGTTTATAAATAGGTACAAACCTCATCTTATAAGTCAATTTTATAAGATTGAGTTAATTTTATGTATACAAATCTAATACAAGGTGGAAACACAGGATAGGAAGGGTTGGAGAATTAGTCATCCTGAAATCCTGTGTGTGCAGTAGTCTAAAATCATCTTTTCTTCCCACTATTTCACATAATCTTAAATTAAATTGTGCAATAATGACATGATCTATTTATGATATATAATAATATCATGCAACCTTTCTACCATTTATTCACACGAAAAAATAACAAAAAAAACAAAAAAAAATGCACAATTCTAAGAATTTCACAAAAAAAAAAACTTACATTAGTTTAAAAAATTAACCCGTGTTTACACAATATGGTACTATGACGGATAGACCAGCTAAAATTACAAAAGATATGGTAATGTAAACTAAAACACATGTATTGATTTTCACTAACTTTTGTAGTGCTGTGTGAACAGTACAACCTCAATAATTACTTGTCTATGTACTTCCTCGTTAAAGTAGTAAACTTCCAACCTTAGCAACAAAAAACAGTATGTTATTTATGGGGACATGGCAGAAATATGCAGAAATGTTTGATATTGATATATTACCTTCTGTAATAAGCATTGGAGTTATTCAGGGTAGGTGAAATTGAATGTGGAAGGTGCTTTTATTGTATTATTTTGTCCCCACTGTTATTCCGTATGTCAGGGTATATCTTTGGCTTAATAAACTATAGATTCAAGCAGGTGGTGGTGGTGAACTCCGATTCTTCTCTAGCCATTAACATTGCTTTTAGAATGATTTTTTTTTTTACCAGTAAATAATAAAATTAATATAAAGGTGTTTCAATCTTATTACAAAAATAATTATACTATTAATCCTATCCTTAAAATTGTACTCACTCATACAAATTATTAGAACGTAACATGATCATTATAGCCTAACTCCCTAGATTTATCTCCAGATAGCCAGAAACAGAAACAGCTTCTAAAACCATAAAACACTCGTAGCAATTTACTTCCAGAGTCACCATTTAGTGTTCCCGTGATACCCTTTTTTGTGCAAAAGGTTAATGTGTAAGGTCCAAATGTTGATTTCTACACCTTTGAGAAAGGTCAACATCATTACTCCGCCAACTCCTGTTATCCTTCCCAACAACTTAGCCTTACCTGCTGTCCTTTGGAAATTTAATTTTTCTAAACTAAGGAGATTAAGAAAACAACGTTAATAATCTATGTCATATGTAGAACATTGAATGGCTTATTTGTTGAAAAGTATGGTGGTTAAAGTTACTGATGTATTGATGAATAGCGTACCCAAATGTGACGGTAAGATAAAAGTAAACGTAGGAATGAGATTACTGATCGCAGCTGCAAATGTTGCTGAAATCAATTTAATGTTCAAAACTTTGAACTCCTGCATATTATGTACGCATTCATTTGTTTTCTTTCCTTATAAATCCATTCATAATTTTATAACAAAAAATCATATGGGAAGGCAAATTTGTAATACTGGATTCCATAATACAAAGGAAAGAGACAATAGGGAATCTTATGGTCTGTCTGTTACTGCTGATGCCACAACACCTACTTGGTTTGACAAAAACAATCGTTTATTAGATTAAAATATATAATAAAAGTAAAAGTAAATAATTTTTCGTTAATTTATCGAGATACAAAGTAAAAAACTTACTTATCGAAAAATAAAAATATATTTGTTGACAAGAGTGTGATGGAATAATTTTGGAATTGAACTTTTTAAATTTGTGGGCCGCGATCAAGAAGCTAGGCCCAGTCCAGGTTGAAGCACCCGTGAGTAGCCTTACTTGTGCAAGGTTCATTTATGTGGTTTGTATTTTAGTATGAATGAAGATTTGTTTAAAATTAAAAAAAAGTTGATATTTTAAGGTAACAAGATGTTCATGGAAGATGAATCTAAGCAGAAACATAAGAAGTTGTAGTGCAGTGATTTTAACATTTCCAGAACTCAGTCCTCTTGACCTTTGAAATGTTCTGAAGGACTCCCAACCGGAGAAACGTATCCCATCACTGTCACCCTCTTCGACTCTAGGTCTACACTGAATGATGTCACTCCTGACATTGAGAATAATAAGATACCATAAATTATATATATGTATTGAAAAATCTATAAATATTTTTAAAATATAACATCATCACTTTAGGTACCTTCCATCTTAGACAGATGCTTTTTCACTTTATCAGCGCATCCTTCACAGTGAATAGCAACCCTCGTCACAACCACCTGAACATATACACATAAATAACCTCTTCAAAATTAGTGAGTAAAATGTAAAGATAAGAGAAATACTGTATAACTGTATAATAAAATTAATGTATAAGTATAACACATGCATGTGAGCATATAAACAAGGAGGGAAAATAATTAGTCCTCTTACATGGCTTTGCAGAGCTCAGCAGTGACACAAAATATGTAACCCTTGAGTCTTAGATAACCGATGTATTTGACCAAACAGACAGCAGAGGCAGAAAAGGAAATACTCTGACATGTACAACAAAAAAAATGGAAACCCATATATTATTTTTCTTCTGTCTTTCATCTTGGACTCGTAATATAATAATATTAATTGTTTCCTTCATTATCAATTTGACAGACACATGCAAGCAGTCACTTAATGGGTTTAGAATTTGAATTGGAAATTTTGAACTACTACAAAAGAATTAGCATAGGCCCTTTGGATCATTTGTCTTTTCTTGAAAATTAAAGACTTGCTTTAATTTTTTTTACCACAATAAGCATTTAAAATTAAATATAAAAAGATTACATCGTAATTTCTTCTTTCAAATTTTATCCAAAGAGACTCATAATATGCGTGATAAAAACAGAATAGGTAAAAGATAGGACATCACAAAAAATTCTACTATCATGTAAGAGGAAGGTTAACTTGAAAAAAATACTGTTAAATTGTATAAAAGAAGAACACCAGTAATCTTTACATGCTTATTGTTGCACAAAATAGTATCAATGGGAGAACTAAATTGTATTGATTATTCAGTGTCACTTCGAGGTAACCCATACATGATTAATGATATATACATCTTCTCATAACTTATTCAATTATTTTATAAATAAAAAGTAGATATATTTAACGTCTTGAAGATGTGAAATATACATAATATTCGTGATATAAAAAATTAATAGGAAAGTAAACCAAGAAAAAAAAATTAAGATTATTCGAATGGTTGCAAGCACTAATATTATTCGTGCTTTTGTCTCAATTCTTTCTTGTAACAAGTAGCATCACTAAAAAAAACAAAAAGAAGATATTTTGTCATGAGCAAGGGTTAGGAACTAATTGGGACAACGAAATTGAAAATAATGAGAGTGAAAGTTGATTCTAACAGAAATACAGGTAGCTAATATCAAAGAAAATGAAGATCCAATAATTACAGAAATTGAAGGTCCAAAAAGAAATAAACGTAATAGGCCTTTTAACGTAGAGGTGGGAATGTTTTACGATATAAGAAAATTGTGGTACTATTCACCTTCGTTCTGAATTGCGGGACGTTTCAATGGCGGTAGGAGTCGAGGCCGACGACGTGCCAATCCCGAGGAGGAAAGAGCTAGGGAGCCCAGGACTGAGGCAGGAAGCAAAGGCGCCCAGCAGGATCCCAACATCGTTATAGGGTCAATGAATATGGTGGACATCCAGTTTGGATCAGTTGGGATCCACCAACCATATCGTGACACCACTAGGTCAGTAAGTACGAGTGATATTCAATTCAGTACGGTTGGCACTGTTACATGAGGTTTTACAGATGACGGCGCGTCTAACTCTGCTAACAAAAGACATTACAAGAGCATCAACTCACCACACTCATAACCCTCTATCATGTTTTCTGATGCGTACACAAGATTTTCATCCACCAGATAAGTTCGACCAACTGGTCAACTTATTGAAAATGGAATAGAATAAAACTTGACCTCTTAAAATATTGGAGTTTTTTTATTTTACACAAAAGACTTTAGTGGAGCCAAAGAATTATTGGACAATAAATTTTTCTAAATAAGATATATTTGTTATAAAAGTTAAGATATATATATATATATATTCTTTGAATTTAGAAGAGATATATTATGTTTACCAGGGTTTCAATTATAGATTGGTCAATTAAAGGACAGATATTGATATTACTTATACTAACTAATATTGGTAAATTGATAAATTATTTTTAGTCTACCATACACTTCTAAGGACATATTGGAGTCAAAATTAAGAAAACTGATATTGAGAAACGTGTGTGGAATTGTACTATAGAATGTTAATGACTTGAGTAGTTAATTGTGTTATATTATTTTTTTCTCTTTTTTTATGAAATCATGATCATCTTTTATAAAAAGCTAATTCTTTTCAAGCCAAATAGAAATTTGCAATTCCTTTTGTTTTTGAAAAAAAAAATAATGATTGAAGAAGGACGAGAAAGTCACGAAAAGAATATTAACATCTCTAAGTTTAGATAAAAAGAAAGATTATAGATAGTGTAATAATAAAAAATAAAAAAACCATTTGATCAATTTAGTAGCTGGTGTCAACGAATCATTCAATAAAAAAATCCACTGGAGCTTACGAATGATTAAAGAGAGACACTGAATTTTTTAATATTTTTTATCATTATATAGTCAACATTTTTAAAACTTAAAAAGCTTTTCTGACAACATTATAGAAAAACTTATTAAATCAAAAAGTGAGACATATGTAAATTTATATAACTTTTAATAATTTTTTTAATAATAAAAAGTATTCAAAAAAGAAAATTTGTGTTGCCGTTTGTTCCGAGTATTATTCTCTGCATGACAGATAAATAAAATAATGCGTACAAATTAAATAAGGAGAATTATGGTGTTATGTTTTAAGGTCAGGAACAATTAAACACAGCATTCTACATCTCGCCCGAAGAAAATTGCTAAACCTTAGAGCATACAAAAGGGTCTTCTACAATATGAAGTTAAAATTAAAGAATGATTACTAAATCAAGACATATTAAGAACTGAAAACTTAAGATTTCTTTCACAAACAATATTTAACACTAATCAAGCTAGCTCAGAGGGAACATAGAGGAAAGGATCCCAAGAGCCATTATAACTAAACCAATTGTTGTTCTCACACTGCACAAATTGTTGCTGCTCCAATGTCCAAAGCCCTTCATTCGCACCACCAACTAGAGGTAACTGCATGCTCACCATATTCATCACTTGGCCACTTTTATTGCCACTTGATGACCCTTGATCTGGGCATGCCATATCAATAGTGGACTCAATTACCCCAGAAAGTGGCCATGCCAAGGTGGCGGCCGATGCAAGAAGGCTATTATTATCAGGAACTTGGCTCGAAAATTGTGTAGACCAAGGCAATTCATATGCCACTTCATTGAACCATGTTGCCTCAGGTGGAGTTTGACAAAGTTGATGAGAATTAACTCTAAAACTTCTTGCTACAGAACCTTCGTGATCATGATTTGGGATAACCACACTCTTGGCACAAGTGTTTGATGATGCTAAAGTGCTCGTAACACCAAGCAAAGGGTTGGCTCCAGTTCCATTCATACATGAGAGGACAGTATTATTAGCTGATGATGGTAATGATAAATCTTTCTCCGCAGAACAAATATTCTGAGTTGATCTCGAAACCAAGCCAGATTGAACAACCGGGGAAGCAGCACTATTAGGAAGAAATGGAAACTGAAACTTCCCTTTCTTTCCGTCAAACAGTTTGGCCTTAAGTGCACCAAGAAGGCCTTCGGCTTCTTCACCTGGCTCATTGACATCCTCAAAAGAAAAGGGTTCGGAGAAATCAGGCACAAAGGTTGAACCACCACCATCACCACGCTTAGAAGCATCACCAGAAGTTGGTTCAGGCAATTCAAAGTTGGTTCTAGCATTGGCACCTCTCAAGGCTCGAGCAGCATTGTCATATGCCCTAGCTGCATCCTCAGCAGTGTCAAATGTTCCAAGCCAAAGCCTGACCTTCTGTAGAGAGTCTTTGATCTCCGCCACCCATCTCCCTGATGGCCTTTGTCGAACCCCCACAAACCTGTGGTGCCCTCTTGATGATGACTTCTTTCTGCAGCGGTTTCCCTCATTCATTGCTCCCATTTTTGCTTCTTTGAAATCTCAAAACATACCCCTATGTGACTTACCGAACCTTTTGAGCTTCAAGGGAACATGGCTTATAAGCTTGAATAATAAGGCAAGCATATTCATCTCTCTGAAAGGGACAAACAAGAACATGCCAAAAACTGCATGACACATACGGACATAATTTATGTGTATTCTAGAATGCCACCATTGCAGGCCGTGTTGTTGATATCGACACAAAGTTCTACAAAGGACGCACCCTTTTATCGTTGTTGTAATATTAGTAAATTTTAAAGTTTATGTAATTGAACTATTAATCATGCAAATTATATTTTTCTTCTTTTTCCATCCCTCAACTTAAATAATAATTTCTAGAGGAAATTAACAATTTTATTAAAAAAATATGATATTTAAAGCTAAAGATATGTTGAGAATGACATAGATAATTTAAATGCGTATGTTATAATTAATCACCCCTTCACAGTCATGAATTGTGACATTCTGATAATCATATGCAAAGTTGTCCGGTTTTGATTGTATGGCTACATTAAGAAATGATTATCTCCTGTTCTGGATTTACCTGCACCTTTATAAGGCAATTAAAATATAAATAAAAGCAAATAAGGACATTTGAATAGCTCCTAATAATCCTTGGCTCAAACGTTATCATCTTTAAGAACGAGGATGCAGATTAGGTTAGATGTTTCAGTTCCATAAAAAAACAAACGTTTAGGCGTTACTTACAGTTGTAATCGGTGTCCTTATTAGATCCATGTCCTTTTCTTTCTTTATCCTTTCCTCCATTACTGTTTAATTTTTTTGTCTTTTGGGATAAGATAAGACATAAAAGTGTTTCCATACGTATATACATCAAAGCGAAATACTATAAAATAAGGATGATGTATATATATAAATATATTTAACTGGTGCAAGGAGGGCAGTATATACACTCCAAAGAATTAAAAATTAGGAAAAAGTTTGTTTAACACCCATTCTTATAAATAAAACATTATATACTAATAAAATAATAATATATATAAGTGTTATATGAGTATGATGAGCAATAGCGTGAAAATATCACCACCCTCAAAAATATGACTTTTCCTCCTTATAATAACAAGCTCACAAATCCTTTTGGGGAGCTTAAAAAGATACACAAGAGGTTAAGATTAACTAAAGATCCATTTCGGTCATGTCACTTTATTTCATAAGTTTAAATTTTGAAATTATCATTTACTTTTGGGCTTTTAATTATAAAAGTTTATAGGTTAAATACGAAGATAGGGTAGTGAAGTAAAAGTTTAATTTATAAGAAAACAATGACATCTAAATTTATCCCAAAAAATTAATATAGAGCTTAGAAAACAATAAATTTTATTCAAAATGTTTTCTTCCTTTCTAAAAAATTTAAACTGTTTACATTTGAATACACATCTAGGATCGAAGTAGAATTTTTAAATGATTAATTTAAAAAATATTTTATCACTAATTAAAGAATGGAATAAAAATAAATTTTCGTTTAATAATTCCCGGAATTAACTAAAACTTTAGATTTCTATGATATAATTTAAATTTATAGAATTTTATTTTTATTTAAATATAAATTTTTTAATTATCAAAAGTACAAAAATTATCACCAAATAACACTAATAGTTGAAAAAAATCATATATATATTAATAAAAATTAATTACTACAGATTACATAAAAAACATTATTAACGGTCATTGAAAAATAACACTATCAACATTAGTGAATGTCAACCAAAATATATTTTTACTTACATTAAGAGAGAAATAATCTTAACAATGCCAATAAAAGAAATAATTCATATTAACATATACACACAAAAAATGTAATTTACATCTATTAGAAAATAATCTCATTGGTTTTGATAAAAGTCTCTATCTAATATTGTTCTAAAAATAGTTCTACCAATATTAATGAAGAAAAAATTTATTAATGTTGGTCAAAAAAATAACCATGACATTAATTTTAGTCAATGTTATATAAGGTGAAAATAATCCCATTGACATTAATTAAGAAAATTGTGTTTGATACAACAAAAAAACATTATTAATGTTAATAAAAAAAACTTAGTAATGAGAACCGAAAAATAATAAAACTTAACTTTAAGTTCAAAGAAAATTTGTTAATATTAATTAAAACAGCAACGTTGAATCGATACAAAATTTAAAACTTAATCAAGTTGATGATGTGCTGATTGAAATTATTTTGACAATATCATCATTAAGGTCTAATCCAAAAAAAGAGGTATGATAACTTATGAAAAAAATTTAAATTCTTACTTTTTTAAGTGAAATTTAAAATCATTTAATTTTAAGTAATAAAAATACTATTATAACTTTTAGAATTGTAATATCTTTTAAAATTCTTTATATAAACAACATATTTTATCATAAATTATTTTAAAATTTATATACAAATAAATTACTCTCTAAAAAAAGATAATTCAAATTTATCAAAATTTATTTATTTTATTTAGATAGAATATTTCAATTACCATCAAATACAAAAATATTACTTCAACGCATCATCAAAAGATAATTACTACAAACTTCAACTAAAAAAATTAGTTGATATCTATTGAACAATAATTTCACCGACATTGAGAAAATTTTGATAAATATCAACTAAGAAATAATTATGGTCAACATCAAAGAATAAATTATCTCAACAATCACAACACATATCAATATTCAATAAAAACATCACACTTACATCAACCAAACAATAATTTTATTGGATTGATAAAAAGGATCCTAGTTGTTTCATTGAGTTGTAAAAAAGAATTTCAGTTAAATTTTTTTGAAAAATAAATCACCGATTGGTCTAGAAAATCCTAATTAATGTTGATTGATAAATAATTTTGACTTGTATATTACAATCAACATTGGTCATAACCAATCCCGACTCACCTCCAGTAAAAATAATATTTGTTGATATTAAATGAAAAAAAATCATGTTAAATTGTTGAGTTTTGAAAAATACTTATGACAATTGACAAAAAAAATCTTTAACTAATGTTAGGTGTTAAATAATGCTGATCTATATGGATAAAAAGATAATCTTAGAAGACAATACAAAAAAATATCCAATTATAATTTATTTTAAATAAAAAATAATAATCTTAAGCTAACGATGTCCCAACAAAGTCAAGCTGGCAATATTCTCATTAAAATGGTGTTGAAGATAGAATAAAAAAGAAAAAGAAACATAATTTTTTTTTTTAAAAAGAGAAGAATATGAAGAATTTAAAACTTTTAACTTAAGTTAACAAATTTCAAAAATTTAAGTGATGAAATTATTTTTAAAAAATTATAAAATTATAATTTCTTATATTTTTTTTCATATAATAACATATTTTATAATAAAATATTTAAATACTTTAATAAAACTGAATTATCCCTTAAATGTTTTTTTTTATCCAAATACAAAGTAAAATGTATACATATTTATAATTTATCTTGTAAAATGCATACGTGTTTAATAGTTTATCCTTCAAAATGTTGATATTCACAATAAACTAAAATTTATTTCCTTATATGATTTTTTATTTTTATTGATTCAACCAACGTGTTTTTGTTTATTTTTTTCAATAAAAAACAAATTTTATTTTGCTTTAAATTTACATTCAGTCTCTAACTTTATAATTTTTTCCCAGTCTTTGTAAAAATTTAATTGCATATTCGATGTTTAAATTTTGCAAATTTAAGCAATTCTGATGTGTGATTATTATGTCATCTAATTTTCGACACAAAATATTTCGTATGAGTACGTTATAACAATGTCTTGTTCATGTGAAATATTATCAATAAAGTTTAACAACAAACTAGATAGACTAGCTTTTTTTTCATACAATCAAATAATAAATTGAAGATGAATTAAAATGACTAATTGTTTTAAAATTTTATAAAAATTAAAATTAGAGATTTACAAAATTTCAAATAAGTAAAAGTGGATTTAATCTTTTACTTTTATTGTTTACAAACTTTGGATTCGATTTGAACAACCTTAATCTGTATTCAACTTCAGTGGGCCAAGGGCCCATCAAGGGTTAACCCATCACACTCAATAATGCCATACCATAGCATCCTTACCAATATTCCTTAATTTCCACACAAACACCTAACTTCACTCACTACCTTTTTTTCCTTCCTTACTAATTCCACTGTCTGTGATGTGAATGGCACTTCCATGGCTCTCCCTCTAGGCCACACAACAAGAACCTCCTCCAACATTCTACCTTTTACATTGTTCCTGCGAAACCTCAGACAATTTCAACTGCCACATCAACATGGCCCGTGCTGCGTCTTCTCCGCCACCGAGCTTCGCTATCACCATCGGAGACGACTACCGAAAAGAGGAGGAGAGCAAGTGCGCTTACCTTGTGGTAGCTCTCTGCCCTTGTCTCGTTTGCTTCGTGCTTCTCCTAATTGCGCTTTCCATCGTTCTCGTTGTCAAATTTCATTTCTTTTGCCACACCCCTCTCCACTCCTTGCTTTTCAAAAAAAGCTGCTGATTCCCCATCTGGGATCTTTTTCCGCGTTACCCCTTTTTCATCATGAAAAGTTTCCGTTTTTGAACAATCTTAGCACATTTGCTAGTGATGCTGATTCTGGGGTTGAGGAAGATTGTGATGGTAGAGGTGTTAGTGGTGAATCTTGTGCAGATCCTGATGAGGTTGATAGGGTATGCAAGGTGATTGATGAATTGTTTGCATTAGATAGGAACATGGAGGCGGTTCTTGATGAATGTGGGGTTCAATTGTCGCATGATTTGGTATTGGAGGTGCTGCAGAGGTTTAAGCATGCTAGGAAGCCGGCTTTTCGGTTCTTTTGTTGGGCGGGTAAGAGGCCTGGGTTTGTTCATGATTCCAGAACTTATAACCGCATGATGAGTGTTCTTGGGAGGACTAGACAGTTTGAGACCATGGTGGCATTGCTTGAGGAAATGGGTGAGAAGGGTCTTTTGACAATGGAGACTTTCTCCATTGCTATCAAAGCCTTTGCTGAAGCAAAGCAAAGGAAGAAGGCTGTGGGGATCTTCGATCTGATGAAGAAGCATAGGTTTAAAGTGGATGTTGATGTGATTAATTTCTTGCTTGAAAGTCTTGGCGCTGCAAAACTCGGTAAAGAAGCACAAGCCGTTTTTGAGAAATTGAGAGATCGATTTACACCCAATTTGCAAACTTACACCATACTTCTTAGTGGTTGGTGCAGGTTGAAAAACTTGCTGGAAGCAGGGAAGGTGTGGAATGAGATGATTGATGGGGGATTTAAGCCGGATATTGTTGCACACAATGTTATGCTTGAAGGGTTGTTGAAGTGTAAGAAGAAGTCTGATGCCATCAAGCTATTTGAAATCATGAAGGCCAAAGGTCCTTCACCAAATGTTCGGAGTTATACAATTATTATACAGGACTTCTGCAAACAAAAGATGATGAGAGAAGCCATAGAATATTTTGATGAAATGGTAGATCGAGGGTGCCAACCTGATGCTGCACTTTACACGTGCTTGATCACTGGGTTTGGGAGGCAGAAGAAAATGGACATGGTATACGATCTACTGAAGGAAATGAGGGAAAGAGGTTGTTCACCCGATGGGAGGACCTACAATGCTTTGATAAAACTGATGACTAGCCAGCATATGCCAGATGATGCAGTAAGAATATACAAGAAGATGATTCAAAGTGGCATTGAACCAACCATTCACTCCTACAACATGATAATGAAATCCTATTTTATGACAAAAAATTATGAAATGGGTCATGTAATTTGGGATGAGATGCATCAGAAGGGGTGCTGTCCTGATGATAATTCCTACGCTGTATTCATTGGTGGGCTTATAAGACAGGATAGGTCTGGTGACGCATGTAGATATTTAGAGGAAATGCTAGAGAAGGGGATGAAAGCTCCTCAACTTGATTACAACAAGTTTGCTTCTGATATTTCTAAAACTGGGAATACTGTCATCCTTGAGGAGTTAGCTAGAAAGATGAATTTTGTTGGTAAGTTTGAAGTGTCTAATGTATTAGCTAGTTGGGTTGACATGATGAAGAAAAACGCCAAGAGAAGAGAGCCTACAAAATCTGCTAGTCAGTTTATATGATTTCCTGATTTATTGAATGTGACCAAGGACCAAGGACCTCTTTGGTCCAAGGATATAGCAACGCTGAACTACTATTCTTCTTTGAATTCTAGTTATTGTATGATATTCTTTTCTTCCCTTCCCCCTCAAAAAGAAAAACCCATGTTCTTTATTTTGTAAATTACTGTTGGTTGTGTTGTATAATGGCATGTATTAGTTTAAATGAAACTTCCTGCTGATCCTTGTTGAAGTCTCTGTCTATTTGCTGTTTTACATTGCAGCAATAAAAAAAATTGATATTTCTGAGTATAGAAAATATATAGCTTGCTGTACAGTAATACTGGAGCAAACAATAGCAGGTTTACCACATGATGTTTTACAGCAGTTCCTTTTTGTTGTACTTTTATTCAATGAACCTGAGTTCATTGGATCTCTTACCTAACTTATTGTTCTATTCTTTTTATTTATAGGTGTAATCCGTGGTACCAACACGAGGTGCATTAAACAAGTAATATGTGATTAGATATAATAAGGACCTCCTTTACTTTCTTGGTTAAATGTAATCTATACAAAATTGGTAAATGGGACTCTAACATCGATAACCCGAACGATGGGATGGTAATTTTATTAGCAATTAGAAACTGAAACATGGATGAGTTTGGATTTATTAGATTTACAGTTGTATGATGAGCATGCTAAAAGTATTATCCAGGATAAAGGTTACAGAAAAATTCTATGTCTTTTTAAAATATTTTTCTATCAATCCTCCTGTTCGCTGACAAAAAAGTGTTAATTGCATTATGTTTTTCGAAATACTTAATGTATTTTGTTAAATCATTAAAAAAATAATAAAAGGGTTTTATAAACAGATAAAAATGAAATAACCAGATTCAAATATAAAAGAATAGCTAATCTTTGTGCTAATAAAAAGTTAATCAGTGTAACTTAATTTTACAATCACATTTAATTTGATTTATAAAATGTTTTTTATTGGAATTTGATATTAAAAAAAGATTAATTTAAAACATAGTCTTACTTTGAAGAGTATTTTTGAAATAATATAATTAAATGGAATGAAAATAATTAAATGCAGCAGCATTTATGTGAGTGGGTCTTCTAATACCACTTTCAGGCCCAACATATCTATCTATCTAGACGCGTTCTTCCTGCACCTCGGTGAGTTCATCTTTCACCTCTCTATTTTATTTAAAATATAAAAATATCTTTTTAAACTATACAATCTAAAATATATTTTTTTTATATATTTTGGATTATAAAATTTAAAATATAATTTTTTTATAATCCATACTGTAGAATTCAAAATAGAAAAAGATTAAGAGGTGAAAATTTTATTTAATTTTTTTCTATTAAGAATATAATAGTCATTTTACTGTGTATATGGAGGTGCAAAGGAAAGTATGGCGGTGCAGTAAGATGCGTCATCTATCTATCTGGAAGGGACTTCCTATCCTTCCAATTGAAAATTGGAATGGTAGACTTTGACGCTCTGTGGTTATGGCAGCCAAAACAAACGTACGCTTACAGATTTACACCTCGTGGTAAATATTTTAAATTTTATTCCGGTCAAATTTAATGCGTTTTTATCTTCTCCATATAGTATTCCATTGGTAAATGCTAAAAAAATTCATATAAAGAAAAAATAAATTTGGAAGGTGGTAAAAAGGGTACAGAGGAGAATAATGATAATTGAGGATTTTATTTTCATATTGGTAATTTCTTGTACGATATGAGATGAAAAGTCAACCGCTGTGCAGTGCCTTTGAGTGGTTGAAAAACACCAATCAAATGATTGCACAACAATTATCCTTGCGCTTGGATCTCTCAAATTACTGAACAAGAACCGTTTAAATATCGGCAATACACTTTTCCCAGTGTTGTTTTGCCAATCTGCTTGTAATGATAGCATGGTCTTACCAATATTATACATTTACAGATTTTTGCTTTCTCAAATTTAACTTCTCTATAACTACAGTCACTGAATAAAGTGAATACGTACAATCTTATATAAAAAGTTAAAATTGATAAACTTTTATCAGTCTATTTTCTTTTTGCCCAATGTAATAGTAATGATATTACTTGTGTCCTCATTTTTCATACATTCCAGTGAAGGGAGCAAAAGTGATTGGAAAAAGCCAAATGATTTGGTCATTTAATTATGTATAACCTTTTTCTGGTTGGAGAGTCTGATATTTGGTTTGGTGAGCTATGTGGCCTTAAATTTGAAGTACAAAATTTCAAACTTGAGATGGACCTACTGCAGCAGAAATTGTCCGTGACCTACAATGATCTTAAAAGCTGAGATGCATTTACCACATTTGGTCTGAAATTACAATGTTGAATTCCAGAAATTCCTGATGGAAAAAGGTCAAAAAGCTGCTATAGCAAAAAGTTAAACAAAATTTCTCAGATATAAGCAAAACATGTAGTACAAGAAAACCTGGAATTACAAAACTTCATTATTATCTAACAGTGGAAGCAACAGTATGAGCCCACCACCTGAGACTATCTTTTATGTCAATTTCATTGTTCAGAGCTGGAATTTTCCAATTCATGAGAGAGTTCTCTTTCTTACTTTTATCTTGAACCTTCCATGCTTCCGAGAGGTAAGGTCTTTGGACTGCAGACCCATCAGAATCCTCTTCTTCCTCATCACTCTTCCCTAACCTTTGCAAGCCAGGAATGATTGAAGCCAAACTTGAATCTTTATCTTCCTCTGAGAAAACAAACCCCAGATCCATGAACCCTTTTAACTCCTCAAATTCAAGGTCTGACAAACTCTTGCTTTGCCTTCTCTTCTTCCTTTCCATCTTCTTAGGCAACACTTCATGATGCACCTGTGCTTCTGTGACATCTTTTCCTGAGAGAATGGTTTGGAGCTTTGGTGAGAAAACTGAGTCTGGGGAAAGAGAGTCATCCTTGAAACATGTCATGGAACTCAACTGGTCGCTCATGGACCTGCTGTGAGTGCTGTGCAAGCGTACAAGCATTGGTTCTGATGGTTCTTCTTTTATTTGATGATCTGAATTTTCAAGAGAATTTGTTGGTGCTGATGAACTTGTGTGTTCCTTCGAAGTTTGATGCCCAAACCAGCATGAATCAAAGAGGTTCAAGACTTCTTCTGCGTCCATGATGAATGGTGGTAGCTTTGGAAAATCAGCTAGCCTTTAGAATTGTCTTAGCAGAAACTGTCAAGGCATGGTAGATAAGATATATTATATAATTGTGTTATGCCCTTCATGACCATTTTACCCTAATTGAACCTTGAAATCACGAGAAGAACTCAACCAATCATTTACACGTTTTGGATTTGACACATTTTCTTATTAATGTATGATTTTGTTGTTTAATATTCGTATTTCCTAAGGGGAAAACGTTAGTTTTGGACAAAAATGAAAGTGTTTGGGATGGGATGGCTTTAACAAGAGGCAAAAGCAAAGGTTATTTATGGCAAAATACAGAATTATGAATGATACTAGATAAAGCCAGATATGAGGTTGGCCACTAGTCGATATCACCCACTGTTACCAATCTTTTTCTGTTCTCTTAGATGTTGACATTTTTTGGTCACATCTCTTTCTTGTTGGTTTGGTGATTGCATCAAAGCTTTCATGTGTAAACTAATTGCGTTAGCAGTAGCAATAGCAATAATTGACAGTTGCTTCCAAACTACACAAAATTGAAAGCCTATTACTGTGGTCGGCATTAGATGCAATTTTCATGCTAAGTTTCTAGCACTTCTAGAGATTTTAGACTTTGAGAAAGAAAAACTTTTTAACGAAATGTACCATGCATGTTTCTTTTTTATGCATTGAACAAGTTTTGCCAATTTATTTACTCCACAAACATCATTTTCATTTGATATTTAAAACTGTTTCTGATATTTCACACATGTTCCTTTTTTTTGTCTGTGCAGTTAAAGTTTGCTAAATTACATATATAGGTCTTAAATTCACTTCATGGTAGTTATGAATTATGTTAAATTAAACTTCACGTGATTAACGAAAGCAGAGCATTATAATAAGGTAACATGCTGCTACCAAATTATAGTATCTAGTTACATCATGTGTGCTGTACCTAATTGTATTATATATGGCTTTTATTAGTTAGTTACATCATGTATGAACAAAACAATAACAACAGTAACACTCTTCTTTTCATCCTTTTCTGTTGTTATCTTCTTCTCTAATTTCTTTCACCACTCCACATTCTCTTTATATCATACATAGGTCTACGATTTGTCACAATTACAGAAGCACTAAAATTGAGTTTAATTTGTCAAATTAATTTTTTTTCTCATCCAAACATAAAAACCAAGTGATATTGAGTGGACAAGCAATGATTTTTGTGACTATAATATATTTTCGTAAAAACTGAGTGGTCTTTTCTGTAGTTTCTGCGGCCGCAGCCACGTAACGTATATTCCAGAATGAAGTGGTTGGGTCTAGCAGAAAGGAATATTTGGAATATTCTGATAATAAACTTACATTCTACCATGTTTTTGTGGCAAATTCAATTATTCAAAGTTGTTAAACGAAGAGGGGAATTACTGAAAAGCCTAATTCCCACGTGCATCTCGTGCCTCTATTTCATTTTCTCCATTTGTTTATGCTTTTAATTTAATGGTATTTTTATTAACTTTTTTGTTAAAAAAATAAAACCATATAAGTTTGTCTGTCAATAAAATTATCTTATACAGTACTTAAAAATAATATTTTAGAAAAATTAATATGAAAAAAATTATAAATTTATTTTAATTGATAGAAAATGTGTTTAATTTTATCGCTTTTTTAAATGTTTATAAAAAATATTCTAACGAGTCTTTTAAGTTCCATTAGGAAGATGGGGTTTCGCTTTCACTTTGTTCCTCGGCATAGCATGGTACATCTCCGCTTCATTAATTTTGGTACTCAGAAAGGCCCAAATTTGCAAATGAAATTTTCATCAAACTTAATTTTATCTAAAAAAAATTAGAAAATCCTTATTTAGAGAAATACAAACCTTCTTGCTGTGAACATAGTTATCTTTTTTATGTGTATGATTCTATTGCAGTGAAATTGAAATTCAACGTGTCAAATAAAAAATTGTCTGTGATAAATAATTAAATTTAGGAACTAATAATGATAAAGAATATAAGGTTAGAGAGTCATAGTTAGTAATTAAATTTAGGAATTAGAGAATAATACATGATTTAGCTTTAACCAAATTTTTCTTATGATAAAGAATAAAATGACAAACAAACTCAAATACATAAAAAAAACATAATCTTAAGAAAAAAAGAATATTTTGAGGACTAAAATAACTATTTAATAACTATGTTATAATAATATTAATGAATGAATAGTTAATAAGTTAAAAGAAGTTATTAACTGATTATATATTTGAATGCAATTATTATATCATTCCTGGTAAGCCTATGGTGATTTTGGACCCTTCAGATGAAAATAGAAAAAAAAAATCTATTAAATCTTAGGATTTCTTTTTCATCCACTCTATTCTGATCTCTTCTCTTCCAAACTTTTAGAAAATATCTTAATGATTGATTGACATTGTTTCTGGGCAATCTAGGTAGTAATTCAAAAAAAGTAAACCAATGAAATGTATTATCACCTTACTATGCATTACCCCCAAAAAAATTTCAAAATCACATTTTGCCTAAACTCGAACGAATGACTTGTTGTTGCTACTTGTGACAATGAGATGAGTGATTTTCCTCTTTCCTCTTTTTCCCCTTTATCTTTTTATTTTGTCGTATATAGATAATCTTTTGAACATATATATATATTTTTTTTATATTTGGATAATAATATTTTGTATGTCTACCTTTCCGTTCATAATTTATTATCTTTGACTGGATAGTTTTTTCTATAAATATTTCTGAGAGATAAAAAAGTAAAATCAATTTCTTTAAGTTAAAATTTATTTATTTAGTCTATCTATACTTTTATTTAATTAACGTATAAATTAATTTCAACTTTTGGAAAACATAATTTTATGTTGTTTATTTCTTTTATGAAAGGGTTCCTTAGCATGTTTTAAAAGTTAAAAAAGAGAAACCTAGACACACAAATTAATTTTGTAGAGTACTGTATCACTTTGTTATATTTATATATGTGACAGTTTCTATTATTAAAAAAAGACATAAATGTCAACGTTAGTTACAGATAATTTTAACATTATTATTAGAAATCACTGTCGTAGTCCACATCAGTAATAGAGTGTGGATAACTAATGTTGGCAGGGTTGAAAATGGTTTGCATAAAATATAAAATATCTGTGCAATGTGTTGAATCAACTTCTTAGAAGAATGGAAGGACAAAAAATTCAAAGACAGACATGTGTGATCAACAAGGGTACACTATTTTTAAGCCGTTTTATTAATTGAAACAAGTCATAGTATATAAAGCATTTCAATATGAAATTTACAAAACTAAACGTTTAGAGATAATTTCATTACAACTCTAAGATTATACATATATATATATATATATATATATATATATATATATATATATATATATATATATGTAAAATTAATTCAATTTCCAAAAACTAACTCAAAAATAATAATTTTTATCCACTTATATATTATTTTATAATTTTTTTACATTACTGATTTGTAACATATATTTTATACGCACCAATTTAATATTATCTCGCCTGCTGCCACATGAAAAAACATAATACCACACACTTTGTGCAAGAATTTCATCAATTTCGAATATTGTAGATCGATATGAATCAATGCTAATAAAATTAAAATAAATTTTATTCTTATAGTAAATCAATTTTTACAAGATCGTTTAGATTTGCTTTCACTGATTGACTACATTAATTAGCATGATCTTGCTAGAGTATTTGAATGGGATTAAGCGTATAACTAGAGAACATCTGTAGTTCGCTAACAGTTTATATATAGTTCGAAAGTTTGTTTAACTTTATTAATATTTAGTAAATAAGCCCTGATTAATTTGTAATATTTAAAGACCTTACTTGAGGTAACATATTTTAAAATGCTACATTCAAACCTCTTATATTTTACTATCCTTTTTTTAATATTTAAAAAATATATTAATTTTTTTTTTAATCCTTTATTGTGATTTTACTATTGTTTTTCTGTTCTTCTTCCTCATATATTCATCCATATATTTGAAGGGCAATAATTTAATGGAGTCACAAACTACTCCCTCACTGGCGGTGGCCCAAGAGGGTTTTGCATTTAATCCTTCATTTTTTTTTCTCACGTGTCTTCTCTTGTAAATTTTAATTTATAATCTAAATTTTGTCAAAACTTTAGCTTTTGTAGCAAAATTACAGGAAATTTATTCAGAACTGTGTTCAGTTAAAGAAAAGAAATTCAAACTATAAAAATCCAAGTTAATTCTCAAATTATGGTGGCCAATAATAAGTATTAAGGTAAACAAACTCTGTTCTAAGTTGAAATCTTTTTAAAACCATTTAAAACACAAGTAAGGGGAGTTGGAATGCCATTTAAACATATTTACCAAGATCTGAGATTTTGGCAAACAAAACAAGGAAAATGGAAGATACCTAATGGTACAGATTAATTACCTGTGTCTATTCAAATTTTATCTAATAAAGAATTATGTTGTTAATCAGCATGACCATATGAATTTACTCTATAATATTTTATATAATCACACTAATAAATAATTCTGTTGATATAAAAAGTTAAGTACATATTATCAGTGCATTAAATGTTAAAAATACTACGCTGTATCAAAATATTATTAACATTACGGGTCATAATTGTCCTAAATATAAATAAATTTTATCTTCTTTCATTTTATATAACAATACTACACAATTACTTCTAAAAACACTCTTAATTAATTGCGATTGATTTAATAATTATTTTTTTTATAAATTTGATGATAAAAGACACATTTAAAATACTTTACAGTTATGATTAATAGAGTTAAATGTTATTAAATATTTTTGTAATCAGTGTAGCAATTACTTAATTTTATTTATATATTTAAGTAAAAAATTACTTAAAATATAGGACTATATATGAACAGTTTATTTTTCGCTAGACACAAAATATATTAATCGCAACGATAAGACTTTATATCTTCACCAAACAAATCGCAAGACTTTATATTCTTTTAGTAACACTTCTGTCAATTTCCTTGGTTTATAAGTTATTTTATTGAATTTGTCAAACGTTGACCACTTCGAGGGGATTCTTCTACGTTCACGTTGTTTCATTGTTGACCAATTCATTATTAAATATTTATCTCAAAGACCAAATTTAAAACCGCTGAAAATGCTCACGAATAACCAATCCTACACGGAGACACCAAAATAGTAAATTCTAATGTACAAGAGAACAGAATATTAGGTCATGATCATAAGAAACTTCTCCTTGTGCTACAAGAAAAGTTCGAAAGAAGTGATTCCAAAATAAAAACAGAACTTGAAAATAGAGCAGATATATAGTATTAAATTTCGATGATTTTATTACCTGAAAAAATTGAAAATAATCATTGAAATCGGATGAATAGAAATGGTCTTGTCCAAGTAGATGAAGATATACTTAAAGCCAACGTAAAGCCAGCAACACATTAAAGAACATGTGGTGGATAGCACGTGCTTTACATTCTTATCGTGATATGAGCCTTCAAGAAGATGACTTATGTTTTAGAGCATGTCTTGTGGTACCATAGTTTAGCGTGTGCATTGAAATCGCTGGACAAATCTCCTTTGACAGTGTCTTCCCTTCATGAGCTGAATGGACATGGTTAACTAACTTCCAAAGGAGTCATTTGCAGAAGAATGCAGTTGCACATGGCTTGTTGCAACTCACTCAACAATTTCAGGGTCAACATGTGTACATATATAGACATGCATGCATTAGCCAAAGGATATTCCCAGCACATCCCATGCTCTGTTTAGCAACAACTTATTTCAAAGAAACGTTTTATATACTTCTTAACTTTTATTTTTAAATATATTTTCACGTTTTAATTAAAATATAATCAGTAATTTAATTAATATATAAATTATTTAAAATGCACGTAAATTGAATTGTAAGAAATAGTGTAACTGGTTACTTGCAAGTTATTTGATCCCAGTAAATTTATGGATATTAAAATTTTTCAACTAGTTTCTTATAAATATAGATTCGTGTATGCCTTTATCTTTTGTGGGACTGAGGGAGGTGGAGTGAGATAAAGTCCGTGGACAATGTAATTGTTTTCTGCCATTATTCTATTAAAACTTAAAAATTACATTATTTTTATCATAAAGTTTTATTAATATCAATAATTATATATACAATATTATTACATAAATAGTTCAACTTAGCATATTTGACTGTCTCTTTTAAAGGCATAAATCTTAGGTTTTTAGTTAAAAATATTTTTTAAAAGGCCTTAATTATGAAGTCTAATTAAGTAGGAAAAACTAGAGTTTATGTTTTAAAAAATGTCAACAAAGACTTAAAAAAAAATTAATGATCCATGTGAGGTCCATGAATGTCAATTTAACAACTACCTCAATTTTTTTGTATATCAAAAATGTTAATGGGTAATCTTAGACGTTTTAAAAGCATGCTATAAAATAACGGACCAAGAGTATCGTGAGGCGGAAAAGAACATAATAAGCTTGCCCAGAAAGGTCATTATTTCTTTACGCAATAGTTATATACACAGTTATTTGTAGACGAACTATGATATGTTGGCACCATGGTATATATTATTATTTTATTTTAAAAAAAATCAGTTGTAAACTATATGTATTTAAAGAATAGAACTGTCTAGAGATAATTTTTTTCTTTGTAGACTTGACAGTCTAAGGTGACAGCATATCACATGGTTTTGTACATCAAATAAATGCCACGCAGGCCCTCATGATAAGGAGAAAAACAAAACTTTCATTCTAGGCTAAGATCCAAAGGAAGCTGAGGTATTTCTGAACTCAACTTAATAATATTTATCCAATAATTGGATTGCTCATATATTTTGTCCAAATTTAGCTTTTGTACTAATGTTTGATATTTGGACCCACAATGCATATCAAAAGTCAGGCAATTTGGTTATTATTCTAGAGATGGGGTAAAGAACCACTGTTTATTGGATTTGACTAAATTTTTTACAAGCAAGTACATGCATATAGATTTTCATTCATCCAGTAAGCACACGCATACGAGAATTGATATAGAAATAGGAGATGCCGGGAAAAGATGGGTCTAGACTCTTGACATCTTTCACTGACTTCATGTCTTTATTAAACAATCAAATTGAACTTGTCCAAAATACATAGTGGTCCCTTTCACTCCTTCGGTATTAAGGAAACACCACACATAGTCGAACTAACAGACATTATCTGTGAACTGTAGTATCTTATATTTCATGCTGAAAAAATTATATTTAAATGTCTTAAGTGTCCTCTTATCATCTTTCTGTTCACTGGACTTCAGTTCGAGTTTTTGTAGTCTATTGGTCGTGGTGTGGTGGCAAAAGATGAATCCCTTAACATATAGAGGAAACTAGGGCTTTTTAAAAAGTTTTAGTGAATCAAACTGAGCCATGAACTGGCCTAAAGAAAACAGTTATGTTTTGCACTGATTCAATTCGGTTTTCTATAATGAAGCGAACTAAGAACAAGCCGAAAGAAAAAGAAGGGATAAATTTAGGCAAAAATGTTTGCATACCAGAAGCACAAAGGCATATATTATTGGTAATTTTTGCTTCTATATCTCATGCTACGTGCATAAATTACTCAATTGTTGGGAAATCATGGTGGAATTAGCATGCTGCTGAGCTTGCCAATTGAATGAGTAACTACTGACTAAGTTTTACAATTCCATGTAAGTGAATGGAAGCCAAACTAATTGTACATTCTAACGTGTCTTGGTCCTTTATTTTTTGTGTCTGTACACCTGCAAGGGTCTTTTGGAAAGGAAGGCTGAAAGGGGAGCTATATGATGGGGGACCACAATGGCCACAACAGCAGAAGAATTTCCCAAGGAATGATCCAAAAGCATATGCCCACAAACAATTTTTTACCGAATATCCTTTTTTAATGTGCGAATAATGCAGACTATATTGCCTCCTTGTGCTGCTTTGCAGCACAGCAAGCAGAAGGGTACTGGTGCTTCAATTTTAGAGGTAGAGAAGAATAACAGCGTGATCCTCCCTTGGCAGGGTACTACATCTATTCTTCCATGAGAATGACCTTTCTGCCAAAGGAGAATTGCCCTGCCATTCTACCATATTACCATCTTGGCAATTACACATTTCACAGTTAATCATGAGTGCAAGTGAGTGACTATACATATCTTTATGCTAAAGCCTATTTATGTAGGATATTTGTCAACTGAATTAGTACATTTATTTTATTGTATTTGTTACCCTTATTGATTTGATTAGGAAAATGTACTGTTGATGTATATGTATATATATGACAGTTTAGCTATTTTAGTGGCTTAAAATAGTTGTGACATCCTCTTGTTCGTTGCTTCTTTTTCTTCCTAGATCCATGTCTTGAAAACATGACATCTCACAGGCAAAGATTTGTGGGGTCATGTTGATGGAAGCACTCCTAACCCTAATAAAGACCAACATAAGGTCGAAGATGCCAAGTGAGAGGTCCACGGTGCTCAAGTCATGTCCTGGTAATTTATATTAGAATTCTCCAACTGCAGGAAACACCATTTATTCCTTTGAGAGTTTAACATATTTTTCCCAATAAGTGTAAATGAATGTCTTCACGTTTCCTTGTCTTTGGACGCAGAGCAGACATATTCTTCAATTAGCATTTTATACCCCTTGTTTGTTGCTTCTTCTTTTTCACTGTTTCAGATATTCCAATTTGTGCAACACATCCACCCAACGTTTTAGTAAGTCACTAACAAATGCAACTACATATCATTGTTGGATATGGGGTGTGGAAATGTGTTTGGATGACAGCTATATGGAACTTACGAAACCAGAGAAATACAATAATTTTTCAGAATGGGAAGGGTTTGGACAAATTTTCTATGTTCTTGTTTTTTTCTATAATATTTATGAATCAATTGCTTGAAACATATTCTAAACTCATATTATTCATGGATTATTAGATCTATATTTCTAAACTCAATTCATGGTTTTTTTCTAAACTCATATTTATACATCACTTTTGAGTACCATTACTTATATTGGGCATGTTAAAGTGTTTATAAGTAGTAGAAGAAAAACTAAATGCATGGATCAATGGAAGGTTCTTCTAAGTTAACTGGTTCGTAGTCTCGACTTTTGTGTTTTAAATATATATAATTGTCCTTAAATACTTAAAATAAATCGTCCCCCGTTTAATGACTTAATCAACTTAAAAAATCTTCTCTCCTTTTAATAAACAAGAGTTGATCGAGTAAGAGATAATAGAATATTAAATGAATGAATTGATACAATCATGATTCTGATGCACAAATCAACACATGCTAACTCCCCTAATTTTATATTGGATTCAACAATTCAACTAATAGTTCACAGTTGCAGTCGGATGTCCTAATCCACCAATTTAAAAGGATTATGGGAAAATCAAAAGGCTCTATTAATCTTTTAAATATTCTTTCTACCTCTTTTATTAATCGTTTAAATATGGAAGCCTCAATGCTGTACTATGTAAGGAAGACTGACTCATTCAAATTTTAGACTCAGTCAAGTTAATTTATGGAAATATAACCCTACTGTTTTAAAAACTGGAATACTTTCACTCTTTATTTCCAATTACAAAAAACAAAAGCTTACAATTTATCATCATACTTTACAAGTTACAATTGGTATCCTCGTTTCTTTCTTAAATCAAAGACTCCTCCTCCTCCATCAGAATGCGTTTCCAGCTTCCCTGGGGTTGAAACTTATGCCCGCTAGTGATCTTGCATATTGAGTACAAAATTGAGAAAAGTGCCCAAGTACAAAACTCAACCTGATATATACCATAATGCCATATGTTCATCATCATGTACTTCTTAGACTCCACCGACACTTTGGAGCATGTGTTCAAGTACAAGTACCCTAAAAACGACCCTACAGATATAACTCCCAGTACCAGATTCATGAGAAATCCAATAAGTTTCTTCTTTCCCTCTAATACCTGTGAAGCCATCTTCAATGCCTTGCTTCCACTAATCTCTTCACGAACCGATATATCAATTGCCAAGTTCCCAAAAGTGCCCACATACGTGAAGATTAAGATGCCTCCTGCAACTAAAATCATTGTACCAATGTTGCTGGCTAAGACGTGACTTAGTTCGTGTTGCTCCTCACAACTAGAATTAATAATCAACGCCATACGCTGACCCAAAACAAACATTCCGAAGAATATACAACCCAATTTAATTAGCCTTGTCAAGAACCACGTAACAAGTAAGCTTCTGGCGGGTTTAGTAACTATTAATATCAGGCTTGTGATGCTCAACTCCGCTTCTGAATCCACTCTCTTTTTAGAGGCTAAGATGTAGATAATGGGCATTAGCAAGGAAAACAGGGATATGCCAAGAACGGCAAAACCTTCAACTTGTGCGATAAATAAGACATACTGGAAGGTTGCCTCTGCAAAGCTGTTGAGGCCTTCACTATTTGTGAGAAAAACATTGAATAAATGCCCGGTCACAAAGAAGGTGTAGAAGTAGCAGGGTGGTATGATAAAGAAAACCAAGAAAATGGATAACATGACTTTACGAGTAGTATAGAAATCTTGTAGTCTTTTCAGAAATCCAGCCAAAGCCATTTAGATCGAGAAAGGGTTCAGAATATTTGTTTGGAGTGTTTACTAAGTTCCGTCTGTGGCATATATTTATATAAAAGAAAGTATTGACGAGGAAGTATTGAGGTGAAGATGATGAGCTTATCAAGAACCCTACGCTTCTGAATTCAGCTATTATGCAGGAAAAGTATAAAGAGAAGGTTCCTTGTGGTAACTGAAGACTTTCCATGAACGTGTGGTTTTTATGTGGAGTAGTTGGAAATTGAAAGTGTGTCAATTATTTCATTAGATCTCTACCCATATGTCAGAGCCGTGCGTTCCGTTAGACTGCTACTACTGATCTAATTTTTGTAAACTTGAAAGTATCTTCACATCTAATTTTAGATAATTTTAAATTCAATAAAATATTTAAGTTACGTAGTCTTTAACGCTTAATTAAATCTTGAAAGGCTCCTTCTACTATCTATGGGAAAGAATTCAAAATATTAAATTAAATACATATAGAAGAATATAAAGAGGAGTAATTCTTATATGCTGAATTGACTTTATATGATTAAAATAAGTTAAACTTGTATTTTAAGATAATATATGTATAAGATAGAGATATCACAGTTTGAACATTATAAATTTCGGACATACAACCTATTAATTTATTTTAACAGTTAATAGAGATATCACGTTTTAATAAACAAGAGTTGAAAGAGTAAGAGATAAAAGAATATTAAATAAATTTTTTAATAGCGAAAAATTATGATTAATAAGAGCTTTAGATAGTCCAACCTTTATATATAAAAAAATAAAGCCCATTTCCCGTACAGTAGAACGGACCAAGGGTATCGTGAGACGGAAAAGAATGTAATAAGCTTGCCGAGAAAGGTGATTATTTCTTTAAGTAATAGTTATATACACAGTTATTTGTAGACGAACTATGATATGTTGGCACCACGGTATATATTATTATTTTATTGTAGTATAATATTTTATTAAAAAGAATGAGTTGTAAACCATATGTATTTAAAGAATAGTACTGACTAGAGATATTTTTTCTTTGTAGACTTGACAGTCTAAGGTGACAGCATATCACATGGTGTTGTACATCAAATAAATGCCACGCAGGCCCTCGTGATAAGGAGAAAAACAAAACTTTCATTCTAGGCTAAGATCCAAAGGAAGCTGAGGTATTTCTGAACTCAATAATAGTTATCCAATAATTGGATTGCTCATATATTTTGTTCAAAATTAGCCTTTGTACTAATGTTTGATATTAGGACCGACATTGCATTTCAAAAGTCAGGCAATTTGGTTATTATTGTAGAGATGGAGTAAATAACAACAATGTTTATCATTGGATTTGACTAAATTTTTTACAAACAAGTCCATGCATATAGATTTTCATTCATCCAGTAAGCACACGTATACGAGAATTGATATAACAGAGGGATAACGATTTAGAAACAGGAGTTGCAGGGAAAAGATGGGTCTAGACTATTGACATCTTTCACTGACTTAATGTCTTTATTAAACAATCATATTGCAGTTGTCCCAAAATAGATAGTGGTCCCTTTCACTCCTTCGGTATGAAGGAAACACCACACATCGTACAACTAAATATTAGCAGTAACAGCGGTAGTATCTTAATTTCATGCTGTTCGCTGAGCTTATTACTGTTCACTGGCCTTCAGTTCGATTTTTTGTAGTCTACCGGTCGTGGTGTGGTGGCAAAAGATGAATCCCTTAACATAAAGAGAAAACTACGGCTTTTTAAAGAGTTTTAGTGAATCAAACTGAGCCATGAACTGGCCTAAAGGAAACAGTTATGTTTTGCACTGATTCGATTTGGTTTTCTATAATGAAGCGAACTGAGAACAAGCCCAAAGAAAAAAAAAAAAAAAAAAAACGGCAAATTTAGGTAAAAATGTTTGCATACAATAAGCACAAAGACATATATTGTTGATAATTTTTGCTTCTATATCTCATGCTACGTGCATAAATTACTCAATTGTGGAGAAATCATGGTGGAATTAGCAAGCTGCTGAGCTTGCGAATTGAATGAGTAACTACTAAGTTTTACAATTCCATGTAAGTGAATGGAAGCCAAACTATTGTACATTCTAACGTGTCTTGGTCCTTTATTTTTTGTGTCTGTATACCTGCAAGGGTCTTTTGGAAAGGAAGACTGAAAGGGGAGCTGTGTGATGAGGGACCACAATGGCCACAACAGCAGAAGAATTTCCCAAGGAATGATCCAAAAGCATATGCCAACAAACAATTTCTTACCGAATATCCTTTTTTAATGTGCGAATAATGCAGACTATATTGCCTCTTTGTGCTGCTTTTGCAGCACAGCAAGCAGAAGGGCTACTGGTATGCTTCAATTTTAGAGGTAGAGAAGAATAACAGTGCGATCCTCCCTTGGCAGGGTACTACATCTATTCTTCCATGAGTTTGACCTTTCTGCCAAAGGAGAATTGCCCTGCCATTCTACGATCCTACCGTCTTGGCAATTACATTGAGTGACTATACATATTTTTACGCTAAAGCCTATTTATGTAGGATATTTTGTCAACAGAATTAGTACATTTATTGTATTGCATTTGTTACCCTTATTGATTTGATTAGGAAAATGTATTGTTGATGTATATATATGACAGTTTAGCCATTTTAGTGGCTGAAAATCGTTATGACATCCTCTTGTTCGTTGCTTCTTTTTCTTCCTATTCGGGATATTTTGTCACAGGCAAAACTTTGTGGGCTCATGTTGATGGAAGCACTCCTGCCCCTAACAAAGACCCACATAAGGTCGAACATGCCAAGTGAGAATTCCACGGTGCAGAAGTCATGTCCTGGTAATTTATATGAGAATTCTCCAACTGCAGGAAACCCATTAATTCCTTTGAGTTTAACATATTTTTCCCAAGAAGTGTAAATGAATGTCTTCACGTTTCCTTGTCTTTGGACCCGGAGCATTACACCCCTTCTTTGCTGCTTCTTCTTTTCACTGTTTCAGATATTCCAATTTGTGCAAAACATCCCCCAACGTTTTAGTAAGTCACTAACAAATGCAACTACCAAGTAATAACATATCATTGTTGGATATAGGGTGTGGAACTGTGTTTGGATGACAGTTATATGGAACTTACGAAACCAGAGAAATACATTAATTTTTCAGAACGGGAAGGGTTTGGACACATTTCTATGTTCTTGAGTTTTTTTTTAATATTTATGAATCATTTGCTTGAAACATCTTCTAAACTCATATTATTCATGGTTTATTAGATCTATATTTCTAAACTCATATTTATACATCACTTTTGAGTAGTATTACTTATATTGGGCTTGTTAAAGTTTTTATAAGTATTAGAAGAAAAACTAAATGCATGGATTAATGGAAGGTTCTTCTGGTTGAACTGGTTCGTAGTCTAGACTTTTGTGTTTTAAATATATAATCGTTCTTAAATACTTAAAATAAATCGTCCACCATATAATGACTTAATCAACTTAAAAAGTCATCTCGTTTTAAAGAGTTGAACGAGTAAGAGATTAAAGAATATTAAATGAATGAATTGATACAATCATGATTCTTATGGACAAAATCAACACATGCTAACTCCCCTAATTGTATATTGGATTCAACAATTCAACTAATAGTTTACAGGTGCAGTCCGATGTCCTAATCCACCAATTTGAAAAGATTTAAACATCTTATGGAAAATCAAAAGGCTCTATTTTATTCTTTCTACCTCTTTTATTAATGGTTTAAACATGGAAGCTCAAAGCTATTCAATGTAAGGAGGACTCGTTCATATTTGTAGATATATTTGGGTGGAAGACTAAATCTTTATTGATATAAATTAATATTTATACATCTTCAAGAACAACAGAATGTAAAATCATAATTTAAAAACATATCTAAACCAGAAAACAGTTTAAAACTAATTATAAAATCAAAAATGTCTCTTATAAACAGACTACTAGACTTGGTAACTAACACTCTAAATTTATGGAACCAAAACAACTAAATATCAAATTCCTTGATTTTTGTTGTTTCTCTTGCAATTTGTCTTATTTTGAATTTTTCCAAATTAAATTATAAGAGGCATTTTTCCAACACTCCTCCTTGCCTCTTTTGATGTAAAATTCAATTTTGTCTTTCAATTATTCAAATTTACCTCTTGAAGGAGGCTTTAATTAAAATATCAACTAATTGATTATTGATCTTCAGAATCTTCTTCGGTGGACTTTGATCTACTTCTTTAGAACGGGCATCCTTGTTTCTCTTCTTGACAGATTTCTTGGTTGCCTTGACCTTAGTTTCTAAAATTGCAACAGGAATACATGATGGTTTTTCCTTAATATCATCCCTGCTAATAAATTTGGTAACTTGGCCCCTAGGCCTCTCTTCAATTCTCATTGATCTACCAACATGTCCATTAATAGCAACAGATCTTTGCCTGCCTTTGAATGCGCAACTCTTCTTCTTCTTTGCTTTCTCAATTGTTTCCATTTTGTCCCAATTTCCAACTTTATCCGCAGAGGAATAGGCTAAGTCAGTTTGTATGTATGCCGAGAAGCTTTTACCCTTCATCTTTATTGACATCAATTTAATGTCAGTTGAATCAAAGACTTCACAAGTTTTATCTTTGAACATAACAACATAACTTTTCTCTAAAAGTTGTCCGACACCTAACAAATTTTGATCAATCTCAGGAACATATAGAACATTAGAGATTAATCTTTTACCTGAGGCAGAACCAATGGCAATATCACCTATGCCTTTGACCTCAATATAGTCTGCATTCCCAATTCTGACTTTCGAAAAACGTGTTTTGTCTAGCTTTACAAACATGCCTTTAACATGAGTCATGTGATGAGTGCATCCACTATCAATCAACCATGTTTCACTAGTGATGTCACTAGCAAAGCAAGTTGCCACAAAAAGATGCTCATCCTTCTCATAATTAGTCTCTTGAGCAATTTGCGCCTCTTGTTGCTTTCTTTTGCATACATTCTCTAGATGACCCTTTTGATTGCAGGATCTACACACCACATCGGGTCTCCACCAACATCTCCAATGTGGATGAGAAGTTTTTTTGCAGTATTGACATACTGAGTACTTCTCCTTCCCGTCATTGTCATCCTCATCACTTTTCTTCTCATTTTTCCAACCTTTCTTCTTTGTTTTGTAACTCGGTTGTGACTTTGCTAATAAAGCTCCCTCTTGTCTCAACATTCTTCTCTGCTCTTGGGTTTGCAGAGAGTTCATCAACTCGGTTAATGAGATTTTCGTGAGATCTCTAGAATCTTCAAGTGAAGAAATCTTTCCTTCAAACCTCTCGAGGAGGCTCACCAATACTTTTTCTACAGTTCTTCTGTCAGGCAAATCTTCACGTAATAAACGAATTTTGTTTACCACGATCAAGAGTCTATCAAAATATTCTTTTTGATAGTCTCGGTCTCCTTCATCCTCAGCATCTCAAATTCTCTTCTGAGATTGAGAACTTGCATCTGTCGAGTTCTTTCATTCCCTTAAAACGCCTCGTGGAGAGTGTCTCATGCTTTTTTAGCTGTTTCACATGCCATAATTCTAGTGAAAACAATATCAGAAACAGCAGAGTGAATACAGGTCTTGCTTCGATCTTCTCATTGCTTCATCATTGCAATTTATTATTTAAGCTACAGTTGGATCTTCTGGTAGAAGCTGGATTTCAAACATCACAACATCTCACAAACCACTTGCTTCTAGATAAGACTTCATTTTGACAGATCATATCTCAAAGTTTTCACTTGAGAAGACTGGTGGAATTACTATGAAATTTCCAGCCCTCGTCACTCGAGTCTCACTAATCTCTCATATTTTTTTTATCTCTCACACTATGAGGCCCTTAAGAACTAAGAGCTCTTATACCACTTTTGTAGATATATTTGGGTGCAAGGATAAATCTTTATTGATATAAACTAATATTTATACATCTTCAAGAAAACAGGATGTAAAAGCATAATTTAAAAACATATCTAAACCAAAAAATAGTTTAAAACTAATTATAAAATCAAAAAGGTTCTTTTACAAAAAAAAACTACTAGACTTAGTAACTAACACCCTAAATTTATGGAACTAAAAAAATTAAATATCAATTTTCTTGATTTTTGTTATTTCTGTTGCACTTATCTTATTTTGAATTTTTTCAAATTAAAGAGACATTTTTATAATATAGACTCCGGTTAATCTATGGAAATATAAGCCTCAACCCTACTATTTTAAAAACCGAAAATACTTTCTTTATTTCCAATTACAACAAATAAAAGCTTACAATTGGTATATCCTAGTTTTTTCTTAAATCAAAGGCTTCTTCTTGTCCTCCTCCTCCTCCATCAGAATGCGGTTCCAGCTTCCCTGGGGTTGCAACTTATGCCCCCTAGTGATCTTGCATATTGAGTACAATATTGAGAAGAGCACCCAAGTGTAAAACTCAACCTGATATATACCAATATTCCATATGTTCATCATCATGTACTTCTTAGACTCCACCGACACTTTGGAGCATGTGTTCAAGTACAAGTACCCTAAAAACGACCCTACAGATATAACTCCCAGTACCAGATTCATGAGAAATCCAATAAGTTTCTTCCTTCCCTCTAATACCTGTGAAGCCATCTTCAATGCCTTGCTTCCACTAATCTCTTCACGAACCGATATATCAATTGCCAAGTTTCCAAAAGTGCCCATATACGTGAAGATCAAGATACCTCCTGCAACCAAAATCATTGTACCAATGTTGCTGGCTAAGACGTGACTTAGTTCATGTTGCTCCTCACAACTAGAATTAATAATCAACTCCATGCGCTGACCCAAAACAAACATTCCGAAGACTATACAACCCAATTTAATTAGCCTTACCAATAACCATGTAACAACTAAGCTTATCGCGGGTTTAGTAACTATTAGTATCAGGCTTGTGATGCTCAACTCCACTTCTGAATCCACTCTCTTCTCAGAGGCTAATATGTTGAGAATGGGCATTAGCAAGGAAAACAAAGATATGCCAAGAACGGCAAAACCTTCAACTTGTGCGATAAATAAGACATACTGGAAGGTTGCGTCTGCAAAGCTGTTGAGGTCTTCACTATTTGTGAGGAAAACATTGGATAAATGCCCCGTGGCAAAGAAGGTGTAGAAGAAGGAGGGAGGTAAGACCAAGAAACTCAAGAAAATTGTGAATATGACTTTTTGAGTAGTATAGAAATCTTGTAGTTTTCTCAGAAATCCTGCCAAACCCATTTAGATCGAGAAAGGGTTCAGAATATTGTTTGAAGTGGAATGATCGGTTAATAAGTTCCGTCCGTGGCATATATTTGTATAAAAAATGTATTGACGATGAATTATTGAAGGTGAAGATGATGAGCTTATCAAGAACGGTTCTGAATTCAACTATTGTGACAGGAAAAGTAGAAAAATAGAATAGTAAATGCGAGAAGGTTCCTTGTTAGTGCCTATTGGTGCCCTTGAATTCAACTATTATGACTGGAAAAGTATAAAAATAAAATGAGAGCTGATCATATGAACCTAAACCCTAAAATACAGCCAGTTCATATTTAAATAATTTATTGTTTTATTATATAATATTTTATTGGAAAAATCGGTTATCAAATACACGTAATATGTAAACAGTGTGTCAAAAAGATAGTTTTTAAAAATAGAATAGTAAATGTGAGAAGGTTCTTGTTTGTGCCAAATGGTGACATTGAGCCTTTGCTTGGAATCCAGGATCGATGCGTCTATAGTGTCTTGCGATTTACCATTATCATCTCAGGATTATAAATTTCTTGAGGTAACGGGTGGGTTTTACGTGGAGTAGCTGAAAATTGAGGTTATTTTACTTATATGGTGCAGTTTTGAATTCCTGTTATAGGTAAGTTTTGAAAAAATTACGAAATTGGGCTAAAGTAGTGAAAAATTGAAAATAGAAATCGTGTTTCTAAGGAAACCAATATTATAAAGTCGTTCTACTTAACACACTTCTAATTAAAAAAATAATATTAAACTCGTGCTATCTCAATTTTTAATTAAAAAAAAACATCTTTTAAAATAACTTTTATTTTTAAAATTGTCTCTCCTTGTAAAACTTAGCGTCATTTAGTAATTTTTTTAAAATTTACTCACTTCCGTAAAATCGATTCAAAAGTACACTAAATATGTAAAAAAAAAAAAAAAATCGAAAATTCAAAGTGGGTAAATTATTTTATTAAATCCCTATCCATATGTGAGAGCCATACGTCCCGTTAGACAAAGACTACCGATAAATAACCTAAACACCGGTAAGCTAAAATATAATACAATTAGTTTTCTTTTTTAAGTGAAATGAGAGGTATAAGCTGTGAGTGTAATTGGGAAGTTATTTAGTAAATGTAATTGTTGTAAACTTAAAAGGCTCTTCCTCTAATTTTAAATTGAATAAAATATTTAAGTCAAGTCTTTAAGTCGCTAATTTAAATCTTCCAAATCTCCTTCTATCTTGTGTTGTAGCTATCATCAATATTAGATGTTAAATAACAAAAATCGGTTGCTAAATACACTCATCACTAAAATAACAATTAAAAATGAATAATAGCAAAACCTATTCATAAATACTCAAATACCTATTCATAAATACCAAGCAATTATCAGACATATAAATGAATAATAGCAAAACCTATTCATAAATACTCAAATACCTATTTATAAATACCAAACAATTATCAAACCTATTCATAAATACTCAAATTTTAATCATACTACACATAATATAAAAATAGTTACATAAACATATTACATAACTCCTTATCATGCTTTGTCATAAGTTCAATATTTAACTTTTCAATAGTCTTAAAAGTTGATTTGTGGTAGAATCAACAACTCTTAAAATAGTAAACCTTGATGCGTTTGCCGGGAGTCGAATCCGGGTCTATTGATGATCTTGTTAAAATTTTGCAAAAACGTTGTGATTTTTCACAACTCCTTGCCCTTTCCATTCTCCTGAATGGCATTCAACCATCTGCTGTGTGCCTAAACTTTGGTTGTTATTATGAAATTGGCATTCCATTGGGTTCGATTATAGGTTTCTTTTTCAAACTAAAGGACATTTGCTTAGAAAATTGCCATCAAGATTTTTTAAGTGAAAAAATAAACGTTTTGTTCTCTTTTTTACATACAAGTACAAGTTTCTCATGATTTTACATTACCTTTTAAGACCACGTGTGATCTTATATCTTATTTACTATTTAAAAAATATTTTAATAAGTCAATTATAAATAATAAACTCTTTAAACATAGATATAGTCATACATTTATTTATACTTTAAATGTTTTAAAAATCACTTTAATAAATAAAATAACAAATTTATTCAAAAAATATATTATGATAAATGTATAATCTTATTTCTAATATTTAATTGGTTTAAAGAAAAAGCAACAGTAACAATATAATTCAAATATGATAAATCTCTTATAAATTTTTCTGAGATAAAATTCACACAACAATATAGTTTACGTTAACTTCTGTTACTGTTGTATGATTTATAAAGATAATAGTCACTTGTAATGTGTTACACTTTAAACTATATAAATTAAAAAAACAAAAATCTAATTAAATTATCTAAAATTATTAAAATTTAAAACTAAAAATATTAACTTACATTCAGACTTTTTTTAATAAAGAACTAAATTTGAATAAAAATATGTAAAGTGGAATGTGAATCCTTGTCGGATTCAAGTAAAAAAGTTTATAAATATATTTTTACAAAAAAATAAGTAACTACATTGATAATTTTTTTATATATTATATTAATTTTTTATATTTAAATTAAAGATAACTTACATTTGTATGTGATTGATTTTATAATAAATTATAATGATAACTAGTGTTGTGTCCTTTTGCGAATTCAATTTAAGAATCTAATATTCAAAACGTGTTCGACGTAGGTAATGTGACAATGCAGCACATCAGGGAGTACTGTTCTCGAGATGCGTCCAGTGTATCTGATATGCATCTGACACTTCTGCATAACTAGAATTAACATAGATTATGCAATAAGTTTCTACCTTGCCTATATAATTATACCTTTCGGTAGTTCAAAATATCAATATCAAATATCAACATCATGTCAAGTATATACATGATTAACCTTCATCATAAACTAAAATACTTTAAAATGTGACTTATATACAGTCTTTTCCTAATTACATAGATGTCACAAGTCTAAAACTAGGATTCTTAAACTTCATATACGCATAAGGCACTTCAAATGTTCCAATTCCAATTTCACTATCTACTCCAATACATGGTACCATTATTAATCCAAAACATACAACTAAGAAGATTAAGATAAGCTAAAGATATAAATTTTTTAACTAAAGAAAAATTTAGTAAATATGAACTATGGCTACTATAACATAAAATCAAAGTATCTTAACTTGTAAAGTCAATCATTTCATATCAAACTTTTACAATTTCCACATTTAAGAACCAATCTCAATTATCACAAGGTTCATTCATGGATTCTTTCATCAAACATATAATCCACACAAGGACTCATTATCTTTTAAAAGACTCATATTTAGCTAGCTACTACCAAAAATTAACATCTAACCCAATCTACGATAAGTACTAATTTTGAGTGTTTTTATACATGAGAAATATTAAGTACTTGTGGGTTTAAGTGTTATTTAAAATAGTAATTACTCCCAATTTTAGAGTTTTTGGATTTAAATTTATGTTTTGTGTCCTGAGTTAAACGAAATCATTTAATCTTAATTATTGTGAAATTTTAAGTATAAAAAAATGAAGAAAATGATAGATTGAAAGATTCATGAAGAAAAGAAATAAAAAGTTTAAAATACAGAAAGGCCCAAAAGAAAGACCACTTAACCTAGGCCCAAAACCAAGTCTAAAAGGAGATTTTTAGGGTTTTGGAAGGCATCAAGACCTAGAGGACGGAAGCAAGACCTAGAGAACGGAGGCGGATGACTAAAATCAAGATTTTCTTCTCCTCTTGTAATCTTCCTTTCATTCGATTGTAATGGCTACTATGGGTAACTAATTCTTCATTTTTGGGATTGAATATAATCTTTTGAACTCATTCATATTTTGGTGATTTTTATATATAATATTCAGTTTCTACTTAATTGGTATTTTTATTTTGTGCTTAATGCTATATTTTATCTTATCAATAGAGTCTTGATTTTGATTCTTAAATTTAACTGGGAAGTACTTTTGAGTTTCAGACCTAGATAAAAATACTCAATATATTGGAATATTAGGGATAGGTTTCGATGTATTGATTGCGTATAACATATGTTTTAAATACTGTGTAATTTACTAAATAGCTGAGGGATCAATGTTTAGAAAATTTCCTTATGAATTTCATATAAGAGGAATCGGTGTGAATGATTTTTATATGTACATCAGTTGTAAGTAGTTACGAATATTATATGTTTTTGTCAAATCCAAAATACGAATGTGGGAGATAGATGAAGTTCAATCCTAGAGTCCTTCTAGATCTTGCAAACTTCTTTTTATAATTGTTACTTATTTTTAATTGTTCTTTTACGTTTCTTTGACTCAAATTATTGTCAAATCATCTTAAAACTGAATTTGCTTATTGAGTAGTGACGCTGAAATTCTAAAACAGAATTGTTCCATGAGGAATCGATATCTTTACTTAATTCATTGTATTACTTGTGACTCGGTATACTTACCGAATAAAGTGTTAACAATATAGAAGACTTATATTATCATTAAATCTAAGAGAAATGGTTAAGGTAAGTTTACACATCCCAAACTGAGTGTATATAGTGGGTCCCAGTGTATATGAATTTCCTTATCAGTTTCTCATCATCTGATATCTAAATCTATGTGACTTAGATAATTTGAGGATCTCTATTAACACATATATGTCAAGACTTAATATATAACAAGCAATAAAAAAATATTAAAATATAAAAACCAAAAAAAAAAACTACAAATTATAAAAGAAATAAAATAGTTTAAAACTTATAAGTTAAAAATTATAAAATAAATTAATTTAAAATAATTATTAAATATTTTTTATCAAACTATTTTTAAATTAAGCAAACCAAATTGTGAAAAAAGAAATGGTAATTATTTCACCCAAAAAATGAAGAAATTTTTAAACAAAAAATGAAAAAGAAAATGCGTTTGCCGGGAGTCGAACCCGGGTCTATTGCTTGGAAGGCAATTATCCTAACCGTTGGACTACAAACGCTTGTTATGCTTCTTGAATTTCATTCAAATATTAGTTTGGATATAAAATAAAGGTGAAAATGCGCACCTAGTTTCATATACTTGGTATTATAAAGTAGAATATGATTATCATATAGGGAACTCTTTTTAGTTAGTACTCAACTTGAGTAAATAAAAATGAAGAGCAATGCTGATATATATATATATATATATAAAATGGATTTTAAACGTTCACTTAAATAATTTTTTATTATATTTTAATATTTTTTAAATAAAAATAATAACATGGAAAATAATTTTTTAATTGTTGCTTTTCATTCTTATTGTACCAAAGAAAAAAATAATTATATGATGTGTTAAAAAAGTTATCATTTGTATAAATAATTCTTTAGCTATTTCTGTCTAAATATACAAAGTCATCAGATGTTCTAATTTATTCTAAGTCTCTCATTTTAAGAATGACACATAATAGCCTGTTAAAATAAAATCAAAAGATCTTCAAATTATACACATAACTTTCTCACACATAAAAAAAAATCACGTCTTAACACCTCAGAAAACTCTGCAAAAATACAACTACCAATACATATTTCTTAATAAAAAAAATCAAAAATCGTACACACAAAATAACTTTAAATGTAAACTAAAAAATGTAAAATGCATATTATCTTGGACCATTGGAAAAAAAAAAAAAAACTTTCTTAATCTTTTAACTTCTTTCTTTTACCTCCACTGTTATACCTTTTCTCTCTTTTATTCAACCTTGAAAAATCACACTAATCTTTCTTCTCTAATTACTTGCTATGATTTCTCATTTCTGGTCAATCGAAATTGTAATTCAAAAAGTTGATTCATTAAATCAATTAAAAATATTCATGAAAATTCACATATATTAGTTAAACCCTAGTTATTTGTCGCCACTGACCTCAATGAATTTAGTGGTTTTCTTCATTTCCCTTTTCATTCTTAATATTTCTTTTATTTCTATCCGTTTGATAAAATTGTATGCAAGTTTATTCTACTTTTTATTATTTGCATTAGTATTTTAATTTTTACATATAGCTTGATGAAAGCGAGGAAGATAGATATAAAAAGGTCTAATTGGTTAATATGTTGCAATGCACGGAGGAGTTTGATGTTGAAATTATTACGTAGATAAACATTAAAATGTTATGAGTTTTTTTTTTTTTTTTTTTTTTTA
>Ga0209700_101689_pt1 | contig 45735 bp, 22 predicted proteins | sample SiratroredBW_FD_187528 | JGI IMG/M metagenome (GOLD analysis project Ga0209700, IMG submission 187528) | Root nodule microbial communities of legume samples collected from California, USA - Siratro red BW (SPAdes) (version 2) | ecosystem: Host-associated > Plants > Roots > Nodule | place: USA...
AGTTTTTTTTTTTTTTTTGTAAGGTTTTAACGAGGCACATTATTTAATAAAAAACTCTTATTCAGATAATCTTTTGTCAAGTCGTTTTGAAAATAAGTGAATATCATAATAATTCAAAATTATTTAAAAGTAAACAATAATATAAGTTGTTTGAAAAAAGCAACCATCATAATAATCTAAAGTTGTTTGAAAATAAGCAACCATAACATCGAATCATAATACAAAGTATTTGAAAATAAGCAATTATCATAATAATCTACAGCTTTTGAAAATAAACAACCATTACGTTAGATCATAATATGGAGTCATTTGAAAATAAACAACCATTATAAAAATAATAATTCATAGTTGTTTAAAAATAAATAACCAATACATCAAATCATAGTATTAAATCACTTAAAAATTTTAAGCAACTATCATAATAATATGATGTTGTTTGAAAATAAACAATTATCATATCAAATCAGAGTATACAATCACTTAAATAAATAAATAAATAAATATATATATATATATATATATATATATATATATATATATATATATATATATATATATATATATATATATATATATATAAAAGAGTTTTGTACTTGTTCTGAATTAAATTAAGAATATGAACTTCTTAATTATTTGAAGGAATTTAGATTTTATGTTTTTTTAGATTGGTGTTCTAGAAATTCTTTATGAGTAATTAGAGTGTGTCCAAGTTAGAGTGAAAAAAAAAGTACTATGAATAAAATATGTTAGATAAATTAGAATTAGTTTGTTTTGATAATGTACATTATATCTGCGATTGTTGTTATTTTTTTATTTATAAATATTGTTTTAACATCATAGTGTTGTTGGAACAGGGACTACTTGATGACAGATTGTTTCATAAATAATTTTAATGAAGGTGCCTTATTCTAACAGTAATGTCTTGTGCAAAAGACATACCTTTATTTGTAATATTAACAAATGTAATGTAATATTTTTTAATTCAATATATTAAAATTACATTGTTTATAAATACTTTTCAGTGTTTTATATTTATGAATATTTAATATATATATATATATATATATATATATATATATATATATATATATATATATATATATATGTGTGTGTGTGTGTTGTGTGTGTTATTTTTGAATATTATAAATAAAAATTATTTTATAAATATTAATAAAGAAGATACTATATATATATATATATTAATTATGATAATTTAAAAAAATAAAAATAGTATTAATAAAAATAAAAATACCATAAAATTTGAAAAAAAAAGGTAATAAACATATGAGTAAAATAAAATCTCTACAATTATTAATGCTATTGGGGATAAGATTAAAAAAGTAATAAATAAAAAAATAAAGTTAAGTAAATAAATAAGAGAAGGAAGAGGGAAAGATAGGAACAAAATAAAGAAGACAATGGGAAGAGACAAGAAAGAGATAAGGAAGAGCATCACAAGAGAGTGAGAGAAAAGAAAATTAATAAGAAAAAAATATTTTCCTTTTTATTCTATTTAGTTAATAATATAAGAAAAATGAGATATTTTGTCATTAATTTCTAATTTTTTTTTTCAATGAGATATTCCAAATCTCATTAATTTTATTTATTTTTATTATTTAATTTATATATAATAATTTACTGATTTATTTTATTCCTTTTTATTATTTAATTTATCTCAATTATATATTGATCTATTTTATTTATTTTTGTTATTTTAATATATTTTCAGGTACGGACTAATCCATTCATTCATCATTCATTTCTACTTAATTATTTAATTAATCTCCAGAGTTACTTATTCGTCCATTTTTCTCTCCAACAAAAAAACTTAAATATAAAGCGATAACAACAACAAAACTTAAATATAGATTAGTAAAAACAACAACACTTAAATATAGATTAATAACGGTAACAAAGCTTAGATATATATTAGTAACAGTAACAAAACTTAATATATATTAGTAACAAAACAAAACTTAATATATGTTACTAACAACACAACTTAATATATATTAGCATCAACAACAACTTAACATATTTTAGCAGCAAAAAAAATTAAATATAAAATAGTAATAACAAAACTTAAATATAAATTAGTAAGAGTAACAAAACTTAAATATATGTTAGTAACATCAACAAAACTTAAATATACCTTATAACATCAACAAAAATTAAATATATATTAGTAACAGTAACAGCAACAAAACTTAAATATAAATTAGTAACAACAACAAAAATTAAATATAAATTAATAACAACAAGAAACTTTAAATATAGATTAGTAATAGCAAGAAAACTTAAATAAAAAGTAATAACAACATGTATCTTCATAATTATCATAATGGGTAAATTTTGTTGAAGATGAGTAAATCCAATCAGTATTATGGGATAAATTTATATAAAGAAGTCGCATGAGGAACACAATTTCAGTAAATGCAGGAGAAAAAAGAAGAAATCTTAAGAACTAGTTAAAATGAAAATAAATATAGTTAAAATGATGTCAACTTGACATAATTTTAATAATTAATACGTAAAATCAATAAATTGTTTTATTACCGTGATAATTAATGTACCTAATTAATTATTTTAGGATGAGATTATAGAAACTAATATACCAATATATGCGTGATAATGAATGCACCACCTAATTAATTCATGCCTGATAATATCGCATTAATGTACAATGACATGCGAGATAATAAATACACCTATTAATTATTTATCGTGAGTATACAAAATTAATGCACTAAATACTCTGTTTTTTACCATCACTTATTTATCCCCTTAAATATTATGATTTTTTCGGTTTTATTATCGATGACTGTTTACTTGTATTATTTACTGAGACAAAAATCATTTTTCGGTTTTAAAATGATTAACAAAAATGATTTACGAGAAAAGAAAATAGAATAGATACTATTTGATAACAAAAATGATTTCCAAATAACTCACTTAAAGAAACTGAAGATTATATGAAAAAAATTGAAAAATTTGTAGGGATCAAAAACTTGGTTAATTCATAATCATTCAATAAAAATTATTTAGTAAAATAATTTAATGAACTAAAAAGGATCAAATCTCTTCCATAAGTAAAAATATACACCTTTAAAGTTCTCACAAACACTATAATAACCTGTCCACAATTACATATTACCTTAATAAAAATTCTCATTATCATCAACAAATTAGATTTGACTTTCCAGTCTCACAGTGGAAGTTACTCCAAATTAGATCAATGTGATAAAGAATATTATTGTTGCATATTGTGTTTTCTTTAATGGTATAAGTAAAATTTAAATAAGCTTTTTTAGTAAACCTTTATATTTAAATTACGAAAATGAATATATTATGATTGATTTTTTTAAAGGTTGTGATTATAATTTCTAATAAAAGTCAGTCAATTATAAACTTAGTAAATACTTTATAAATATTATAAAGAAATATATATATATATATATATATATATATATATATATATATATATATATATATATATATATATATATATATATATATATATATATATATATATAAATTTAAAATTAAAAGATGCAACATGTATATGACAATTCTTTAAATACGTTTTAAAACCCTGTAAATATGATTCTATATGATTTTAGTCCCTAAAAAAATATTTGTTAGTTTTAAACTCTTAACATCTTCTAATAGTATTTTTATTAATTAGTTTTATTTTAAAATAAATAAAAAATATTAATTAATATAATTATGGTAAAAAATTCAAATTAAAAGAGTTATATTTTATAGAAGCATAATTTAATTAATTAATATATTTATTATTTAGTATAAATAATATAATTATAATCTTTTTACTTTTACATTCACTCAATTATTTTAAAATTGAAAATTTTACTAAAATAACTATATTTTACTTATAACTTATAATTTATTTTTATATATTAATTTTGATAATATAATAATAAATCATATAAAATAAATTTTAAATATCATAAATTTTATCTTTAAATATAAAAATAGTAAAATGTATTTTAGTTTTTAGAATTAATAATTATATAAGGAGGTATATATAAGAAAAGAGAAGAAAGAGATAAGGAGGACATTAAGAAGAAACAAGGAAGACAAGTAAGAAAGAGGAAAGGAAGATAGAGAAGAAAGAGATAAAGAAGAGAGGGTAAAATTAGAAAATAAATAAATAAAAAACACTTTTTAAGTGTATTATATAGAGGAAACGAGATGTTTTATAATTTTTATTCATTTAATTTCTAAATTCATTTTCTTAGTAAGTTGTTTTTAACCTCATTTTTTTTTTTACTTCTCTTGTTTAATTTATCTTCCGTGACAAACTGATTAATTTTATTTGTTTTTATTATTTGTTTTTACTTCTAATCATATATTGATTTATTTTATTTAATTTTATTATTTAATTTATTTTCACAGAGGTTCATTTTATTTATTTTTGTTATTTAATTTATCTTTAGTTACACAGTCGTTCATTTATTTATTTTTTATCATCTCCATTTATACACTAGTCTATTTTATTTATTTTTATTATTTAATTTATCTACAGTTATACATTGGTCTATTTTATTTATTTTATTATTTTAATTTATCTTCAATTACACATTGGTCTATTTATTTATTTTCATATATTTTTATTTATTTTCACTGGTTGATTTATTTATCTCTATTATTTAATTTATTTCGAGTTACATCCTAGCCTACTTTATTTAATTACATGTCAATTGCTTCTGTCAATTACTTTTTGATTATCATTTGATTATTTGTTTTTATATAATAAATGCATGATAGGTAAGTTGTGCAAGTATAATAAAGTTACTAATGAATAATGATTTAAAGACATTGTAGCTGGAGATTGGACTTTGGAGAGTGCATATTCAAGATGAAACTCCGTTAAGTTGTTGGTCATGGTGAAATTTATTTATCTTGACTAGCCACTATAATAGTGATTTAGATATTCTTAATTTAAAATAAAACAAATTATATTAATGGGTTCAAAGAGATAAATTTTATATATTATTTTAATATAATATTATTTTATATAATATAAATCTCACTTTTGATGGAAGAAGGCCTAAGCAAGCTTCAATTACAAAAGTCATAGCAAGACACATAAAAGTTCAAGCGGAAAGGCACCAATACATATCAAAATGCTGACAACTTTGAGCCTTTGTGATATTTTGTAAATTGTAAAAATGGTTTGATCATTTTTCTTTGTAAAATAAAAACCCTATGCGCATTAGGGTTAGAAGGTGCCTAGGGTTAGGGTTAGCTTAATAGGTGGCATTTCCTTCTAGAAGATGGACACATGGCACCACGACATTGGAGGACTTTGTGATGCATATGGTTAGGGTAACTTGCTCCACATGCTAGGGTTAGGGTTAGGGTAGTGTGTGAAGCAAGCTAGGGTAGAGATAACTTACATCTCACACTAGGTTTAGGGAAGCTTATACCACAAGCTTCTACTTATACTCTTCTTCTATAAATACATGTGTAGGTACCATGTAAAAGTAGCTTATTTGAAGAAATGAAATACTGCAGAATTTTCAGCATATTGTAAGTTTTTCTTTGAGTTTTCTTCTCTAAAGAAACCTTGAAGAACCTCTTGATGGTTGACCCAACCTCCTCCAAGAACTCCTTCATCACCTCGCTCACTCTTCCATCATCACATCTTTGCATTTCCGCTTTATAATCACAGTTCCATTTTCATCTATATTACTTCCGCATGCTTAAAGAGCTTTTTTCCATTCTTTTGTTCAGTGCAAAGTTTCCACAACACTCTACAATTTCAAATGGATAATCTAGAAACAAAACATCATGAAAACTCCTCTATCAACTCTTCTATTCTACTTTTTATACATAAAAAATATATACATTTACAAATATTAGAAAAAATTAGATAAATACGCCAAACTGTCCTACTAAGTTCATCCTTATCATCACTGAAATCTTTCTTAGAATAAGGTAAGCTGTATTTAACATTATTTGATTGAATATATTAAAAGGTTAGCAAAGTTATATGTAAGGAATGATTAGATTGAGTGATACCATGAATTGAGATATAAGAAGTTGAGTTGAAGTGATGTTAGATTAATACATATGTTTTTTATACCTCGTATGTTAGTTTCTAATAAATTACATTTAATATAAATATTCTTCTAAAGATATTATGTTCTAATGCATTATTTTGATATCACAAAATATACAATTGATATTTTTATAGTTGTGAATTATGATCAGTGTGATTTGTAGTTATTATTAATTTAAGGTTTAGTTCTTTAAATTGAAAATGATATATATAATTTTAAATTATATCTTGTAAGTTATGTTTTCTTTTATTCACATTGTGTTTCTACTATTATTGTATGTTATGTTAAAGAAATAATATTATGTTGGAGATAGAGACAATAGTTTCAGGTAAGTGGATTATGAGTGTTATTTTATTTTACTTATGTTTTTTAAATATTTTATATATTTTTGAAGCTTAATGTTTCAATATAATATATATGGAAGCAAATAATATTAGAGGTAGGAAAAATAGTTTCAGGTAGGTGGGAGTCTTATGATTTAATGTCACTTATGTTTTTGAGATACTTGTTACATTTTGTATCTTTATCTCTCTATACATATATTTTTGTACTTAAAAAAAATTATATTATTTCTAGAATAATAATTAATTTTTATTCATAACTATTGTTTAAAGAAAATTATTATATAGAATTGTTTATCTATTAATTATATACTTATCATTTTATATATAAAAGATGATTAGTGACTAAATATGTTATAAATATAAATATTTCATATTAGTTTTAAATTGCGTAAAGATAAAACAGAATTCTTTATTTTTCTATATTATATGTAATTTAATATATTTTAATTAGTAATTCTAAAAATGTAATTTTCTTTAAATCTGTTTATAATAAATAAGTTTACAATCATATAAAATTAATATATAAAAAATAAATTATTGATATTAAATAAAAAATCTATTACTTAATTAAATTTTGTAACTAAGGAACTAGAGTCCTCATCCATACTTTTTAAATTTCAACAAGCTGCACTCATCATTTATCTTACCATCCATCAAGTTATTATCTATTCTGTGTAACAAAACTTTGTGGGGTTCACAGTTTCATCTTGGTTAAGTCAAGAAGCAAATTTGTAAAGTTGCTTTTGCTTTAATCAACACTGTACCAGTTTGTGATTGCTGAAGAACGAACACTGTTCCAGCAACAGAAGACACTGACTGCACAAAAGTGGAAGATCTGAACAATGGTAAAAAAAAAGTTATTTTCCCATATCAACTTCAACCTACTGCTGTACATATTCAGATAAGTCCATCGAATGATGAAACATTTTGATGCATGCTTCTTTTCACTCTGCCAAAGCATCAACTTTAAAAAATAAGAATAAGCTACATTTTTTTAATATCACTATTCTATTTAATACCTATTGAAAAAAAAAAGAATAATATATATAGATGTGATAAGGGATATAACTCACTATTATGTCTAGTGTAATTGGAAGATATGATAAGTCTTTTAGGCTTCATTGTTAAATTTGTCACTGAAAAACTTTCACAATGTGTAAAACTTGTTTAGATCATTTTTAGGTATGAAGGAACTAATTGGTGTAGCTGATGAATTTGGATAGATAAGAGGAGATTAAATTTGTTAGATTGATTAAGCAGATGAGTAAGAGTTTGAGTTTACTAACCATCACATTTGTAGTCATTCACTAGCAAAATGAATATTTTCATTCTATTCATTCTACCTAAGAATAGTTGAAGTGAAAAAAAGAAATTCTACAAGGTGATGAGTATAATTAATATTATACTATTCAAATAATTTATTTTCAATCAAATCAATTGATTTATATAAAAAAAGAAAAAATAATCTACATAGCATGCTTACGTGTATGGCCATGCATTGGGTCTTATTGTTTTCTGCTGGTTGTATGTATCTGGTTCTCCTTTTGGATAAACAATGAGTTTTAGCTATACTAGAATTATTAGTTAAATGATTGATAGCAATTGAAAATGAATAGTAATGAAAACTCTTGTTGTTAACTATTTAGAGATTAATTTTTTAAGTGGTTGTAATTTAGCAATAGAATATATGACCGTTAAATTTATGGTTGAATATTCGGTCTCAATATTTTTTGGAGATCAATTTAGTTATCCAAATTTATGAAAAATTGGTTATTACATTCGTGGCTAAATTGGTTGTTAAAATGGTGACTAAAATAAAATAATTATCCGTAGCGAAAGAGAAATAAATTTCGATTTTTTAAACCTATTTAAACTCAAATTTAATCATGTTAATTAACAATGAACTTCAACATATAATATAGAAAATAGTAGTGTAAGCATATGGAATAAGTAACCCTTTTGCTAAATGCACCAAACAAGAATGAAACAAGAGTCTGACTCAAGCAAGAGAATAACATTACTTTCAACCCAAAACCTTAAAGCATTAGGTTTGTGAGTTTTCTTTCTTATATGTTGCTCAACTTTCTTATTTTCACTTAATATAGGACTAGACTCACACTTAGATTCTTAATATATCCATCAAATTGACATTAATAATGCCTTTCTCTATTGTGTGATTTAGAGGAAACTATTTATATAAAACCACTTTAGATTTGTATCTATCAACTCCGATTCTTGTATGCAAATTAAATAAAGCTATATATGATTTAAAGCATGCCTCAATCCTGGTTCCCCAAAAACTTAAGTATTAATATTATTTTTCTTCTAGTGGTTCCAAAAGCTAAGTATTAATATTAGTTTTCTTCTTATTAATGATCCATCATTATTTATTATGTTTTCTGCTAATTTCACTATATACATACTGATTTAGTTAAATAATATTATCATCCCACACACATCCATTACTAACATTGCATATTTCGTTTGTTATGTACACACTTTGCTTTTCAAGATTTAAGTCATTACATTATATTTTTAGTTTTTATTGTTAAGGTTTTCTGGAATAATGATGGTAGTTTACTCTTATCGCAAACCAATTTGAGTCAAAACCTCAATCTAACACTTATAATTTTTTTCGCATGACTTAAACCTCAATCAACACTTATAATTTCTTTCGCATGACTTACACAGGATGACACAATAGCTGTTCAAGATTCATCTCACTCGCTACATCATTAGTTCTATGCAATACCTCATTCTTACACATTTGGATTTCACATACTCAATTAACAAAGCGTGTCAATACATGTATCAACCACAAAAGCGTTATTGGAAGACAGTTAATTTTTTTTCTGTTATCTTATGGTCACCATCGATCTTCTTTTACATTTATGTTCAGTTTTTTTTCTAAATGATTTCAGTGATGCAAATTAGGATTGTGATTTAAATGATTGGAAGTCTACTATTAGTTATTGTATCTATCTTGGAGTCAATCTTATATCATGATCATCTTATAAATAACGTGTTGTCTCATGAAACAGTACACAGAGATGAAGTACAAAAAACATTATTGTAGGGTTTGCTGAAATTACTTAGCTTAGATCCCTTATCATTGTACACTATTCAATACCAAAATTATATATTCAGACAATTTTAGTGTTGTTCTTCTTACTACAAATTTGGTTATACATATCAAATCAATAATTTTATATTAACGTTTTTAATTGAAATTGTTAACATGTCATTTGTGTTGGACCAATCTGAAATCATGTTTAACTAAAAAAAATTTTGATTTGAAATCCTAATTCGATTTGTTAATTTTGATAAAAAAATAATTTTTATCTAGTGTGAAAAAATAAACTAAACTAAAAAAAGAAATTAACTTTTTAAACTTGATACTCACTTCGTGTCTGAACGAGTTAAACAAAATCGTCTTCACCTAATTTATTTTCCTGTTGTGGATGTTTTAACAAAGCTTCTCTCTCACTGCGTGAATTTATGGTTATTTTGAAACCACCAATAAATTTAAGGAGAAATATAAATATTAAGTAATGTTATAAAAAGTGCATGCATACATTGCATACTTTGGATGTCAGTATTTTCTGTTGGTTGTATATATTTAGTTCTGCTATGTAAACAATAAGTTTTGTGTAATAATAATTTTATGTTTTTTCTTCTTCGTTTGTCTACTTATTGTTTTCTCACAATCCTCACTAATTTCTTATTTATTTATTTATTTCTCTTCTCAACATTAAATATGGTGAAAAAGTAACTTTTAATGATCAAGAAAAAAAAATATCTTAATGCAAATTAAGTATAACATATGTATTAGAAAATGTTATAAGTGTGCATTCTATTTATGAAAACACAACAAGTGTGCCTGGGAAATGAGAGAAAAAAGATCTCAATTTAACAAAGATAGATTTTCTGCAGCCAAATCTATCATGAAAAAGCAATGTGGATTCATTTTAACTTTCTATCATTTTTAAAAAGAGTTTATAATATTAAAAAAATGAATTAAATAATTTGATTGGTTGATAGATCACTATTCTCTATCATTAGACCCTCCCTTTCAATAAGAAGAGCAACAAATGTTAAAAAAGTGTTATTTGTTTGTTAAAAACTCTTATCTAAGAGATCAGAGATTGTATCAGTAGTTGTTTTGTTTTGATACAAAGGAAATGTTTGGCCTAAGTGTGTTGCGTGAATGTGAGGTGTTGATCAGCTTTACTTGAGAAGAAAACTTTAACCCAAAAAGCATTCACACATAAACATAGCTTTTCATTGATGCAGCAATAATAAACTAAAGCAAAAAATAAAAAAATTGTAAATTTTTTTCCTATATAAATTTCATCCCAGAGTCTCCTAAAATTAAAAAACAATGAATTGTTTGTTTCAATCGGAGTTCAAGGTTGGTATTTCTTTGAGCTTATGCTAGGAATATACCTTATGTCCTTTCTACATCTTAATTTTGCATAATTAGCAACTCTCTTTATAACAAGAAATACATTGGAAGACATGAGTTAAAGAACAAAGTTAAGCATTGCATGTTACCTCAAAATGCAGGTCAAAGCATTCCTAGGTGTTTCTTTTTAGAACATGGGAATATAACACTACTTATGGGAGTTGCAACCTAAACAAAACAAAGAAGCAAAGTGTGCAGTTAAAGGGAGAAGTTAAGCTGATAGTGTTGTAATTTTGTGGTTAGAGAAACTTTTGAAACATGCCTATACCCTTTGCATTTGTGTATTAATTAGTCCACATCAACAACTTTTTTACTTGTTTTCTGCATCAAATCAAAATTTGCCAAATTTAGATTCAGAGTTTCCCTTTAATGCCTTTATGACTAACAAATTGGGATTCAGGCTTACCCTTAAGGTCTTTATAAGTAACTATCAATATCAATTCAATATAGAGACGTGAAACTAAAGTTTCCTTCTTTAAGGAAATAAGAAACATCATATGATTATGATAATATATGTTTACTTAAATAATCATGACATTCTTAGAACAATCATATAAGATTAAAAATAATAAAATACTAAAATCAAATCATTCTTTTTTTTTTTCTCAGGTTTTCTTCTGTCACAATGTCTGTACTTAAATTCTTCTATTTACTTTGTTATTTAGGTTTACTTTTCTAACAAGCATTATTGTAATAATCATTTTATTCTAAATATATATTTTACAATAAATTTAAATAATAAACTTTTATGCATTGAATTGCATGTGCAATTGTGTGCAATTGTAGTAAATGATAACAAAGTAAAGAAAAATATATAATTTAATCTTAATTAAATTTTAATCTTAACTTTTTGCTATTTTAACGGTAATATAAAAAATTAAAATTATTTTTTGATATTAATCATTTTAAAAGTTATTTTTATTTAAACTTTTATTATATACACGTATTATTCTTCCTGTTCTCATGTATTTTATTTATATTTTTTAGGATTTGTATGTTTCTTAATTCATTCTAATTCTAATGGTTAAATGTTATACTTAAAATTCATTTTTCATTATAATATCATTATTTATCCTAATAGAAAAGGTATTTATCTTAATAAAAAGTTCATTTCAATAGTGTATATTTTAATAGTGTATCCACGTGCTTTTATGCATGTACTCCATTTGTTAGCTGTATGCAACATTTTATATACTTTTTGGTGTTAACATTTTGATATGTTTTAAAACTAATCAAACAAAATTTATAATTACAATCAAAACTATAATTACCTGTTATCATATATCAAACCATGAAATGACATATATCTCTTTCTGATCGGTGAATTATGTCTTATTGTAGGAAATTCAGAATGAAAGTTTATCATTTCAAGAATACCACTTATCTTACCTTTTCTTGTATTAAACACGTGTCAATTAGTAACTATGATAAATTAGCACTAACGACAATGATAATAAATAGTTGCTGGTATTGAGAATAGTATAGTCCATTTGCGCACATGGTATTTGGTGAAAGACGTTAAAGATAAAGAATCAAATTACTGAATTTCTAAGAGGAAAATCAGACACTGTAAGAAGAAAACAAGGAAGAAAGCAATGATCAATTCAAACCAACATTACAAAATTTCATAAAAAAATGAAACAACAGTAACAGCCATGCACCACCGTGATGAACACCACTCACAGATTAATGCAAAGAAATGAATAATATTTTTCAATGACAAGAAAATGAATATGCATGTTAATAATTTGTTTGTAGTAAGAAAAGAGGGTTCACATTTCAAGATTTCGTGTCGTTTTTCTGTATATACGTGTCATTTAAAAATGAAAGAATATACTTTGGTTCTTATATTATACTTTTCAGCTATCCCTTATAAATTTAGATAAGGATACATGTGTATCAAGAGCACTTTCATCCCATGTTAACTTAGTTTCACCATTTTAATGTTCCATAGATTTTTTTTTTTTTTATAGGAAACAGGAGTTGTTAAATATTAGTTAATATGGCAAAATTTAGAATACAAATTTATAGAGAGTGACATTATATATAGAAAGAAAAATTAACCAGAAAAAGGTTGTTATGACAATAAAAAGAAATGTGTGTTAATGACAATAAATCATTAGATTGGAAACCTAAATTACCTAATTCATTGTCAATTTCTTACATCCTCTAAGATATATAAGAGTGATTTCAGAACATAAGCAAACAAATAGGAGTATCAACTCATGTAATAAGGAAACTAAATGCCTAAACTTATGCCATGTTTTCAACCATACACATTACATGAGACATCAACTAGCATTTTTTTATGGTTTACATGGTGAAGTTGGTTGAGAGGTGAGGACTTTGGATAGTTTACCAAAAACAAACCTATTAAAATCCTAAGAGATCAAATATGCTATAATTAGTTGAAGAATTGTTAGATTTCTTATTATCTACATATTTGATGTGATAAATAATATGTTTCTTTTAATCAAACCAACAAATTAGTCAATTTCCATATTTTTTACTATCACAATCACATTAGAAACGAAAACTCAGCTTTCTTAGGTAACCACCCACTTTGCTCTATGGATTGTGGGTCTACCATCATCAACTTAATTATTTATATTCTCCAAAAAAAAAATTCATATGTTCTTATAAAAAAAACTAACTGTTTTGGCACAGACAAATAAGTTTTTCACTTTTAGAAGAAAGATAACTTTTATTAAATGTCTTTACTAATTACTCACCATCCCTTTTACTTGCCTTGCATGTCAAATCATTTTTGTCTATTGATTGAAGAAACCCATTCAAAGGGAAAGAAATATAATTAATCCACCCCTTATACTATATATACTTCAATGGAGTGCTCTAAAAAATATACTTCAAAAAGTTTACAAGGTAGTATAGAATATTTTTATATTATCATACAAATCACTATTATTATATAACAAATCTTTTGCTTGTGGAAGTTGTTAAGAGGTTTTATATAATGATTCAGTTATAAATTAATATATACACACTAAGTTTTTAATTTTATAATAATTACTTTATAATCATTTTATCATGCCTTTTAATTAACCAACTGTGTAAAACTTTTTTTTTTTCTCTCTCTCTAACATGTACAGATTAAATTCAAACTACAATTTTTAATATGATAAATATAAAGATTTTATACAGTGCAACAAATAGGAAATCAGAGTTAATTTAATTTAATAAAAATAATTATATACAATAAATTATTACAAAATAATAAAAGAAAAATTTATATATAGATACCCTATATGTTTTTTTGATAAGCTAAAAGGTTAATGGTAGTGTCCCTAATTAGATTTTGATTTTCTTCCTTACAAAACTGCTATATAATACAGACAAAAAAAAAAGAAAATAAAAAATAGCATTAATTTTTTTTTTTTTGTTATTACAAAAAGGATGATGAAATTTTCTCTCCAATGAAAGACACATCCTCTCCTCCTTCTCCATATTCATTCTCTTCCTCTCTCTTAACCCCTCTTGTGTTCTTTCTCTCTCTTCCATTCCTCTCTCCGATCCTTCTATCACCGGTTCTAATCATTTTCGCCCCCCTCGAATTCTCGCTCTGGTAATTCAATTCTCTTAAAATCAATTGTTCAATTTTCTTATCCCAAGTTTTGCCCCTTTTGCTCCTACCTAGGGTTAAAATTGTGCCATTTTTTGTTCTATGATGAAAGGAAGGAACTTGCATTCTTGGGTTGTGATCACATTCACCCGATTTTAGTTTCTGACATTTTTCATTTGTAAATTTGCCTTTTTGAAAAAAATTAAAAAAAACCTTAATCTTTGTGTGAATTTTTAACAGAGTTGATTTTGGGGGTGTTCCATAAGTTATATTGATCTCTGAAACTTAGAAGCAGCAAGCTCTTGTTTTGATGATAACAAGGTACGGTTTGTTATCTGTTCTTTTGGTGTGTTGTTTGGTCGGTGATGAATTTGGGAGGATGATATGGGTCAAGTACTTTCTTGTTTGGTTGTGACCCTTTGAAGTGGTTAAAGAAAGAATTTTTTTTTTCTCTTCTGGTCTGATGATTTTGATTTTGATTATGTATGCGCATAATTGTTTTTCCCATTCATAGGGGTTGGGGAGTTCTTTACTTTGAACTTTATGATTACATGGTCTTCAAATTGAATGTATTTTAATTCATTTACAGAGTCATTTTTAGCACACCTGAAGGAATTCTACCAGTTATACTTTTGCGATTCTCTTGTGTGTTGGAGTTGCCATGGTTATACTTTTTCTCTTGAAGGATGAAGCTGCATAAATTATTTCATATATTGTCGAATGAATTCCTTTGCTACTAGCTTACCTAATACCCGATTCCCTTGTAGTGTACAGGGTGTTTGTTCCAGCTATTTTAATTTATGTTGCATGCATGCGACACAGAAGTGAAAATATGCAACTTCTGTGTAATTGAAGGAGATTGGTGTGAATATATGAATATACCCATGTATTGGACATGTGTTTTTTTTTGGACATCCTTACATGCTTTATTTGACAACCTTTTCTCTTTAAGAAAATTAAATCAGGAAAAGTATAACCATATAGAGAGGAGTGTTGTTATATTAAAGGAAGCAGTATGTAAGATGAAATTTCCATTATTTGATGTGAAATATTTGAATTTGAAAACATTCTTATCTTGTGCTGAATATTTGCTTTTGTTACATATAGATTTGGTTTTAATCTTTTGTTCCCCTGATGTGTTTCTGACTGGTTTCATTCACTCTGCTTGGAATATTAGGATTAATTTGCATCCAGAAATCTCTACATTATGGATCAAATAACGGATTCAGAGATGGATCAACAGAGACGAGGCTATCATCATTCTGAACCCTGTATGCTTACTAGAGGAACCACAAACGTCTCACAGCCTAATAATATGCCTGCAATGGTGAGAGCTTCTGGGAACACAACTAATGTTGATTCTCACCATCTACCGGATGCTTATGACAATGCCAGGGTGTATGGTGTTACACCATACAATGGCATTCAGCATCCCCATAATATTGATATGGGTGTGCCAGCTGCAGCCAACTTATATTATTCTGGCATTAATCCTTCTGGTCCTGGCGTTTTCCCTATGCCTCTAAATCACAGAGCCTCTGATCAGTTGCCTGGTTCAAGTACATTTGCAGTTGCTGGGGTTTCTTCAGATAATTTTGGAAGAAGTTCCGGTTTCATGGATGATGTTAGAGGTCCTTACAAAAGGAAAGTTGCTGAAGGGATGAGAGGAAATTACCAATATTTTAATGCATCATCTAGCTCTTCAATTGCTCCTCTTAATGCAAGACACACTACTGATGGTGTTGCTATGATGGATGGTGCACCATTTTCATTCCGCATCCCTTCACTTGTGGAAGTAGGACCACATGGTAGTGCATGGAGCAGACCAGGTGAGTCTATTATGGTGCATGACCATAATCATTTGATTCATGGAAACTATTTAGGACAGCACTTTCAGCCAGCTGCTCCTCCGTGGTTGGACCAGCAGTTGAACAGTAACAACAATGATGGCCATACTACACCCTGGAATCAGTCGCTTCCAATGCCTTATGTACAAGGTATTTTTTTTCCTCTTCATGTGTTTTCTAGTTCTTTTATGGATTTACTATCATTAGCTCATTAATTGAATGTTCTATTAGTGAATAATTTGCTAAGCTCTTTCAGGTTTTGTGATGAAAAAGTGTTAATTACAGCTTCTTGAATGTTGTTTCTCAATCAGGCAATAAATTTATGAGAAATCTTGTTTTAATAACTCTCAGTTTGCATGCATAGGTGTTTTTGTGTGTATGATCTGCCTCCTATCTTGTCAATTAAGGGCCAAAGGAAGTTCTCAGATTTTTCTTTAAATTTGGTGTGTTGGCTGAGTTTACCCTGTCTGACTCTCCATACTACTTTCAGGACCTGCTGTAAATGGAGGTTCATTAGATAGTGCAAGTATGGGTTTGCAGAGATATCATGATCCAGCTGGAGGCCGAAATGGCCTCAGGTTTCCTCACCCTCTTCCTATCAACCAACAGCACCATAATTATCATCACCCAGCACTGCCAATGCAAGGAGTAAGAGGTCACAATATCAACTTTCACCCTGCAGTAACTGCAGCATCATTTAGAGTTCCAATAAATCCTTCACGTGGCGTCGCTATCCCAGCACAGCCTGGTTTTGAGCTAGGTCCTAGGCATGTTGGCCCTGTACCATCTGCTGGCCTTCGGATTTACCGACCTCATAGAGGGGCTATGCCTGAGACAACTCTTGGACACCGAAGTCTTCCACCTGTGGGCTTCCTCCAAGTTGATGTAATATTTCCTGTCTCTTAATACTCTCTATTTAACTCTAATGCTGTCCTTGTGTAGAAAGAATAGTACTTCTTATACATTATAAATATATTGATTTTCTTGTCAATTAAAACTTGTGTAGGATGTTGCTTTAATTGATGAAGTGGGAAATTTAGTTGACCATCACAGAGATATGCGTTTGGACATAGAGGATATGTCTTATGAGGTAAGTATACAAAGATTGGTATTGTATTTTCATGTCAATGCAGACATATGTGAAGTACAGGATACCAAAGTTTAGAGTTTGTAGACAATTGTAAATAATTTACACTTGAAACTCATGACAGGATCTCCTTGCATTGGGTGAGAGGATTGGTAATGTTAGCACCGGTTTATCAGAGGAAACAATCACAAATCAATTGAAAACAAAGTCTTATTCAACAAGTGCTGCTGCTATTAATCTGGAGGAGGAAGCTTGTGATGATCAGGAAACAGATTCTTGTATAATATGTCAGGTATGAACATTTAGAAACACATTTTCATCAGTTATTTCTAGACATTGATATTTGATAGTCTGACCTTGTGCTCTATTTCATGTACTAATGAATCACCCCTACTATTATTTCACAGGAAGAATTCAAGAACCAGGAGAAGATTGGAGTTCTTCGATGTGAGCATGAATATCACGCAGATTGCTTAAGGAAATGGTTGGTGGTGAAAAATGTCTGCCCCATATGCAAATCAGAGGCTTTGACTCCTGGAAGGAAGGATGTATAGAACCAATGAAATCAAACATCCCTTTCTCTTCCTGTCTAGTGCCTTAATTTATTTTTGAACAGAATTCATATTTTGTTATGTATTTTGTATATGTACTTGCACATATATAGACATCATACTGCCCAACTCATTTATTGTTGGCACCAGAACTTTGTATCTATCAACTTGTACAGACTTTGTTCTGTTTGATGAAGTAACTTCAGGTAATCATTTTCACCAACTTCTGCTTCATTAATCATTTCGATATGTATGGTGTTTTATATATTGCTGCTGCTTGTGGTTTTGGATTCGCTGAAAATAAAATTGTTTTTATCAAATTATCTTGTGTTTAGCACATGGATAGGTGCGGTTTTTGGATGAGCCACAAAAGTGATTTTCAACAAATTGATTTATCATATTGCTATGTTATATGCTTGTGTGGTTTTGAATGAGTGAAAGATAGAGTTGATTTTGGACAATTATTTTCGAAATTCAATATAGTTTTTTACATTTTCATAAATATAAAGCTATTTAGAATTCCTTTATCTCAAAATGAATTTTTGAATTCAGCTCTAGATTATGAAGAACATAGTTTTCTAGATATTTATCTAGAATTACCTCAACTGGTTTTTTCAACAACGTGAATATTTTTATTGAAGATACTATGGATTGAATTGTTAAATTAGTGCATTCATTGACATGGTGCTACTGAGTTGAACAACCATTGTTGACTTTTTACCGCACATGGGAAATAATTATTAGTCACATTTATGAAATGTGTCAACGCATGTTGATAGAAGTCTTTGTTGACTCGTTTTTCACACATGTCATTAATATTTTTGCACGACATTCTCATGCGCTTTTAGTCAGGAGAAATTATGTAGTCCGAAAGGTATAGGATACTTTTAAAAACATGTCAAAAAAAAAAAAAAAAAAAAAAAAAAAAAAAAAAAAGAAGAGAAAGTGACATACTAAGCCTTGTTTTGAGAATAAGATCAAACCTGCTCAGACTTTGGTCCTAAACTGTGACTTGGTCAAGAAACGCTGTACAAATGGCTCCACTAGGCTTTTATTCTAACTTGCCAAACTCACAACATTACAACGTAATTTCTTTTCCTTTTAGTCTTATTTTCATAGTGGAAATTTCTAATTATTTCATACGTCAAAATAATGCTAGACCCATAAACTATTACTTCATAGATTTTTTTTTAAGCAGAGCTCTTCAAATTTCCCTGTTTTTACATCTCTTTATAAAATCACGTAAAAAATTAACTTTTATGTAGTAATTTATTAGTATCTTTATTATTATATAATTTCATGATAATAATATTATTTTAGTAATTTTTAAGCTATAATTTATGAGTCTACTATATCTTGATGTTAGAAAAAGATTATGTATTATTGAAACATTGATCAGTTGAAGAATCTTTGTACGATAACTATTATGATGAATACTTGTTAGATTTATTCCAATTCTAGTTCTAGAGAATACAGATTTAGGCTTGTTAGTTATGTACTTATTATGTTTGACATTGTAGGGCTAGTTATGAGTTGTTTTAAATTTATTAGTTATAACTTATAAATATACGTTTATGAAATTTCTGTTTAAGTTTAATTTTTATAACTTTTAATTCTGGGTTTAAATAACTTTAGGAGTAACTAAAATTTTTATTAGAATCAAATTCTAATAGCAGTATTATAGATTCTGTTTTTTTTATGGACTTTAAGCCAATTTGACTGGTATTTATTCCTTGCTGTATTAACTTACGACTGCTATTGAGTACATACAGGCATGAACAGTGTCTAAAATCTTAACTAAATGGTATTTTTTACTCTGATTAATTTTATTTTATTTTTAGTATTTTGATTTTTCATAATATTATTTTTAGTATATAAAGTTAAACCGTGTTCATAAGATTAGTGATGTAAGTTGACACGAGTTGATACTAGATAATTTGATTCTAATAAAACTTTTAATTATTTTGTAGTTATTTAAACCAAAATAAAAAATATATGTTTAAAGTTATAAAAACTATATTTAACTATTTATAAGTTATAACTATAATGTCAAACATAACTAAATCTAAAAGTGTATCTTAATAGTTGTGGTCAAAAACATTACTCAAAATGTTTCATCGATACATAATCTTTTTCTAATACCAATATGAGTATTTCTTAACGCAGTCGTTAAAGAATCACGGTAGTATGTTATATTTTTTATTGTGATTGTATAATCGTGATTGTATCTTCAGTATTTTTTTATCACGGTTGAATTTATCACGGTTTCAGAACCGTAACCGTAATTAAATATCTTTTTTTTATTAATATATATTTTTTGATTGTTGATAAAAAAATATTATATTAATTTCTAGTGATTACATTATAAAAAAAACAGAAAAAGAAGAAATAACTAATCATATATATTTTTTGAATCATTATCTTCCTAAAGACAACCATGAATAAGTGGTTTGCGTTTTCTTTTTCTTATTTATCTCTTTACTCACTATATTTGTAGTTGTAGCCTAGAAGTCATGCTGCTTTCGAATGGTGATAATATTTTGGAAGTTCCGTTGTGTCTCACAAAAAAGTTGTGTCGCAATTATTTTTTTGAAAGTTTTAAAGCATGTTTTTTCACAGTTTTTTAGCCTCTCGGAGGTTTTGTGTGTCTTCTACTCCTTAGTGGAGATCTTCTTGGAAACACACGTGGCCTATGTCTGATTATTATTATTTTTAAATATTAAAGTAATCTTTTTCACATTTTATCAGGGTCTTCTTCTGATATACGTCAATTATGTCTGACAATTATTTGTTGGAAGTTCTAAAATAAGTTTTTTTTCAAACTATTTAATATTTAAGTTCATTATATTTATTTTCAGGTTTTTCATTCAGTCTCTTTCAAAAATATTTTCAAACTAAGGTAATTGAATATTCTTCAAACATATTTATTTTTACTTTAGTATATAATTTATTTTAAAATTTTTGCTGTACATATTTTATGAAATCAATGTTTATATATTTTAGAGAAAATAAATGTAGAAAAATAGTGTGTTGTATTTATATTAAATTTTTTTCGAAAGGTGACAAGAATAGAGTCTTATATAAGTCGAATGAATTTTTTGTTGACAGAAGTATCGTAATACTAGACTACACAACTCTTATAGTTTATTTAAGTATAAACTTATCAAATCAAAATATATTTATATGTTGCTTTTTTTCGTATGAAATTATCAGATAAAGTAACTGAGTTTGACGAGATCTAATTCTTAAAATGTTAAAAAAATATTATGTATTGAAATTGAATATTACATATTTTACAATGAATGACAATAACAACTTCTAATATGAAATAGATGAAAGTTTTCTTTAACAAAATCACTATAATATTAAAGACTATTCACCGTAAAAAATATTTTTTCTTTTAAGAAAACTATCATATAAATATATAAATGTTGGCCAATTTTAAGACAAATGCTTCATGCATTAGTGGAAAAAAAGTATGTAATTATAAAATATAATTATTGAAACTATAAGTTAAGAATAATTTTTTAATTTTTAATTTTTAATTTCAGCATATTTATTTCTGATTTTTCATTCCCTCTCAAAATTATTTTCAAACTAAAATATTTAAATATTCGTCCGCCATATTTATTTTCACTTCAACATATAACTTTTTTAACATATAATTTATTCTGAAATTCCTTAACGCATATACTTTATTAAATCAATATTTATATCTTTTTGAAAAAAAAAATATAGAGTGTTGTAAAAAACAAGTCCAACATATAAAAAGAGGCTTAAATTGTGTATTAATTATTTTAAGTCAGATGGAGTTTTCTTTAATAGACTCATTATAATGTTGAAAACTAAATATTTTATCATAAATGTTTAAGTATAAGTTCATAAGAGGAAGGTATAAGGTATATTTGCATATGTATAAGAGGTTATTAGATGAAGCAACTCTTTTGGCTTTTGGACGAGATATGAGACTTAAAATGTTAAAACAAATATTGTCTATTAAAATCGTATGTCTGAATGACATACAATGACATTCAGCATTCCCAATAATCCTTCTGGTCCTGGCGTTTTCCCTATGTCTCTAAATAACAGAGCCTCTGACCTTGTGCTCTATTTCATGTACTAATGAATCATCCACCCCTCATTTCACAGGAAGAATTCAAGAACTAGGAGAAGATTGGAGTTCTTCGATGCAGATTGCTTAAGGAAATGGTTGGTGGTGAAAAATGTCTGCCACATATGCAAATCAGAAGCTTTGACTCCTGTAAGGAACGAAGTATAGAACCAAAGAAATCAAACATCTCTTTCTTCTCTTCCCCCTATTGCCTTAATTTATTTTTTAACAGAATTCATATTTTGTTACGTATTTTGTATATGTTCAAAAATAAATTAAGGTACTGGACACGAAGAAAAATAGATATTTGATTTCATTGGTTTTATACATCCTTCCTTTCAGTAGTCAGAGGCTTTGATTTGCTTACGGAGCAGACATTTTTCACCACCAACCATTTCCTTAAGCAATCTGCATGATAATTCATGCTCACATTGAAGAACTCCAATCTTATCCTGGTTCTTGAATTCTTCCTGTGAAATAATAGTAGGGTGATTCATCGGTAAATGAAATAGAGCACAAGGTTAGACTATCAAATATCAATGTCTTGAAATAACTGATAAAAATGTGTTTCTAAATATTCATACCTGACATTATATAAGAATCTGTTTCCTGATCATCACAAGCTTCCTCCTCCGTATTAATACCAGGAGCTGTTGAATAAGACTTTGTTTTCAATTGATTTGTGATTGTTTCCTATGATAAACCGGTGCTAACATTGCCAATCCTCTCACCCAATGCAAGGAGATCCTGTCATGAGTTTCAAGTGTAAATTATTTACAATTGTCTACAAACTCTAAACTTTGGTATCCTATACTTCATAATGTCTGCATTGACATGAAAATACAATACCAATCTCTTTATACTTACCTTATAAGACATATCGTCTATGTCCAAACGCATATCTCTGTGATGAGTCAACTAAATTTCCCACTTCATCAATTAAAGCAACATTCTACACAAGTTTTAATTGACAAGAAAATCAATGTATTTATAATATATAAAAAGTAATATTTTTTCTACACAAGGACAAAGGACAGCATTAGAGTTAAATAGAGAGTATTAGGAGACAGGAAATATTACATCAACTTGGAGGAAGCCCACAGGTGGAAGACTTCGATGTCCAAGAGTTGTCTTAGGCATAAAAGAACCACAAAGATGGTAAATCAATAAAAGAACCACAAAACACATGAAGAGGAAAAAAAATACCTTGTACATAAGGCATTGGAAGCAACTGATTCCAGGGTGTAGTATGGCCATCATTGTTGTTACCGTTCAATTGCTGGTCCAACCACGGAGGAGCATCTGGCTGAAAATGCTGCCCTAAATAGTTTCCATGAATCAAATGATTATGGTCATGCACCATAATAGACTCACCTGGCCTGCTCCATGCACTGCCATGTGGTCCTACTTCCACAAGCGAAGGGATGCGGAATGAAAATGGTGCACCATCCATCATAGCAACACCATCAGTGGTGTGTCTTGCATTAAGAGGAGCAACTGAAGAGCTAGATGATGTATTAAGAGCTGAAGAGAAATTTTTTGTTAATTAGTATGTTTGATCAAATTGTTTTAAAGCAAGATTGAACAAAGAGAGATAAAGATTCCAAGAGGAGCGTCGACATTTGCAAGGGATGGAAAAATAATGGTCTTGATGTCGTGATTTCGGCTTTTCAAGAAGTGTACTGAGTCCTCAAATTAATATAGTAAGTAAGAAGAGTATCGTATCTACAGGAAACAGAATTTGATTGTAAATTGAATCAAGATTAATTGTATTATGAATGAGCAAACAAAGAATAATGATTGAATGAATTAATAAACGTGATAACAAAGCAACTAATAGTAAAAGTGCAAATTCAATAATAGTAATAAAGGTCTTGGGATTGAATAGTACGTGTATACTCTTAACCTAATTCAATATCATCTTTTCTAATTACCGATCTGCGCAAATAAAAACCTTTTCAACCTGATTCCTCTAGCATTGAAATTCATAAATTAAATTACCTAGCTTCTATCCCTAGTGGCTAGAATAACCTAATCAGCATTAAGATCAGTTGCTATAAGCAGTCATTACACTATAATCCATTCTTGAACTAATACATATAATGCGTTTATGTTTGGTTCTGAATCCAAAAAGTGCTTTCTAGTCACAATAAGAATTTTAAAATAAATCAAGATTTAATGAAACGTAAAACAAAGGTAATTGAATTCTATGATATCAAACCAACGATAAGAGTGCATTTGAAGTTGAGAAATTACATCGAATCCCAAGAAAAAGAGATTTAGTTACGCATGGTAGCCATGAAAACACAAAAGAAAAGAAAAAGAATGGATCTTGATTGCAACGACTACCTTCCATGTCTCCAAAGAGTGCTAGATGATGGATGATAAGTGATGCTCCCCTCCATTTGACCTAGCTTCCTTTTATAACTTTCGCCGCTTGAATTAGGTCAAAGTGCGGCCATTATTTCGTAAGCACGCTTCCAGTGGCGTTGACGTTTTCAATTTAGGGCTTTCGCTTATGATAGGCTTTAAGTCAGTGTTAGCCCAGGCTGTGTCTTTAGCTTAAGCGAAAAGTCACTTATGCTCTTTTTTTGTTCCTTTCCTCAATTTCAGAGCCTCTATTCTCTCTCCCTTCAAATTTAACCTAATTCTCAACAAAGTTTTCTCTTTTCACAATAAAACGCATTGAATAGCAAAATTAATAGTAAAAGAAAATAAAATCCAATCCAAACCGAATTTTATTGTAAATTGAATCAAGATTAATTGTATTATGAATTAGCAAACAAAGAATAATGATTGAATGAATTAATAAACATGATAACAAAGCAATTAATAGTAAAAGTGCGAATTCAATAATAATAATAAAGGCCTTGGGATTGAATAGTAATACTCTCCTTCGTGTACACTCTTAACCTAATTCAATATCATCTTTTCCAATTACCGATCTACTCAAATAAAAGCCTTTTCAACTTGATTCCTCTAGCATTGATATTCAAAAAATTACCTAGCTTTTATCCCTAGTCGCTAGAATAACCTAATCAGCATTAAGATCAGTTGCTATAAGCAGTTATTACACTATAATCCATTCATGAACTTATACATGTAATGTGTTTACGTTTGGTTTCGAATCCAAAAACTGCTTTCTAGTCACAATAAGAATTCTAAAATAAATCAAGATATAATGAAACGTAAAACAAAGGTAATTGAATTCAATGATATCAAACTAGCGATAAGAGTGCATTTGAAGTTGAGAAATTACATCGAATCCCAAGAAAAGGAATCCCAAGAAAAAGAGAATTAGTTACGTATGGTAGCCATGAAAACATAAAAGAAAAGAAAAAGAATGGATCTTGATTGCAACGGCTACCTCCCATATCTCCAAAGAGTGCTAGATGATGGATGATAAGTGATGCTCCCCTACATTTGACCTAGCCTCCTTTTATAACTTTCGCCCCTTAAATTAGGTCAAAGTGCGGCCGTTATTTCATAAGTCACGCCTCCAGTGGCGTTGACATCTTCAATTTAGGGCTTCACTTATGATAGGCTTTAAGTGAGTTTTAGCCCAGGCTGTGTCTTTAGCTTAAGCGAAAAGTCACTTATGCTTTTTTTGTTCCTTTCTTCAATTTCAGCGCCTCTATTCTCTCTCCCTTCAAATTTAACCTAATTCTCAACAAAATTTTCTCTTTTCACAATAAAACGCATTAAATAGCAAAATTAATAATAAAAGAAAATAAAATCCAATCCAAATTGAATTTTATTGTAAATTGAATCAAGATTAATTGTATTATGAATGAACAAACAAAGAATAATGATTTGAATGAATTAATAAACGTGATAACAAAACAATTAATAGTAAAAGTGCGAATTCAATAATAATAATAAAGGCCTTGGGATTGAATAGTAATACTCTCCTTCCTGTACACTCTTAACCTAATTCAATATCATCTTTTCCAATTACCGATCTACGCAAATAAAAGCCTTTTCAACCTGATTCCTCTAGCATTGAAATTCATAAATTAAATTACCTAGCTTTTATCCCTAGTCGCTAGAATAACCTAATCAGCATTAAGATCAGTTGCTATAAGCAGTCATTACACTATAATCCATTCTTGAACTTATACATGTAATGCATTTAGGTTTGGTTCCGAATCCAAAAAGTGCTTTCTAGTCACAATAAGAATTCTAAAATAAATTAAGATATAATGAAACGTAAAACAAAGGTAATTGAATTCAATGATATCAAACCAGCGATAAGAGTGCATTTGAAGTTGAGAAATTACATCGAATCCCAAGAAAAAGAGAATTAGTTACGCATGGTAATCGCCACGAAAACACAAAAGAAAAGAAAAAGAATGGATCTTGATTGCAACGGCTACCTCCCATGTCTCCAAAGAGTGCTAGATGATGGATGATAAGTGATGCTCCCCTACATTTGACCTAGTCTCCTTTTATAACTTTCGCCCCTTGAATTAGGTCAAAGTGCGGCCGTTATTTCGTAAGTCATGTCTCCAGTGGCGTTGATGTCTTTAGCTTAAGCGAAAAGTTAGTTATGCTTTTTTTTTCCTTTTCTCAATTTCAGCGCCTTTATTCTCTCTCCCTTCAAATTTAACCTAATTCTCGACAAAATTTTCTCTTTTCACGATAAAACGCATTAAATAGAAAAATTAATAATAAAAGAAAATAAAATTCAATCCAAACCAAATTAATAACAAAATCAACCTAATTACTAACTGAATCAATCACAAAATCTTCATAAAATCAACTAAAAATCAACGCTTATGAACCTCATCGACTACGGCTGACTGCGATATGAAAATATGTGAAAAAATGGGGTAAAATAAAAGAGATGAAGTCGCCACCATAATTTATTATGGAAAACTATGGAAAATCAAGAAAAAAGAAAAGAATGATTTCTGAACCAAAGACGAGTTTGGAAGTCGATTACGCATGAGGAAGGTATTAGCACCCACAACGCCTATCCTAAGATAGTACTGTTAATAAAATGAGCAAAATCAATTGTGGTTTATTAAATGTTTATTTTTTCAAAAAAAATAAAATAAAATACAAATAAGAATAAAATAATAATATTTAAATTAAAGGACTCGACAAGGATTCACCTTACTCCTACGTATATCTGTGATAGAACATAAGTACTCACGTATTTCTAAAAGAAAGTTAAATTATTTTGGAAATTATATTTTTTTATTATTTTTTGAAAATTAAATTTCACATTGGATACTGTTATACGCGTGTGGCCTTGTATTCTAAAGGAAATCAAAACTGTGCGGCCTCACGCGTATGATCATTTAAGAAATCAATAAAAAATTTATTTAAAAAAAAAAAATCTCACATAACACATTTTGACCATTTGGAGATTTAATCAAAAATCAATCCATATCAATTCTCTTTCTCCAATTTTTATGCAATATCAAATGAAAACATATTACACTAAGTCTCTTCCAACACCTCACGACTTCATTGCTTCAACATTTATTCAATCACTGATTCAGTTAGTGCTAGAACAACTCAATTGGGTTGAGCCCAAAACATAATCACAACGTGCCAATTAATTCACAGGCTCACTCACGCTCCCTTTGGTGTGAGACGAATTCTTCCTACACCTCATGATCTGGTCTTGCACCTCCATACCACATATAAAAAGTCTATTATACTCTTGTGTAAAATTGCAAAAGTTAACATTATCCTCCACTTCCTTCACTTTTTGATAAAATTAATATTTTATAAACTGAATGACTATTATTGAGTTTATGTTTTAAAAAATTATGTAAATATCATCAGATTTATGTTTTGAAAAATTATATAAATCGGATGAAGTACCATTTAGTTTATATTTTGAAATATAAATCGGATCACACCCCATTTAAGTATATTCAATTTACTTTTTATCATTTGATTTACATTTTTATCCGATTTATATATATATTTTTTAAAATACTCATTTTAGTTATTTCCATAAAGTCAATATTAGATTTTAAAATTTTATGCAAGTGCATTAGACGTTATGGAGCGCAGTGTGAAAGCAACCCAACTGGGCTAAGCCCAAAGGAAGTGCGACACCACTCTTCACTTAACCTGTTCGTGCACCTTACCTTAAATGGGATTAGGGTTGAAAATGAAAGCGTGAGAGAGCAATGACCTGTTGACGGTGTGGTGACGCCGCGGAGAGAGATCGGTGGTGCAGGAGATGACGCGCGACTGTTTGGTGGCAACGGTGTTAGGGTTTGGTGTGTGAGACGCGACAGAAACTTGTTGGCGCAACGATGGTGAATGCTAGCCACGATGGCGGGACTGCCAACGGCGGCAAAGGTGAAGAAAGTGAAGCTAAGTGGTAGTTGCCCAGTGACGGTGAGACGAGGCACCGATGCCGGCAAATCTGCAGCGGAGGGAGCAGCGTCGCGGCGTTTCTCCTCCCTACCAAAATTTCTAGACTAAACTGTGAATAATACATTAAACAAGAGTTATGTTCATACATATACTCAATTTCTGGACTGACACTCTGATTCTTGTTTTTGAATTTTTCTCCTCTTTATTTCAAATTCTATATGTAAGTGTAGAATGACGAACGGCTTAGTAAAACAATGCATTCAATTATGTTATGAGCAATTAATTATTTTCTAACGCAATCAAAAGAAGAAATTATAATGAAAGTTTTATGAACACCCGTGGTGAGTAAATGAGGAAATAAATTTTCCAAAAATTATTATTTTCCATGTTGAGCTGTGTATATAATTGGCTTGTGGAAAAGTCGAAGTCGTAGCTTTGTGCTTAAGGGAAATCAAGTTTCTTTTATTGCCCCGAATAAAAAAATGGTGAATCGAGGATCCAAATGCTTAAGGGAAATCAAGTTTCTTTTATTGCCCCGAATAAAAAAAATGGTGAATCGAAGTGCAGGAAGAATAAAAAGAAAATTATGTCAAACCGAAATTAAAAAATGTAAACACTAAACAAAGATGAAAAAAAGTAAAAAATAGTATATACTTTTTAGTTTTTTTACTTTGACGAAATTTAGGTATTGACACTTTATATCTTAGATAATTCAAAAATGATAATGTATACATCTCTTATTTAAACAATGTAAGATAAGATAAAATTGTAACATCTAAGGTTGGGACACATTAGTGAGAGGATTCGCTATTTAAACAATGCAAGATAAGGTAAAATTGTAACATTTAAGATTGGGACACATTAGTGAGAGGGTTTAGTGAAGTTGGGGAAACAGAACCTGATAGGAGGAGATAGGTTGCAGGAGTTGGAATTTTTTTATAATTGCATACTAGAAAAGTCTCACAAATTGAAGTTTGAAATTCATAAGCATGTGTCCAATAAACCTTTTGAGTATGCTCATGTAGACCTTTGGGGTCCAATGAGAGCTCAGACTTATGGTGAAGGATCTTATTTACTTAAGGAGGATGTAGATTTATATCTCAAAAAGTAATATTCGAATGAATATGACGTGTAGAGATCCAAAGAAAGGGAAGGAGAAAGGCATGAGACAATGCAAATTAACATTCTACCTTTTACCCCTATATGTGTAAAAGTTGACTCCAACTATCAACTTACATGTGATAGGGAGAAGAGAACAATCAGACCTACACAAAGATTTGAATATGTTGACCCTATTGGTTATGCTTTGACAATAACTAAAGAGATAGGCAATTTAGAGCTAAAATCTTCCAAGATGCTATTAAAGGCGAAAAAATTCAGTAGTGATAGGTTTCCATGAAGGAACAAATTGAATCTCTGGGGAAGAACCACACATGTAGATTATTGATCTACCAAGAGATGCAAGTGGGCATTCAAGAGGAAGGAGAGAATATCAGGTGTGCAGGGACAAAGGTTCAAAGCTATACCGATGGTAAAAGGGTTTACACAAGTGGAGGGGCTAGACTATAATGAGATCTTTTCACCTATGGTAAAACATTGTTCAATAAGGATTTTGATGTTTATTACTAACCAATACAATCTAGTGTTGGAACAGCTAGACGTGAAGACAACTTTTCTGCATGGTATCTTACGTGAAATCATTTACGTGCAACAACTTAAAGGGTTTGTGAAGAGGAGGGGAAGGTGTGTCTCTTAAAGAAATCATTGTATGCTTGAAACATAGTCTGAGGCATTGGTAAAATATATTTGATGACTTCCTAAGGTAGACAGGGTTCTTAAGGAGCAACTATGATAGTTGCATCTACATCCTTAAATGAAAAGAATGTTTTGTGTTCTTCTTTCCCTTATATTTAGTCAATATCCTTTGCAATATAAAAATGAATTGAAGGAGTTAAAAAAAAAATTAAGCTCAAAGTTTGAAATAAAGGATATTGGTTTTGTGAGGTGAAAACAAGGAATAGATATACATAGGAATCAAATGAGTGGGATACTTCATTTGTCTCAGCAGGGATACTTGCAAAAGGTAGTTGGGAGGTTTAAGATGTATGAAACTAAACCTGTGGGAATACCTTTAAGGAACCACATACTAAAACTCCACTTACCTAAACCCCATCATGTAGAGGAAGATAGGAGGGACATGAAGACTAGTCCATATGCTAATGGAGTAGGAAGCATTATGTATGGAATGGTCTATAGTAAACTGGATCTGACACATGCTATTAGTGTGGTTAGTAAGTTCATGGAAGATCCCATACATGCTCATTGAAAGGCTTTGAAGTGGGTGCTGAGATATGTAAATATCATCTAGTCTAGTGTATAGATGGTCGACCCATGATAGAATTGTTGAAGAGAGGTTTATAGATGTTGATAGTGTAGGGAATGTTGATACCAGAAAGTCACTTTCCAGGTTTTTTTTTTTTTTTTTTTTTTTTTTTTTTTTTTTTTTTTTTTTTTTTTTTACATTGTTTAGAATTGAAGTTTGCTAGAAATCCAATTTGCAATTATTGGTGGCTTTATCTACTACCCAAGCAGAGTATATCACGCTTACAAAGGGGGTAAAGGTGGCATTGTGGTTGAAGGGGATGATTGGAAAGTTGGGTGTTGTTCAAAATTGTGTGACTATTCATTGTGATAGTCAAAGTGTCATACAACTAGTTGATCATTAGATCCACCATGAGAGAAAAATCCATAGATGTTAGAATGCACTTTGTGAGAGATATTGTTGAGTTTGGGGAGGTCAGAATCGAGAAGATAGTCTTAAAGGAAAATCTCATAGATATGTTTACCAAATCCTTGCCAATGTCTAAAGCTGATTAATTTTTTGTTTGCGGAAAAAGGAAGATGAATGTTAGAGCTCTTCCATAAAAACTGTTTGCAAGAGCTTCTTCAGATAGTTAGACCATTTAGTGGAAGGACCATTTAGTGGAAGGGAGCATATAGTGGTGTGAGCATATAGTGGTGTGAGATGGTGTGTTGCATGCATTATTAGGCTTAATTGTCTTAACTATTAAGGGTTACCATAATTTTAGGTTTTCTTTGTAACTTTTATTTATTTGAATTCAAGTGTTGAATGGTTAGACAGAAAGACAAAAAAAATTACAAGAAAGTGAATCATTCATATTCTCATAATAGAAAATAATGATGTACTGAAATTAAAGACAACATTAGAGAGACTTAATTAATAGTGAACATTAAAGGTTACTTAGAAAAATTTGATATGAAATTTAAAGTCTTACATAGTTTGACCTATAAAAGAATGTATTTGAAAATTGAGTTTCTCATCTTGAGTGTAATATCAATATTATTTTTCAATTTGAATATGAAAAAGTTTCCTCCTATTTTCTCATCATATTTTCCTAATTTTCATGAAGTAAAATAGTTGTTTTTATAATTTAAATGTTGTATAATCATACTATAATATTACGTTATATAATTATATGCTTTATTTCATCAAACTAGGTTACGTTGGTAACGGATGTTATGAAATGAGGTGATGTTGTTAATGGATGTTATGAAATGAGATGAAATCAATGTTACCAATGGTGTAAGTCATCTTCCTTATTTTACGGAATGAGTCACCTAAATTAAGTGTGTGTGAAGAGTAAACCTAGGAGGAGTTCACACTCATTATAGTATTCTAAAGCCATCAGATCTTATAGTTACTTAGATGTGTCTTTGAGGCCTTTAAAAAATAATGAATGTTTGATGTATTTATTTAAATTATATTTTTGTATAATATTCATTGAGTTGCTTTTGAGATTACATGCTTTGTTAAGTTCCATTCGCTTACTATTTTGTTAATGTATGTATTGGAATGCGATAATTATATTATGACATAGAAGCAAATAGTAATACAAGTACTTATTCGACTATAAATTAGTTCTAAAGGTGTACTTCGTCAAGGTATTTCTAAAAAAGCTATGGATATAAATCTATCTCTACCTTACGTTATTTTTCAATTTTATCTACTTTAAATGATGCTACTTCATTAGTTTGGTGGAAAACAAATGCTGCGTGTTTTTCCATTTATAGTTTTATTTGATCCTCCCATTTTTAAAGGTAAATTGTTCCTTTTTAGCGTTGGTAAGTCCAAGCAACGAGCATATGAATTCCTACTAATAACAGACAGTAAACAGGTTGAAACTATAGATGTCATCCAACAACTGAGATCAAGTAAGCAAATATTATTAAATTTCTATATTATATGTGTAATTTCTTTCGAAATGTTTTATAAATTCCTAAAGAATTTCCCCTGTGCTCATCCAAGAACAACAACAACTCCTTATCATTTTGTTTCTCTAAATGAGAAAAAGCCTTCTCAACATAGCTGAACTCGCGTCCATACATATACGATGCACATGCTGCTTTGCATGTCACTAACTGCAAATCACCTGATACAATTTAGGAAAACTCATTAACATGACTAAAAATAAAACATTAATAGTGAATAAACATGCAACAGTATTTCTAGTGAAGTTTATATATACACTAATATAGTAACTTCACTGTCACTTAACAACATTAGAAAAGTTTGACCTCGTGTTACCATAGTCAACCATTCCAATGATATGATTATTATACCTGATTCAATCTCTGATTCTAGCTTGCTGTTGCTGAAATGTCTTGTTATCCACCACCTACAACGAAGATACCAAGATTTTCCTGATGTACCATCCGTAAATATTTTAGGAGTGTTGTTGAAGGAACGATGTTGGTTGTGTCCATATTCAGTTTGAATGGGGCATGAAGACATACAGTCTTCTTCATAGGAATACAGTCTTAAGAAACAATAAGAGACCACCTTCCACGTATTGTGTTCTGAATCTGTAACATCTAAATGCAAAGCAATCATTTCCAGCAGAGACTCAAGACTATACTCTCCTGCAAAGTACCAAGGAAACCAATCAACAACATTGACATAATGTACTATTAAGCATATAGATATCGCTTAGTCTGTAACAGAAGAAAAAATTATCACACCAAATACTTTTAAATCTGCAATTAGAGGGGCGTGACGTGACATCCAATCAGAGACAACTTATTCAAATTTGAAGAGATATAATATAAAGATAGCAACTGAGGAAAAACTGGAGGTTAGGAGTTCTTTAGTTTCCTGATCAATTGTATTTCTCTTCCTGCACCCGTTCGCCTCTTTTTCTTTCATTAACCTCTTTCTACATCACTTTTCAAGTTGACATTGGACCCAACTTGAGAGAAATAGCGATATAAATTATTCAAATCACACAGAAGACATGATTTAGAATGAAGGTACCGTTTTGGTGCATCTTGATAAGTTTAGCTAAGGCATCACTACATGTTGGGTCCTTCTTCAATATATTCTCAAAACAGCTAAGAAGCATTGAAGAGTTGTTTCTATCAAAACGCTCCAAGAGAGCCGCCCTCGCTCTACAAGGGTGTACGCATCAGTAACTTAAATAATCATAACAAAAAGCATCTTATCAAAGATAAGGCATATATACCTTGGTGGGAGCACAGAGGCTGTATTACAGCACTGCTTCTCAAGAATATTTAGAGCCTCATCAACTTGTCCTCCAATTAGCAACAGCTGGCAATAAAAAAAATAAAGTGAAGCCATTTTTTATATCTCAAACATTATCCTATGCAGAAAACAACTGCCAAATAATTTCCATAGCAAATGCAAAATAGGGGCGTGCATGCGCATCCAGAAAAGGGAACATGCGTTAGATTCCAGAGCACATCATAATCAGTTGCTTTGTGTAATTTCAGATGGATGATTGATTTCATTTAATCCAGGCTACTGATGTGTGTAACAAAATAAGCATATGGAAGGAGTGAGAACCAATTAGTAATAGCATGAAGTAGCACATGCTCTGGCACAATGTTAAGGACATCATTTTTCTAATACAACAGAATCAAGAATGAAATGTCAATATTTAGAATGAATTGAAACCTCGGTGCCCTCCATATATTAACATTCCTAAAGGATACAAGTAAAGCCATTACTTTCCCTTTCATTTCATCAATTCCTTGAAGTGGTCTAATGGTTTCACATTTCACTAGTTTAACAAAAACAAATTACTTGAATAGCAATAGAGCATACTAAAATATCTAAGATGGTGCAGGTATGCTAGCAAAGCCATTAGAAAGGAAAATTATAACCAACAAATTGCAGAGCAATAAGCAAAAGTATGAAAAGGCAGCAGGGACTGGTTGTTGACAACATATGCATGGTTTATTACAGTGCCAGTGCTATAATTTTCAGGAATTATGCAGTGATAGTAAATGTATTGCACTGGCCAACGCCATAATAAGCCTTGCAATTTTGGGGCAACTCATACGGAACTTTTACAAAAATCAAAACATTAGGTACAGACATAGAGCAGAACTAGGTCTTAATTAATATTGTATAGCAGTTCCTAAAATATTGAAAGAATTAGTTCTTTAGTCTAGTCCAATTTTAAGTTTAACAATATTCTGTACGCAGTTGGTTTTTCATCAAACAAGTTTTAGTTTGAACCAAAATTTCCTTTCAAAATTTTGAAAATGGTTCACCAGACCATAATTGATGCTAAATTAGTTCAAAACTAAAAGTAATACAAAATTATTTATTTGAAATCATTCAAATTTTTCTTCACTTAAACAGAAGTTTTTAATTTATTTAGCTATTGGTGAAAAAAAAACAAATGGTTGTAGAAAAGACTCATTAACAGCAGATCAAAATTAAACCTTTTAGGAGGTGTACACCCCGAGACCTTGGCCGAGAACCATCCTTTTCCATAGTGCTTAGCCAATAGGTAACAAGTAATGAAAATAAACTTAACCATATAATCAATTGATTAAGGTATAAAAATGGTTTATCCCCACTTAAAATGGGCCAAGGTGACACTTTTCACCATCACGGCCAGACCCATTCAATAAGTACAAATTTTGAATGATTTCTTTTATGACTATTTAATACTTGCAACTTCCATCTCTGATTATTGAAGGCACCCTCCATTCAATTTTGAGGAAGAGTACTATGGCACATGGAGCACCCAAAGCAAAGATTAAGACAGTACTTTTGAGCAAGTGCAGTAGGTAATGTAACAAATTATTGCTTCAACGTTTCTGAACCTAATTTTCAGTTTAACAAACAACAAGAACGAAATACAAAATAATATTTAGTGGTTCCATCAAAATTACTTGAAATGTATAATCCATACCTGTACCAATGGTAGTAATGCTGCTGAAGCAGAAGGTTCTGAGTTGAGTGCTAGTCGTAAATATTTCACTGAATTTTTGTAATAATCATTAGGCTGATTTCTTTGCAAATACATGAACTCCTCGAAATCGCCCTCATCAGAAAAATGCAAGGGCAACAACCACAAATCAAGTCCCCCTAAGTAAATGCACAAAAAGACAATAATGAAGTTACTAGTGAACCAGAGAATAATCACTATCAATCAAAACAAATAAATGATGGCCAATAAGCTCTGAAACCAATTTGATAAACTGGTACCTGAATTTAACAAAAGAAAGGAAAGAAAGAATAATATAACAAGGAAGACAAGAGACTGTTTATATAATGAAAGAATTGTAGAAAACAGTATACCCAGGAATTTTGAGGAACCTGGTTCCTCCCAACCAATGCAAAAAAGTCCCCTACAGTATACCCTTATCCTTTATATACCCTCATTATAATTTTTCCTCATGAAAAACTAACTGTAACTAACAAACTGACTTCCTAATTGTCATTTAGTTAGTTAGATAAGATAACCTTGACTATTTCTCCTCTGAAACTCTTAGAATTTGGATTTGATCCTAACTCAACTCCAAAAAACTAGCTCATGGGGCAAGGCTTTACCCCCACCATAATTTAATACACTAGTTTGATGATATCACCAGTCTGTGAAATTTCCGACACCCTCCCTTGCACCAAGGACTACACATCTCAAGTGTGAAATTAGTAACTGGTGAGGGTTTTGCTCTAGAGCCTGGGGAATCAACTAAACTTTTGATATCATATCAAACCAATTTTTTTGCAGATGTGGCACATAGGGATCTTGACTTTGCCTTGGCTACTGGTATTTTTCCATTACCCATGAAGGCAAGTTTCTCTTACAATATACTAAGTAACTGCAGGAGATCCATTTCTAGGATGCAAATGAAGATATCCCTTCTTGGGTTCCTAGTTGCCTCGTTCTACATTTTGTTTCATATTTCCTCAACAAACTCTGCATTGGGCTTCTTGGATTTCTCTGGGAAACCTCTCTGCTAAATCATAACCACAGAAAGAGTAAGCCCTCTGTTCGTAGAATGATTCATCTAATGGAGGCCTATAGAGATAGATATTCCTAAAGGGGAGCCCATCTGAACTGAAAATATGTAAGCATTTAACACAGACTTCTGAAAATCATAAATAGATTAGTAACACATGGAATATTCAAAGCAAAAGAAATTTGTCATCCACGGCATTTTAGAGCTCTGAACCAGTGAAAGCATGCCAGTTGGATTATCTCACTCAAAACAGAAAAGGATAGAAGGAAAAACATGAAGGGTCTCAGTGCCCAATTAGTAGCATAGTCTGAAGTTTCAAGAAGTCAAATGAGAACTCTACACCCTCATTTTCTTTATCTCCAACATAAACCACAGTAATAGGGTGAGGTGCTCTAACAAAACCAATCGTAGGTTGCTGCAAACAAGTTATCATTGGCAAGAGAAAAATTACAATCTAGTCTTCCAGAAAAAATTAAGTAGGAAAACCCATATACAACCATATAAGCACATACACATTCTCACTCAGATGTACATCCATAGAAAATAGATACTTCGCCTGTTCAGTGAATAAACCTTACCAAGACCATATAAGATATCCTGTGTAAGACCTCCACTGTTAGAAAAAGGGTCTGCAAATCCTTTTTGCTCTTCAGAATTTAAGTAAAAACCTTCTGGCTCAAAGTTCTGATGTGATTTTTCTCTTTTATTAGTACCAATCTCCATGTCTTCACTCAATACAACATCCCTAGATATATGCTTATCATTCACGATAGAGGCATCTGAATCACGTTGACAATGGGAGTTAGCCATATGGGATTCAACTGAATTATACCGCTCTGACTGTCCAGTTTTATTGGTAAATAAGGTCTCCTCCATATGTGAGTTCTCTTTCAAGTCAAACTGGTCTGAATTTCTCCACTGGAATTCTTTTGGGATAGAAGAATACCACAGCTCATAGAATGTCAAACCCATCATCATCTTTGACACAGGATGAATATCAGCTTTGTCTTGCTCAATGCTTAAGGAGAAACCAAAAGACAATAAATGAAAAAGGATACAAAAAGCAAGTGAATATAAAGAAAATAAATTAGAACCTGGTGGTCCCCCATAACACTATTTCTGGAACACTGACATGTATTTAAGTATTTCTGAAGTGAAAACCACCATTAATGAAGAAAAGTGACTTGTGAATGGAAAGCTCCTATTTGAAGCCATTTCATAATACACTTTGGTGCCAAAAACATACCGTGATAATTTGGTCTTACTGGTTTGCATTTATTTGAGCAAGTATCTATACCAGTAGGGTACTTCCCAGGCAAACTAACCTATGTATATTGAATGTGATGGTAGAAAATAAATGAAATAAACTACGATTGCAACTGTCATTTCTTGAATGGTGAGAACACTTACAGCTATGTATCTGTCTAGGACAGCAGACAATTTGCGGTATCTTTAAAAGTCACCAAAAGGACTAATCCATCCCCAAATTTCCACGTGTTACCAATCCCAAATTCATCCTCGTCACTGGGGCAGTGTCAACATTTTGGAATATTGTCTTTATGCAATTATGTTTGTTTTTCTATAATGACAAAACTTGTCTACTCTAAATGCTAGTAAACAATGGCAATATTAATAGAATTAAGATACTATTCCAAACTTTCTGGAGGAATTGAACACCAATGATAATTACCATCAAAACCTAATAAACCATTACGAGAAATTTAGGTTTTATTGAAAAATATACAACCCCGGTAAAATAATAATGACAGGCAACCAGCTCACCAAATTGTATAGTAATGAGAAGTTATGAAATCATCCACTCTTGGCATCATGGTGCAACACATATCATTCTGCAAACAACACATTAAAAATTAAATTACATACCATAAAGCAAGCTGGTATGCATCCCCTGCATTGCCTTGCATAAGACAGAAAAAAACGAACTCCAAATGGACTGCATATCTGCTCTGCTCCATTAACAAAATTCTACATTAAGAACTGAAGACTAAACATTCAAGTTGACAATTTAAATTCATAATTGATGCCTCAATTGCAAAAGATAATTTATTTATTAAGTAGAATTAAAGTCAGTGGATAGATTGATAAGATTGTTTGCAATGGCAACGGTAGAGTTTCCCACCAGCAAGTTTAAACATAACATAGGAGCATGCATATTATCACAACCTGATTGATCTCATACAGCTTGCATATGCAAAAAGGTAATAAGTAAATAATTTTTAAATTACTAAGACAGTCAAATCTAGAAACATAGAAGCCTATTTGGTTTGAGAAAACATTTCTGATTTTATCATTATTATTGAATAAACTGTCGCCTTTTTTTTTCATTCTGTTTCCTGTTTTGAATTATTGTTTTCATAATTTCCTATACTAATCATGCAAAACAAGAAACAAAGTGAAAACAAATTGACACTTTTGCAAATATTAATGAAAATAGGAAATGGAAACATCAAACTTTTTCTCAAACCAAGCATGCCTCTAGATAACTTCGAAAATGCAGCTTCAACACTGAACAAAGAGAATTCCGCAGAAAAACTGGAATTGAATAATTCAGAATTGAGGCAAGGCTTTGGGAGAAACAAAGTTTAGAAAATGCTAAACATATTATGCTATAAAATTGGTGTGCTGGTGAACAGTGAACAAATAAACTCAGCATGTATGTAGTATTTAATACTAGAGCAATTGCAACATTTAGCAAGTCAGATATGCCCTGATTTCTTCAAATTAGTCCCAATTCCACCAAGGCAATTCCATCAAGGAGGAAAAGAAAAGTATTATTTGTTGAGTACTTGATGGCTAGCTATAGACTCACAAGTCACTACCATCAGGATCATTGTTTTTTCTCTTAGCTAGACTTGAACAGAAGAGAGGACTAAAAACCAGTGTATTCAACCTACACTGTTGGACTTTTATCAATGTATATATAGGATACAAAGAAGAGGCAAGGCACTTGCCTAAAACCTAACCCTAAGCTGGGTACACACACAAGAAAAATAATAAAAAATAACATTACATTTCAATAGCTAGACCCTCCCCCCTCTTTCAATTAGAATTTTCAGAATATAACACCTGCAGGACTTGCAATTGATTATTGAATCAGATAGCCTACCTCTCTCTTGTGAGTTACCACCATCAACTTTGTTACATAACAGATTTTATCAGGCTTAAATAGTACACTTTCTGTTTTACTAAAAAAAATTAAGGTCATAAATAACCTTCAGGTACTTCAGAACAAGCTGAGTCAGAAACAGTTACTACCTGACAAAGCAAATTTATAAACATTTAACATAAGGGTAACCATTATAAAGCATTTAGTTGGGGAGTCTGAAACATACCTGTAAAGGCCAAGTCTTCATTGATCCAATTTTCTTCGACCAAATATCATAGAGATTCTTGATTCTTGTGAGATTAATAGAATTATTTTTCACATGCTTAAGAAGCTCCATTAAAACCTACACACATATCAGCATAATGCCAGTGTTCAGAAACTAACTAGGATATCAAGAATAGAAGAAATTATAACAATAAAATATATTAATCAAGTAGGTAGCAATAATCAAGCAGGTAAAAAATAGCAACATCTAGGAAGCAAATAAAACTTGATAGCACTCGACATTCCCAATTTCACAGATAATAAGAGCAAAAAGGGGAGAAGGGTACCCAAAACTTAAGACGATTTCTGAAGGGGGAGGTGTCATTAAGTGTGCCCTTCATGTAGGCACTGAGAACACCACTGACTGCAACCCAGTCATGCTGGTTGACGAGCCTCTGCAGCAGGTAGCGCAACCTTGTACGGTGTTCCTTCCTCAGAGCTTTGGGACCCAATCCCATGACATAGGAAGGCCTTGTAAGAGACAGCAAGATTCTTTTTGCCAGCTTCTCTCGCAACCCCATTTGCCCTTCCTCGTCCTCAATGCGATTCTTCCTCTTAAGCTGCTTTGATTTCTTCACTATGGAACTTCCATCAATGCTCCCCGGTTCTGTGTCTGACACAGCAACTTCCATTGATAACAAACTAGAAACACTTTGCATTATCCAAACACAAGCTTTGCTTGAAGAATTGAAAAAACACAATGTCAGTCAACTGCTTTTCGATATATGATTCACAACTGATGCCTTAAATTTGAGATTTGAAATATTATTTTATGAATTATGTAATTAAAAATCAATCTAGTTACTCGATGTAATATATATCATAACGCAAATGAAAGACTATATGTACCTTCTTAACGATGACAACGAGCCAAAAGAGGGTGGCTAAGGGCAACACCAGTCTAGGCAGCACAGTGCAACGCAATTGGAAATAGGGCTGTCACAACGTATTTAGTTTTTTAAGTTCAAAATAAATTATAACATAGGGAAGACAGTTTTGATTTTATCGAACTTTGTTAAAGCATGTATGCAGTTTGTGTATGGATGCAGTGTTCAATTATAGCCCTGCAGCACATAATGTGGTGGCAGTAAACAAGGTTGCGTATGATGGTTGCAAGACTCCAAGAGGAGCGAGAGTGTATTGGTTAGGGAAGGATCAGACCAGACTTGTTAACACACAGAACTAATTTATTTGCAACTATGTGGGTCACTGCAAGTCTGGGATGAAAATTGCCATTAATGCTGCTTGAGTTTGAGTTTTTGTGTGTTCAATTTGGTCAACTATATATTAACTATCTCAGTGCTTTCCTACTTATATACGTATTGCCTTGTAATGCAAATTGCACCTCTTTAGTGGGAACTTATCTCAGTTTAGTAAGTGGAAAATATAGGTATTCAGAAAAATCTGAATAATTTAATTTCTTTAACTTTTCAGGGAGTAGTTAGTTCAGGAATTGCATACTGTGTTGAAGAGCTGGTGATGAATCCGAGAGGTCTCGTATTTGCCCAGATATAGTGTAAACTTTCCCATCCTCCATTTTCTGACTAACTGAAACAATAATGAAAATATATGCTTTCTAAACCAAATTATTCTGCCACTCAGTACAAAAATTGGTTCCTAGTGCTATGTATTATGCATATGACCTCACAGAGATGGCAGCATCGCCTAAACTTGCCCAGCTAAAATCTCAAACAAATTGGAGTGAACTTTTACTACATAACAGCTTCAACCAATTGGATCACAGCTACATTTATAAATTTAGAAGGAATAAGACATGTAACAGATGTTACAGCCATGCATGCTAGAGTGAGATTGCCCATCAAACATTAACTGAAAACTCCATTGTCATTCCATGCTCCCAATATTAGGCCAGCTCCACAACACAAACCCTGCCCAACCTAAACAAATTACCCCCACATGACTCTTTCGATCTTTGCCTTTAAGATCCAAGACACCTATCAAAAATATACTGTGAAGTAAAGGAGAAAGGCAATTAGCCATTGGCCAGCTAGAAAGCAACTAAGCAAAGATTATGAGCCCAATTCATTAAACCACACCCAATATATACTGTTAGGCCGAATGTAAATGAGAAGGGCAAAGTTTGGAAAGTCTATTATAGAAGGAAAAGTAATAATAAAAAGTAAGGTGGGGGGCTTTTGGACAGGGTTATTCCTATGTGAAAGGAAAAGGTTTCCTTTGTTGTGTGTGTTGTACACGGTGATTCAATTGAGAATAAGATTGGAAATTCACTGTGTTTCTCTTTTACGTGGTCGAGTGAAGTTTTCCTTTTGGTTGTTTTCAAAAGTTTTCTAACAAGTGGTCCGACCTGCCTGATCCATATCGTGAAAGGAAGAAAGGATGGAGAAATGTATGAATGCCATGGAGAAGTGGACCAATAAACAAGGAAAGGTGATAGCGAAATTGAAGATGGAGATGGTGGCAATGAAATAGGGTTTCTGGAATTCAAGGAGATTTTGCGCAACCTTAAGAAGAGTGACAAGATGTTTGAAGGAGGGGAGAATTCAGTGAATGGGAAGGATAAGGAGGAGGGATGCTTGGTACACAATCAAAAATCGGATGACGAGGAGGAGATGGAACCGAGAACGAGGACCAAAAGGGTGGAGTTACCTATCTTTGAAGGGATGGATTTGCAAGGGTGGATATCGTGCACTAAGAAATTCTTTGAAATCCATAAGGTCCTTGCTAAAGAAAGATTAGGCTTGGCGCTCATTAATACGGAGGGAAATGCAAGTCATTGGTTTAATTTTTGCAGACAGAATTCCAAGAATCCCTCTTGGAATGAGTTTTCATTAGCCTTAATATGGAGGTTCGAGGACAAGGAACGAAGTTCGGTATTTGAAAGGTTGGCAAGATTGAAACAAGATGGAAGAGTGGAGGAGCATATCCAAGAATTGGAGGTATTGGTGGACCAAGCACCAACCACTACCAAGGAGCAACTTTTGGGATACTTCTTTGCGGGATTATAGTTGAAAATTAGAAATCAAATTAGACCCCATCACTCTAAAGATTTGATGAGGGCAATGGGGATTGCTTTGGCTTTGGAGGAAGTGTTAAAGGAGGAGAAAACCGTTAGCTATCGTAATAATGCAACTAGTTACCGATATTTTGCTGGCATGGGAGTGCCCACAAGAGTTGAGAACCTGAAGGGGGGAGTGGACAAGCGGTTTCTAGCACGGCATGGCAACAAAGGAGACGAGGGTGGGAGCAAATAGTGGAGAAGTTGCAAGAAACAGAGGTGTGAGAACTCTTCCTTATCCCGAGTATGTTAGAAGAAGGGAGAAAGATAGATGCTTCCATTGTGGAGGGCCTTATAGCTATGGCACTGTTGCTCTGATAAAAAATTTGCCGGACATAATTGGAGCTGAGGATGAAGATGCGCTGGACACCAGAGAACAGGGAGAAAAAAAGTTGGAAAGAAGATTCCATTTGGTTTAATCCTAGATCTCCGTTTTTAAAAAAAAAAAAAAGGAACAAAATAAAGTGAGATGCCATTTTCCAACAAAGACTAAAACACATGCACAATTGAAGATTCAACCAGCATAATGAATTTTTAAGATACATTTAGTTTAATCCTACTTATACAATAAACATATGCATTTCAATATCTATTTAAAAAATTGCATGCCAGTTGAAATTGTACTCTGGATTACATATAATCCAGCACCTCATTTGGGAACAAACCTGGTATTTCACTGAACTTTAGCTCAACTTCTATATATTGTGTCTTCCTTTAATTTAAACGTAGCCCTTGAGAAAATGTGTATCCTGAAAAGGAAATAGAGATTAAACACTCAACTAACAACTAAACAAAGACTCAAATGACAATAAAGAAACTTCGGCAAAACTACACAAATGAAGAAAACAGAAAAGCAAATGGAAATTAAAGACTCACAGCTCAGAAAAAAACAAAGACTCAACTGAAAACAATAGAGAGACTTGACAAAAATAGACAACCCAACCCCAGGTTTTGAAAATTGGGGGTTTTCAAACCTTCCAATGCCACCTACAAACAAGAATTACAAGTGGATTTAGAATATATATACATATATATACATATATATATTTACACACACGCACACACATACAACTTTCGTACTTCAAAAATGGAGCCAAATAATTCTCAAACGCTGATGCAATAACTATTTATCATTTGAGCAAGCAAGAAAAATATGATAGTTAACTAAATTCAATTTCACACAGCTTTATCATGTTACTTGGTCAATATATAAGCTATATAAATTGTAATTTTGAAAAAGCACGGCTTACGGAACTTGCTGAAAAAGTATAATCTATACAGACCACGTAATATAACTTGCATTGTACACACAACTAATATAGTATAATCATCACATACCTTTGTAACAAAATTTCCTTAACTCTCACAGCTGGACCAACTTCAGTCCTTTTTTTACCCTCTTTCTCAGGAAGAACCACAACTGTTTCAATAAATTCATTCATTGATACTAAATAAAGAAAGATAATCAAGTATGAAATCGAACAAGCAAAGACGCATACAATATAAGTACATTTCCTATATTGAGATACTTAACCATATGATTAGAAAACCAAACTCTTAAATACTCCATCCTACTCCTTGATGTGAGACTCAGGCATCCTACAATCCCCAGGTCCCAATCAGAATATCTTATATATTTATTCTTTATTCAATTAAACTAAGGAATCTAGCATTCATATCAATATTTGTTACTGCTTTGTCTACCACAATATTAAATTCAGATTATTCAATCTCCATTTTCACCTTTCCTTTTCTAAACCTTATAATCTAAACATGATACTGAAGGAGTAGCATCACCATGACACTGTTCAGCTGGCGCATTTCCTTAAATATGGAGCTCCACTTTATTTCCGCGATTATTTTCTTCTTTCAATTCGTCATATCTCTTGCCATGTTCTACTGCTATCTCTTTATACACTTCACTAGTTGTCTCTCTTGGTTTAAGTCTACCCTTTTTCAGCGCTATTACTGGTAATGTGAAGTTACATTTTTAACTCGTCTTTGTCCCTGGCATGGCTATCAAACTCGCGTTTTAACTCGTAAAATCGGTAGAGTTTAGGTTCCCACACCCATTGGCCGAGTTCACTCGGCAGCAAACTCGTTTTGGAGCAGGAACGGTAGACTTGCCGAGAACTCGGTGAACTCGGCCAAACTCGCGAGCCAGTAACCGAGTTCGCGAGTCCAGAGGGTTTTTTCTTAACCCAAAACGACGCCATTGATTGTCGTTTCCTCTGCGAAAATAAACAAAACTCACCTCAATCGCGCCGTCGTTATTGCTGCAGCGTGACATCGTTCTGGTGGTTCGCCGCACCGTCTCTGCGTGGTGGTGCGTCGTCGTCGGCGCTAGCGTCTGCCGTGTCGTCGTGGTCGCGCTCTGTCGTCCGGTAGGTAAGAATTTTTTTATCTTACGACGGAGATGATCTTTAATGAGTACAAATAATTTTTTTAAATTTTAATTGAAAATTAGAATTAGGGTAGAGAGGCGATCACATTAGGGGTTTTTAATTCTGTTTTTTAATTAAAAAATTCATTTTTTCAAAATCATGTGTTTTTAAGGTAAGCCATATCAGAGTTTTAGCTTTTTTTTTTTTTT